>Ga0115029_1001200_pt1 | contig 19199 bp, 31 predicted proteins | sample SidtaG_3_FD_87297 | JGI IMG/M metagenome (GOLD analysis project Ga0115029, IMG submission 87297) | Marine algal microbial communities from Sidmouth, United Kingdom - Sidmouth_Asex1 metaG | ecosystem: Host-associated > Algae > Red algae > Unclassified | place: Sidmouth, United Kingdom | collected... | reverse complement strand
ACATACGCAGGTACGCAGGTACGCACATACGCACGTACGCACATACGCAGGTACGCACGTACGCACATACGCAGGTACGCAGGTACGCACATACGCACGTATGCAGGTCTCGATGGGAGCATTCCAGGCTCCCATCGTGCCAATCGATTCGATGCAATTGGAGATGAAGAGCCCGCACCGCGACCCACCTGAGGGTCGTTCCGCACCAGTATCGCGGCATGCGGCATATGGTTTCGCTCAGCCATTGGCCACAGCTGGCCACGTTAGAAACGCGTGGGCGGCCCGATACAAAACCCGCAATCGAAGATACGCATAGATAATACGGCTTAGAGCCCCATTGATTTCATAAAACGTAATTAAAAGGGACTTGAGTGCTTTCTGTTGAGTGAATTCCATTCCGGGATCTCCGGAAGGTGCACAACGGCGGCGGTTCTCGAAAAGAGAGGCGCTCCGACTGCGACCCGTAGATCCCTGGCCCCAGTGTGCGCTCACCACGAGCTGTTTGGGTCTCCTCAGTGTGTCTTCATCTGCCTCCAGCCAGGCAGCCGATGTGCCAACAACGATGGCGTCCCAGAACGCGTTGGCGGCTGGCGCTGTTGCGGCCCCGATTGACCCCCTTCATTTTACTGTCTCGGCCGCTGCGGACGGGCCGCCGCAGCTCGTGACTGTTGAGGATTCTGCGGCGGATGTCGACGCCGCGCTACTGCGCGTCTACACTCGCGAGCAGCTCAAGGAGATTTGCAAGACAGCCGATGTTCCTGTTGGCGGGGTGCAGCTGTCGCTTGCCGAGCGCTTGGTGAGCGACGTGACCGCGCAAAACCTTTGCAATATTATATTCAACTTGCAGGCTTCCTCCAGCGGATTTTTTTTTGTCGCCACCAGTTTTTCTTACGAACAACTTCTTGCATGTTCTCCCCACCCGCGCCAGCGTGGCAGGCAGCGTGGGCGCGGCACCCGCGCAACCATCGCTCGACTTCGAAGAGTACGCCAGGATGGTGCACGTGCTCAGCTCGTCGAGCGTGCAAGAAGCCTTGTCGGCACACAAAAACCACCGATTGCGCTCCGAGCTGGAAGCGCCCCCGCCCGACCCGTGGATCTCTCACGTCGGAAAGCTGTACAAAGACAACGACTACGCGCCCGACGCTGTCGGCAACGCGCCGATGTCGATTTTGATGGCCGTTCCGACGGTGCTGCCGCGCGAGCGGCCGCCGGCCTTCTTCAAGGTCAAATGGGCCGACCTCCGCCGCATTTTTCGCGTGGCGTACAAGTGGTACACCAAGTCCGGCAACAACCAGCCTGCCATTGGACAGCAGGTGCGCGGGTTTGAGGACTGCATTCCTGATGATGTGTCACCTCTGCTGCGTCATACCACAGAGTACGCGTGCTGCGTCTTTCAAATCAACCCCGTGCTGCTCGACAAGTGGCCTCGTTACCTGCCGGACGATACTGCCTTCGAGTCCGGGGGGGGCAGGGGGTCGGGGAGCGACAAGACGCCGCCGGCGTGGGGCCGCAAGCGTGCTGCCTTGGCGCACGAGCAGGTCCTCGACGGCATTGACAGGCTACTTGGGGCCATTTTGGGCGGCAACATGAACGAGGCACAGCAAAACGCCGACCAGCTGGACGTCCTGACCAAGGTGGCGAAGCAGATGGACAAACTGTCGCCCTCTTTGAAGAGCACCAAGCTCCTGCATCAGATTTGCAAGCAGCAGGCCACAACGCTCCTGAAGACGAGCGGGGCACCAGTAGATGGGACTGACAAAGACGTGGAAGAGTACTGTGGAGCTACCGAGACGTAGCGCCTCGCGTGAGGAGACTTCGTTGTTGCAGTTAACGGCTTGGCGCACGGCATATGCAACCGTGAGATCATACAGCACTTCGTACTGACACCCGCGAATGCTTGCCCATACTGTCAAGAAGGACAAAAAGGCCGCTGCGAATCCAAGATTTGTACAGTACCGCGCCCCACCGCGCACTGGTCAGGGCATGAGGGCATAACGCACCAGTTTGTCACAAATGAAGCCATTGTTTATTACATCCCCACCAGCAGTATGCCTTCGCCGGCCCTCTCGCCCACGCACTGTCAACGCCCCGACCACGTCTCGCCCGAAACCCGACCACGCACCACCTACAACCCACCCACGCGCCGTCCGCGCCCCGACAACGCCCCACCCACAACCGAACCATGTGCCGTCAGCTCCCCGACCACGCCCCACCCGCAACCGGACCGCGACTTGCCCGCAGCCCGACCACGCCCCGCCCACCACCAGTCCGCGCCCCGCTCAAGACCCCGCCGACGCCTCGTTGACGCCCAGACGACGCCTTACTCACGTCCCGCCTGCGCCCCGCCAACGACCCTGCCCGCTTCGTGCTCCCTTCCGCTCATTTCCTGGACGTCATTGACTGTATGCATGCGGCTGCGAGCCGCTCAAACAGAAAAACCTAATGTGCAACCTGTCTAGAGAGAGACACAGCACCCACAGAGCGAGCAAAAAGTGCTTTAGTTCCCCTGTTACTGTACCAGTACGCAAGACAGAGAGAAAGGGGTGGTGGTGGCAACAAGACGAAGCGAGGATTTGTCGGGGAGAGGCCGGTAAGGTTGTAGCTGTCACAAACGAAGGAAGAGTGGACAAGAAAATTCAACAGGGAAATGGGCACGGATAGGGAGCACGGGAGGAGGGGCGCTCGGACTGGTCAGGTACGCGTTACTAAGCAAGCAGTCGGCCGCTCGTGCCAAAGTGTGTCCTCAGGGCGGCTCACTGATATCAGACCATTCTTTTAGCTCATTCCTGGTCGAAAGACGTGCCCGTTAGAGCCGAGCCCCGAGTCCGTTGCTAAGCATCGCAAATCGTCCGTGGAAGACCACACACATAACAAAACCGACAGAGTGAGACAAGGCCGGAGAGCACACTGGATGCGCTCTCTGATACACGACAAGAATCTCTTCCATGCACCCAGACCGTGAAACCGGCCCCAGAAGAAGTTGCGACCGTACCTACACAGGAAGGGAAAGGCCGACTAGCTTCGGCGAGGAATTCAAATCGTTGCACGAAGGTAAGGGCCAGAGCAGTTGCGCATCTGTGCGGTTGAGGCTGGACAGGCGGCGTGTGCGACCAAGACGGAGAAGCAGCAGCGGCCCGTTTGGCGCCTCCAAGTCGGTGGGAGCCTGCTGGTGCGGTGCGCACCGCGGCGTCGGAAAACAGTCACCCGGCTGGGCGGATTGGGCGGTGGGTGGGTGCACCGCGGTTAATGTGGCGCGGTCGAAAATTCAGTGGCCTGACAGGTCGGATTGCGGGAGGAGGCTCACACAGGCATTCTGGGCGGGGTGGCGGAAAATCGGGTGCTACAGCAGCCACGGAGGCAGGCGGCAGAGCACGGCACGCGGTGACGACGCGTAACCGCGTGACGATGTGGGGAACAGGGCCATTCGGCCAAGAACGGCAATATCCCATTCGCTCTCATGGAAAACACTTTCAGTTCCAGCCTCCACCACCAGTGGAAATCGATGCCGCGGGGGCGGAAGCGGCGCGTTTGCGGCGGTCAGCTTCAACGTGATCGCGTTCCGTGGGTCTGTTTTCTAGTCTGGTTTGATGCCGGCGGCTGCTGTGTTGCGGTGATCTGGATGTCTCGATTCGACGAGCTTCGTTCATCGAATTCCCCAAAACTCTGCATGACAGTGCCGAATGGCAAACCTGCACGCAGCCCGCAGACGTCGGCGGGCTCGTCGTTCTTCAGAGCCCACGGACTGCGGATGCAGACCGCCAGGCCGTCGACTGCACCGAGGACAAAGCCCGCAAGCAGGTTATGCGGGAGAGCCTCAGAGAAGGACCTCGACAGACGCTCCCGACGCTCCTCTGTCTCTAGGTCCGACATAAAGTCGAGGTGCTCTTGGATGGCCGAGGTGACGCGTTTTACGATGTCGTAAAAAGTTGATACTTGTATCTAGTGAGAGGCCGTAATATCTAGGTAAGAACCGCCTGCGAAAAAACGCAGAGCCACTGCCACCTGCGTCTTGGCGCATGTTGCTCTGGCCGCTCCGCTTCCGCGCCCGTCTCGGCGCCGTGCTTGAATCTCGTTCCGCTCGAGACTCCTTAGTCGCACCGATAGTAGCTTTTTGAAGACAGGGTACGACGTCCGGTACTTGCGGTAAAAAAACGCGGCCAGCGCAGCCACTTCGTCAGCCCAAATGAGGCGCTCATACGCCAAATCGCGCACGCGAACCTGCACATGCAGGCCCAGCTTCGACCGCGTCAGTACAAGCGCCAAGACAACACATTGCCGTATCCGACGGCGCCGCTCAATTCGCGTGGCCGAGTCAGGGCGGCCGCCGAGATGGGGGCGGGAGGGTGAAGACGACGCCATAGCTACGATGTCGGTGGTGGGAGACTTGCTGTGTTTGTGGCTGCTGGGAAGAGGTGGCAGAAAAAGCAGGCCGACGGCTGGGGCTGGCAAGTTGTGGGATTTGTTGAACAGTCTCTCGAGATTTAAACGTCACCGATCCACACAGCTCCCTGACTAACTGCCCCCAATGCCTGTCATTTGGTCCAGCTCAGTTTCACCGGATCGTCGGTACGACCGGTAAACAACGGTATATCGCGTACCGGTCTACCGACGATTTCGCCCGGTGCGGAACGACCCTGATTCGACAGCGGCGATGACCCTACCTGTGGACCACAGAGTCTGTACTTGCTCCATTTGCAAGTCATTCGTACTTGGGGTTCACGTCATATCAATTTATGATTGCTCCACCGTCGTCGTGACCACATCTTCTTCAGGAGGTCTGAGTCCGTGAGCAAATGATTTGGTCTCCGCAGAGAAGAAAAATGACCATGGCGCCGCACGCTGAGCACCCCGAAGCAGAGGGAATAAGACTGTGAGTATGCAAGAAAACAATCGTGTGTGCAATGAACATGTCGACAGGCCGTTTCTCATGGGAAGTCGTCATCTAACGCAGCCAGCACATGGCACGCGCATTGTCCCACGCGACGGTGCCCGGACTTCGAAGAAGTGACGTCGACCGTCGCGTCGTCGTAGGAGGAGACTGAATGAGATGTCACACAGTACACTGAAATAACTTCATCTACTTAGTACAAATGCATCCTCAGTTCGCTCCGTCAATGGCTTTACTGTCATCCCCCATGGCCCATCGACTTTCCCATCGATGTTCATCCGCAATCGCGGCAGACGCCCAGATCTTGCGACATCCCGTTCCCATCGAAAAAGAGCCCTTGATGTCATAAACTCCGAACTCATCGGTCATGTGATCCTAGAAGAGAAGCGACCGCGGATGGGTGCGACCACCTCCTCCTATGGTGCCGACAGTGCGGCCCGTTTGGAAGCAATTGTGATATTCCTGTTGTAACCCCTGCGGTTTAATTCGTCAGAAAACCAACTGATATCGACAAGTTCTGACACTGGATCAGTAACTCGGGGAAACGTTTCGTCACGAAGACGAGCACCGCCGGAGAAAAGTCCTCCTCGCCTTCGCTCGTCGGCTGTCGTCGTCCGTCACGTACGGCATCTACACATCCTTGACCGTTCGCGCGTTCAGGCGCCGGTAGTCAACAGAAAACCGGAAATGGCCACCAGGCTTGGGGACCACTACGATGAGGAAGACCATTCCGCGTCTGACGGCTCGATGACGCTGAGCTTCAGCATCTCACTGACCTGCTTATTGATCTCTTCACGCCGGTGCGGCCCCGCCCGGTGCGGTGACGAATAAACGGGCTTAGCATTTGGCTGGAGCTGGATGCGTTTCGTTGTCGCCTTGAGCTTACCCAGGCGGCCCGACCCCATTCCCTTGAGATCGTCCAAGACGTGCCGTACGTTTCCATGCAACGCCTCTGGTAATTCGTCCCAGTTCACCTCGGGGGTCTCTGGTTCCTTGGTCGGCGGCGCCAGTGGCACCTCGGGCGCTGACCCTGCCTGAGGGGAAAGGGCTTCCTTATCCAGCCCCTCTCACGATTCTCGCTCCTGTTGTACCGACAGGAAGGCTTCTTGGGACAGAGGATGGGCCTCACCAGTGTATAGCTCCGGCACCCCGACCAGGGTACCCTTGGTGAATGTCTTCGTCGTCCGGCAGAGGTTGGTCAACTGCATTGAGAAGGGCTCCTGGCGCTGGACCTTCTTGTGGTAGCCGTGAGCCGGGTGCAACCCGTGCTTTGCCATCATCTCGGCCCGGCTCTTGTTTAGTCAACGCTGGGTTGGTCGCGTGAGGACCTTCACCGGCCTCCGGGATCCCGGGCGCAGGACCGAGAGACCCGCGAGTGTCATCGCTTTAGGTCGTGTTCGGGTCTTGCCCGGTTTCTTGTAGTGCCGTCCCCTGGCGCCGAGGTAATAGCCCAGGATGAGTGACACTGCGTTCGTGGTCCAGGCAATCTGGCTGTTATGAGGCAGGATGGCCTTCGTGTACTCGCGCTGGAAGTCACACCTGCCGATTACGGGTACCGAGAGCCGGATAACAACAATAAACCGAAAATGCATACGTTTGTCTCGTACATGCAGGGTTATAGGGAGCCGAGCGAGGGCCTTGACTGGCTGCGCCGCAGCATCCACGATCCTGGTCTCGGCTGGCGCACGCCACGCATGCTGACGCCAGTCCTTGGGGAGGATGTCCTCGCAGACCACAGTGGGTCCGGCTCCGGTGTCGACCAGGGGCTTCCATGAACAAATGGCACTATGATGTTATAAATAGGTATACTCGGATCTACTCATATTCGAAAACAACGAGGCCGATTTTACGTACTCTTATGGTGCTCTTCTATAATGTGGCCACGCAAACTTCTGCATGTCTTATGACAGTCAGATGTTAACTAAGTCTCGAAGGTGACATGCTGTCTCGAAGCTATTGTCAGCCAATGGGAGCACTGAACATTGAGAACACTGACATGCTAGGTTCTCTTTGACACCGTGAATACGGATGAATTTTGCAGCTCGTTAGGCAACGCCATGCATCCTCTTCCTTCCCCTGCCGCAACGCGAATGGACACGAGCAGGCGGCCGAGATCCTATAGCTACCGTCCCAAGCAGTCAGACAACCGCCACCCCCAGAAAAGAGCCCTTCTGACCGACGTTCACTTCAGTCCCGAAGTGATCTGGGCGTCGTCCTGGGGAGCCACTGAGGAAGGTCCCCCCCTCAGAGGCCAACCAGGCAGGTGCGGTCTCAACTGAGACCATCTGGCAAAATTGTCCATCTCGCCGCAGTGGCTATTTGGCCACAGTGGCCACAACTCGCTGTCAGAAGACGGGTGGTCGGCGGCGAGGACGCTACCAGATGGTCGTCCAACCGGCACCAGGCTCTTTCGTGCACACCACGTCCTCGTCTACGTTTCTCTCTGCAGCTTCACCTCCCCTTCTGGCTGTACCTTCGACGTACTTCCACCCCCCCCCGCGCGTCAATGGGGAGGTGCTCGATCTGCCTTAACTTGGGCCCACCCGATAGCCCTCAGCACAATGCGCGTACGTTCTCACTCTATCATGCTCAGAGCCGGAGGACACTGCGCGAAGACAACCCACTGTACGAGCCGGGCCAATGCGTCGAGGCAGTTTGCATGCACAAGGCGTTTTGCAGTTTTTGTGGTAAGACCGGTCACCTGTTCGGGACGCACACCCTCAACGCCACGCGCTTTAGGATTAACAAGAAGGGCGTCATCGTGCGAAAGCAAAACCGGGCCCCGCTGACTACCGACCACTTCATGTGCTGCCTCATGACCGATGCTGCGATCGCCAACCTGATGAAGAACACGGAGAGCGAGGCGGCTGCCAAGGGTATCGACGCCCGCGAGCGCCTTGTTTCAACCGCTCGGCTTTTCGACAATGTCAACGCCGGCGGCGTCAATTTGGACGAAGCGATTCGCCTTTTGGAGCACAGGGGCACCATAGCGGCCCTGCTCAGCGACAAAAAAAAGAACTTCTTTTTAAATTTGTCCAAGAGGGCCCACTTGGGAGCAGTTGAGGCCTCTCGCATGGCCGTCGAGGCCACCGAGAGCAGCCTGGACGAGCAGTCGAGCAGCGATGAGGGCAACTATGAGGCCGCTGAGGAGAAGCCGGCGGCATTCAAGGACGCGCGTGACAATTGGTAGAAGAAGCTGAAGGCCATCTCAGCCATTGAGAAAGCGCGCAAGAACCGGACGGATCGTAACGCCCATGCCATCGCCCTGGGGCGTGCCCGCAACCGGGCGCTGCGGCCGAGACAGCCCCGGTTGGATAATGGCACTGCCGCAAAAGGGCGTACTCCAGCGGCGCCTTTGGGGTCTGGGGTCGATGGTGTTATCGACATAGATGGCACTTCCTCCCGAGTCTATCGTTTTGCGTGGCCGGCTGGCGCGCGCGGGGCATTCGCATCCCCCCTACCTGCCTTGTTCTCCCCTACCCTTGCGGCAAATCCTCCCGCCAAGATTGCGCACATGATGCTTGAGAGCATGTGCCAGTGTGCGATGGGCGACGTTGACGAGGAGCTGGGCGGAATGGTCATCAAGGGTGCTGTGAAGAGCCAGGCGTGTGGCTACACGCTCACGGGTTGGACGCTTTCGGCCGCTCAGGTTTCTGAGTGGCTGCGTGCCGCAATGCCTGGCACGATGCAGGCGTCAACGTTGACTCCGATGGCTCGGGCGGGGGCCACAGTCGTCGATCATGCGGCTACCGCTGCGGGAACGGCGGCTGGAATCAAGACCTCAGCACAGTGCCCGCCGGCGTCTGTTCTGGGTGAAGAGGGTGCGCGACCGGAGGGACCTCAGTCTTGTGAGTCTAGATGTAGCATTGCACTACTCGTGTGCCCTGTGTGAGAGACAGTGCCAGTCAAGTCGCCATCGGCCGTTGTGTACGACAGCTTGTTCGTTCCTACCGAATCGCGTGCAGTCGCCCCTGTTGCAGCGTCGCCCGTCAACAAAACGAGACAGACCAAACGTTCGGCCATGAGCTCAAGAACGGCGGCGCCGGAAAGTGGGAGGGGAAGCCGAGGCAAGCACGCTGCACTGTTTTCGCAGCCTTGCGGCCACTGTTTAGCGCGGCCGACGCACAATTGTCCTCCTTGCCAACAGCACCCTCGTGGCAGGCGCACGCCTTGTCCAACGCCACTGGCGTGGGAGACGCTGCCCCTGCCGCGCATGCTGCACTGGCCGCGCGCCTGACCGGCCGCTCCAGTAAAATAGCGGTCGCCGCCGCACCGTCGGCCGGTGGCGACCCGCGCTCGGCGAGCACCGCACCACCAACGGGCTGCCGACGCCGAAACCCGCCGCACGCCCCCAAGCGGCCACATGGGCAAGCGGTTGGGGGTGGCGTCCCCGCCGACGCCGGCTCATGCTCGACCGACGCGTTGCGCAGGGCGTCGTCGGAGCTGAACGTGGCGGGTCAGTCATGGCCCACACCGCAGCAGTGGACGTTGGCAGCCACGGCGAGCACAAGGTCTGCGGCGGGGGGCTAGACGTGCGGCAACAATGTGTCCCCGACTGCCATCGGGCCTTTCATGTCCACGACGACCGGCACGTCGCCGCCGTCCACAGCGGACGGCGCGTCGCCCTCCCCCCCCCCCCCGCCCACTTCTGCCAAACGCGCAGCTGCTGCTTCAGCCGGCGGCTGTGAGGCGAATGGGAAGCCGCCAGCACATCAGCCTACCTGCGAGATTTGTGACCTTTCGGCGGACGGAGCAACCTGTTCAAGGTGTGACAGATTTGGCTGTTCATTATGGTGATCACACACGAAGCGTTGATATGGTCTGGTGACCTTCACCGCTGGGCGGCGCGAGCGGCACGAAATGGTCGGCCCGCCGGCCCGCGACGGATGATGCACACGAGGGTACATGACTAGTCGGAGGACCGCCGCAGGTGGTTGCTCCCACTGCTTGCTCAAACATGTTTGTGAGTATTCTCCACCGTTTCCTGTAGCGACGACTGCACGACGCTTCACTTTAACACTTCCAAGGTCTGATTGCACGGCCTTGGTTCGTTCCACTGTCCGTAGAGGGTCTGATTGCACGGCCCTGTCCTAGTTGCCACGAGACTTGGCCCTGTTTTCCAAGACTACCTCCGCGCCGACACGAAAGGCGCTCACCTCGGCGTCCGCGCCGCACCAGCCGCGTGTCTGGCCGGCAGCACCGGCGAAATGGCGGTCTGCGCCGCCGCGTTGGCCGTGCACGACCCGCGCTCGGCGATAACCGCGCCGCTCACGCGCGGCTATCGCCCACGCCGGCCGCCCGCCCCACTGCGGCGACACAACCTTGCAAGTGCTTGTGCCGACGCCTTCAGTGCCACCCACATTCCGGGCGTCGGGCACGAACGCGGGAGGGTGGAAAACAAATGCAGACAAGAAGCGCCGTTGCATACGACGAACAGAGACACGAATCTTGCCTGCACTTTCGACACAGCGGTCCGGATCCCCCTGCCGCAACCGTCTTGGTTCGTAGATTCGCCGCCGCCGCCTCCACCGCCACCGCCACCGCTGCCGCCGCTGCCGCCGCATCCGACGTCATTTCCGCTGCCGCTGTCGCCGCTCCGGGGAGGCGGCACGAAGCCGCCCACTGTCGAAGCGCGAACTCGAGCTCCTCCGAACGGCGACAAAGAGAAACTCTGCTCAGCACTCGGAAGCACGACGGTGGCCGATGTCAGGTCACATGCTTGATGCCCGCGAAGCCGATGGGCGGACGCACGGCGGCAGCAGCGACTCCCACCACAATATGGGCGGTTTTTCTCGTGGGGGCGGCCACACCGAAAAGCCGGCGACTCGACAGGTCCTATTCGCGGACATCGCCGCCTTGTTTGGCAACGTCGGTCTCGGTGCGGTAGGTGCGGCGCAGCGGCCGTGACAGCGTCAGAGCCACTCGACACGTACCGTCTTGGACGTCTGTGAAGATGGCATAAGCCTCCTTCCCCGTTTGCATGCACCGTCAGAACAACGGTGCTCATGTCGCCGAGCGAAGAGTCAGCGCGGCTGGCTCTTCATTTTGCGACCGAGGTGACAAACGAGACTTCGCGGCGATTTGACTTTGCGAATGTCATGACACTTCCGGTCCAGCCAGCAACGGTGTCGGTGCTGTCAGCCTGTACAGGAGGATTCGCTGGACTCACAAGGGGGCTCCAGAATGTCCAGAACCGGATCAGACGAATCCCGGACCTGTGGCACGGCGGTGCAGGACCAGAGGGAGGCACCGCTGTGGCGGAATCCGCAAGTCGGAGATCTTTGCAAGTCGATCGCCGCTGACGGGTGGTTCTGGGAATCGATTTCACTCGCGCGCCGTAGCAGCCTCAGCCTGCGAGGCTCGTGGATACGGGAAACCGACTGCCCCCAGATGCCTGGCAGCAAATGCGACGCGAGGATCTCCTCGTGCCCCCCGACTGGAAAAACCGTCACGGTGGCTTTGCGGACTGGACGTGTGCTGGGACAACGGAAGCGACTCACCTTGGGGGACCGACCCATGCGTGTGCCAGAAAATGCGCTAAAGGGTGTCTTGGCCCGGCTGTCTGCTGCTATCAAGAGCCCCGCATCCATCGGCTGCTCTCTCAAAGAAGTTGAGAATGATGGCCAGGCCTCGCCTCGCCGGTCGCCTTCCATGCTGGTCCAAAACCTCAAGCAATTGCATGTGTTTTAACGGGGGGAGCTGCGGTCGTCTTTACACTTCGTTCCGCCGTCGTACACAACCTCGGTTGCGGCTCCATCTTCGCCGCCGACCTCATCTCGGACGGCGCGCCTAGTCGGGGAGGGCAAGGGACGTACTGTTCCTGGCGGACCTGAATGGTATTCGGCAACCGTGGGGGAAGGGCGGAGGGTGGGTGGCTAGGTACTAGCCGTGTGCCATCTGGCGGTGCTGCTGGCGGCGCGGATGGAGCCACGTTGAACGAGCGGTCGCCACATGATGGAGGCCACACGTCCGGCATGTTGGCTGCTGTGGCGGCTGCTGCCGCCCTTGCGAACTCAATATATCCACCAAACCACGGCGGCACGCTTGCGAAAAAGAGCGGACGTGTCATGGCCCACATCGTCACACCCGCCGCGGGTTCCCGCTCTGTCGCACTCGGAAGCTCGCCGCAGGGACGAGCGGTGGACCGCGACAGCAGCAAAAGCGATTCCGACTATGAGATTGCCCTCGTCGACGCCTTGTGCTTCGTCGGTGCGTCCGAGGCGGCGGCGGCACTGACAGAGTCTGCTGCTACTTTGGCGGCTCCTGCAATTTTGACAACACCGAGGTCGACGTCGGGCGTTCCTGTCTTATGCACAGTTCTGCCATCGCTATCGACCGCCGCGGCTGTTGAGGAGGTGGCTGGCGGGCGTGTATGGGGCATTGGTGGCAAGGCGGTACCATGCGCGAAACCAACCACTTTTCTTGCAGATACTTCGACGTGCGGGGGTGCCGGGCAGGCTATTTCTCACCCGGAGCCGTCCGCGGGGGGCATTGTGAGGGACAAGGCCGCCGCCGCTCCTACGGGCCTCAACCTACTGCCTAATGAACCCACCGGACACGCGACGGCGGAGGTCGGGGCGGCGGAGGCACGCACATCCGCGTTCGGTGGCGGCACGTCGGCGTCGGCCGCCTCGCTCCCGGCTGTTGCTTTGGCCGGCGCCCCGCGGCTCGTGGCGGCTCGGGCTCTGGCTCGGCGGACAGCAACTAGCTAGCCTGGAGCGCGACGACAAGCACGTCTCGGCGCCGGCATCGTCGGCCGGACACACGAGTGAGGGCAGGGGGGCGGAACACGGCGCTGTGGCAGACATGCCGGGTGCGAGCCAGATGCACAAGTCTGCATCGGGCAGGGCAGATGCTGTGCTGCGAACCGCCGCACCGGCGGTGGCGCCTTGCAATTTGGTTTTGCGGGCCGCCAGCGCTGCCTTCTTGGACGTGTCAGCGCAGAGCCCCATCGTCGGCCGTGCCGCTGCCGCCACCACCGCCGCAGCCGCCACCGCGGCAGCGTCTTCGTCTCGCGACGCGGGCGACGACGCTTCGGAAGTGGTTGTTGCGGCTACGGAGCCATTGGCGACTACGAGTAGCGGCAGGACGCGCTCAACGCGCGGCCTACAGCATTATGATGACCAGAACCAAATCGATGGGTCGTGGGAAGATCGAGCGATGGTTGCGCATGCTGATTGTGCACCGCGACTACTCTCCGTTCGTTTGATCGGGAAGCCTCGCCGTGTGCTTTCAGTTAGCGGCCTCTGCTTTTTTTCTCTGACGGGGATCGGGTTTGTGCTTCACGTTTTTCTGCACTGCAGACATGCTTGCTCGGAAGCACGAGCTGTCCCCATCGGCGATCCAAAAAGACGGCGCCGACAGCAGCAGGTTCATCGTGCTTTTGACAGCAAGAGCAACAGCGAAACCAGCACGTACCAGCGACATGGCAAAGAAGCAGCGGCGGTTTTCTTTGTTCTCCGCTGCTGCTCCAGCACATGTGGCCAGGATGCGCAGGCACAGCGGCAACAGTGACCCCCCGCCCCGTACTGGACATGTCGGGGAGCGATCGAGGGCATGCAGTCCACACACACAAGGTGGTGCCCGTTCTATCCGCGGAGATGGTCAGCAGGAACTAGAGCACGTAGTTGCGTCGTACATTCACGTCCGTGTCTGAAATTTTGCGCGTTGGAATCTGTTGACCTGTTCAAGATAGTGAGGGGCCACAAGTAGCGAATGTACGCTATTAAGGCGTTCAAAGTGCTTTCGATACACTGAATGACATTTTCAAGGGCTCCCGTCACACCTAACGCTGCAGAAGGCCAGCGCCGGTTGTCTGGCGCGCCTTTGCTGTCTGTACCCGATTCCACAATTCGGGGGCAATCTTCACGTGACACCGGCTGCCACACGACCGACCTCCGATGATCGGATCGTGAGCCAGTGTTTTCAGTCCTTCACGTGAGAACAGCGAATCTGGGGCCTGCTGCTGGACTCCAATTGCAATAAGAGTCTGCAATTACCCGGACTTTTTTCACTGAGTAAACAGAGAAAGTGCACCAGCACAACGCGAAGCAGACACAGTGTCGACACCACAAAAACAGCGCACGCCATCGACGCGTGCTTTTCCCCAGACTCATCCCATCCCCGTACTTTCCCACCCGCGCGTCGTAACGAACACCCACCCACCAACACCATGCCAACCCCAACGAGCAACCCCGACGATACCGACCCACCCCCGTGTCCCTCCAGGGGCTCGGAGGAGGCCACGGGAGCTGATGCCTCACCCTCCCTTGAGACTCGCCGCCGAGGCCGTGCGCGACGCCGTTCGGCCTCGACGCCGGCCGGCGACGAGAGAGCGGTCAAGCGGTGGAGAAGCGATGAGTGCCATGAGCTCTTCAAGTGGCTGCAGCAGACTTTCGACCATTGTGCAAATCTTAAGGCGCGAAACGACGTTAAGGGCTTGAACGCGCAGTATCAGGCGGCTGCTGATCCCCTCGCTGGTCGTTTCCCTCAGTATGCGGGGTATACGGACGCTCGGGTGAAGAGCAAGGCGCGGTATCTGCAATCCGCATGGAAAGGCTTTCGAAAGGTGATCAACGCGGAGCAAAACCAAGGGGCGTGTACAGAGAGAATTGAAACCCTGCAATGTCCTGGAACGTCATGCTGAACAACACTGTAAGCCCTGCTACTGTAAAAAGCAAAATTCAAGAAACTATGTATTGACAAGGTTCGAACCCCCGACTCCCGGACGCGACCCGAAGGTCGCGCCTATGAGAGTGGGAGCCCTACTCCCCACCACGCTACCCATGCGACTTCCTCGCGGTTTGGTGACCGCTGGTGCATTCGACATTTGTACCCGTGCGATTTTGAGTGATATTCTGGCAATTTCACATTTTCTGTTCTTGCGCTTCTGATGATTTGATTTGCGTGGGCTTTGCTTTGATCCCTGATGCTTTGATTTGGTGAGGGCTTTGATTTAGTGTGTGGGCGGGCGCGTGGGCGGGCGTGCTGCTTGAGCGGCGTGGTGGGCTTGAGTGCTCCGACTGGTACTACTTGAGGAGTGCCCTTGATGGGAAGAGGGGCGCTTTGGAGAGACAACCAACGAAGCACGTTTGCACGCATACACACAAGCTCAAGCCACTCAACCACTTCAACGTGGTCCCCCATCCCCTATCCCCACTGCGTTTCAACACAATGTGCGTTCGCTCTACTTCTTTTCTTGTTGACGCCTCTCTCCACTTGTGTGCCCGGATAACTTTGGCTTGGCTCTAACTCAATGTTTCCCTGTTGCCCATGCATTGTTTTCTATTTTCCGTGTGCTTGGTTCTTTTGTTGTGTTCCCATCAGTTTAGTTCTTTCAAAACAGCCAAGCTTCCAGACTATGAGCTCGGTCAAGATCTTTGGGGTACGCCTGCGGCGGGGGAGGAAGCGCGTACGCGGAAAACCAGTTTTGATCTGGCAACTGCCTCTTCAGCAAGGTCGCCGTCTCGAGACGGCAGCAGTCGCGTTCTTTCTGGTGCACGCGCCGCCGATCGACGCCACCAATCGACGCCCGAGCCGTTGCACGCCCGCGCGTGACGATATGGAAATGCGATCAACGCGGTGTTCGACGAAGAAGATGGCGATGCCCGATCTGCAACACACCACAAGTCACCCGGCGATTCTGATTTCGACGATGATTCAAGTTCTCCCGCCGCCAGAACTTCCCCGTTCCCTCGTGTTCGGTCGGCTGATCGGGGTGGGACACGCACTCGTGAGCCGATCGCGGCCTCTGACCGTGTCGTTCCGCCCGTTACGCCGCAGGGGAAGGCGATGGCTGGGCCTGCTGTTCCCGGGCTCGCCGGTCGCCAACCGGTTCGGGCCAAGCCCGCGGCTACTCAAGCTGCGGAGGGCTTCGTGAGGACCCTGGCGTACCAGGAGAGCCCCCGCATGGTTTCGGCTGAGTCGCAGAAAGAGTACGACGAGGGCAGATTGGCTCTGTTGGAGCGCACGTTTGCGTCTGAGGAGAAAGAAAGCGCCCTGCGGCAACGCGCTATTGCACTCGAAATTGCCACGAAGGAGGAGGATGCTCTCGTGGACCGCGCCATCCGGATGACGAACGCGGGCATGACGCTCGAGATGTTTGCTGCTTTGAAGCGGAGGATGGACGCTGATGCCACTGTGGGGGGAGGGGAGGGGTCGGGGGGGCCGTCTGGGAATAAGGAGGTGGGGACCGGGGGAGGCGCGAGCGCCGATTAGTTGCCTCGGTTGAGCAAGGTCGATGTTCGCTACAGTTCGTTCACAGTAGCCTGTTTGTGTATCGGTGTCTACTCCATCAGTCTCGCGTGTCCCAATGTAAACGATGAAAACAGCAGTCCGCTGCCAAGCATCACATCGGCCTGTCCTGCGACGGTTGTCACCATGCACCGGTCCCCTCTGCTGAAATTGCCTGGCGCCTACCACTGCGGTCGGCACGGCCCCCGAAGGGCCCACTGGCGCGGTGATAACCGCTCGCGGATGTCCGCCACCCCAAACACCCCGTTGGAGATGTGTCTGCATCGGCAGCGAGTTGCATGACGCACGTCTTGCTGCCCACTCAACAATCATCTCGCGATCCCAACCCACCTGGGGTCTCAAAGACAAAAAATAATGCGAGCTCCTCAACTCAACAATGGTACGCAGCCCAGAGTGCCTCACAGAGCTCATCTCTGAATCGCAGAGCGTCGGCATAGTCACAGTCGGCTGTCATGTCCTCAGCCGATACGTCCGTATCCGTGTCAAGAACATCGACATTGTCGGTCCAACTGTCTCCTCACTAAATCAAAAAGTTGTGCAGCAACACACAAACGGCACAGACCTGTCGCGCTGTTTCCACATCTGTGGATATGCCGTGGTGAAGCACTCTCCAGCGCCCTTTCAAAACACCGACAGCGTTCTCAACAATGACACGCGTTGATACAAGCACGTAGTTGAAGTACATGCCCTTCTCATTCAGCTGATCACCAGGATATGGCTTCAATAGCCATGAATCCAGAGCGAATCCTCCGTCAGCGAGAAGAGAGAATGCCGCGTGGAGCACGGGAGTGCCAAACTTATGTTGGCGATAGAAGCGACTCTTCGTGAAGGCTCTATAGTAACCAATGGAGCCAGGAAAATCTAAGCGCGACCACAAGAAGCGCTTCCGACTGTCAGTAATGGCAAGGAGGGATAGCGCATGGAAACACTTACGACAGTTGTACGACACAATCATCCGAGCAGGAGGGGTACGAATTGGAATGAGGGTACCATTGATCACCCCGGTTACCTTCCTGAACAGGCAGCCAAGCAGATTGACGAAGTCCACGGCAACGTTCGACTGTCGTTCGACTGAAGATGGAAAGATCGGGGTGGGCAGTGCACATTCAATGGCAGACAGCACCTCTCTCAGGACACGATTGAACGTCGACTCGGAGACGGCTGCCGTGTCGCATGTCAGCAGAAAAGAGCCACCCTGTGCCAGACAGTACATAACAAGTAGCATTCGAATGCGTGGGTGAATCTCGGGAGGATGACCCACCCGCCCATTGCCTGGGTACCGCATGAAGGGCTTCACTTGATTTTACAACACGTCAAATGAGCTCTTTCTCGTGCGGACACGCCTCAAGAACACACCCGATCGGCGCATGCGGCGGTACCACTCCACGCCATCGTTTCTCTCGAAGTTGGCAGCCTCACCCTCACCATTGGGAAGAAGAACGAGAGTCGCGGCAGCGGAAAAAAGAAACAACTCTGTGTCACGATCATATGGTCAAGACGGGAACTGTCTGCCACATCATCCAGAGTCGTGCAGGCCTCAATGTACTTTTCCGCGTCTTGTACAGGGTCGACGAACAGCTGCGCGTCCATCTCGTCTATGATGATGGTTGCTCCGCGACGAGGTTGCATGCGAGCAGGGAAGGAGAGCGGCGAGGACAGCAATAACCATGAACTCGTCCTTAGATGATGAATTGTAGACTTAAATCGTGTCATGACAGTCGAACCGATCGACTGGCGCACTCTATCACGCAATGATGCCCAGGTCTCAAACACAAGGTCTCAAAGCCACACGACGACCCCCCCACACGTGATAAACATCGAATCTTCACGAGAGCAAAAACCACCGCCCATCACTCGCATTTGCAGAATCAGCACTGGGCATCCTCCTCTAATAAAAACCAAGAGAATTGCCAAAACGGGCACTGGAACGCTCTTTATGGATCTCGTTCTGCGTGCAAGTTGACAGCGTCCGCATCCAATCTGACATCTCCAACAGGGCCACCGACTGAGCACATTGGCGCCGGCAGTCGGCGGTTGTGCGATCCGCTCGACCTGGTCTATTACCGAAAAAGACCGCAGCGCGCCGCAACCGATGATCGCCGCCGTATCGGACGGCTCAGCTGCTGTGGTCATCGTGCGCCACCGCTGTTCCCTCTTGTACTGAACCCGGCCATCCATGGTACGTTAGCGAACGTGCCCGTGACCGTGTATGCCTGATTATGCGTGTCGGGTAGTCTCCTGCGTACGTGGGCAGGCATGCATGCTATGTTATTCCTTCTTGGTTGTCACAGTTGTTCTTGTCTAACCCCCCTTTTCTGCGCGCTCCTCATTCGCTCTAGTTCTTGATTTTTTCTTGCATTCTCTCCTCGTCCACAATTGCATAGTTTGATGGCTGCATCCCGGGAGTGCCCACGATGGCCACGACGAAGAGCATCACGGAGAACCGGCCTGTGCCATTTCAAGTATTGACCTATCAATGGGCTACGCTCGAATGCCTCCGAAGCGTTCGACTTGTTAGCCATTTCGTGCCGGCATGAGCGCTGCGGCGGTGTGGGCCGATTCTGCGCTTTGAGATCCATACGTGACTACGCGGCACGCGTCTGCGGTCGTTAGCGATGACCCCCCGAGGGTAGAAGAATAGCCTTTTCTGTGAGGAAATGCCATCGCTAGCCGCTTGTGGCCCGCTTAGTGCCACTGAGGCGCCGGCGGGCGGGCGCAGCACTTAAGGAGCACATCAATACGACTGTTGCATTCGGCAGGGGCTAAGTCCAGTTTTTATGCCCCTACCGGGACTTGTGCCCGTCTCTTCATACTTCGGACTGCGGCCTGGGGGACTGCTGTCCCTCCCTCAGTAGCCCCCCTATTCGGGCCAGGGGTTACATTTTCGTCTCTCCTTTTCGTTTGTTTTCGTCTTGTTATTACGGCGCCGGCCTTGCTCCGCGCCGCCCCGTCATGCTCGCCATCTAAATCTTGGCGTCCCTCTCGAGTCCTAGCCTTTGCGCGCCTTTGCGCCGTCTAGGTCCTCTCGGTAGGTTGACCCTTTGGGTCCTTCTCTTTT
>Ga0115029_1001191_pt1 | contig 19375 bp, 14 predicted proteins | sample SidtaG_3_FD_87297 | JGI IMG/M metagenome (GOLD analysis project Ga0115029, IMG submission 87297) | Marine algal microbial communities from Sidmouth, United Kingdom - Sidmouth_Asex1 metaG | ecosystem: Host-associated > Algae > Red algae > Unclassified | place: Sidmouth, United Kingdom | collected... | reverse complement strand
CGCACAGCGCGGGGCCCCTTTGGAGACAAGACGAGCCACCGACGCGACGCGTGCCACGTAACCCTGTGTGCCACAAAGGTGGTCTTGGTGGCCACGTTGCTGGGGGTCCCCACACCGGACAAGGAGCTTGCGCTCACCAGACAAGAATGTGGCCTCGAGAGCAGGCCCAAGTCTGTAGCACGGGGAGTGGGACGGAAACTCAAAACGGTCCATTGATCCTCGACATTTCGCTTTCGAGACTGCTCGGGTGACCAATGCGAGGGCGCGAAGAGTAGTTCGTTGCAGTCGGACTTTCGATCCTGTCCAATTAGGGCCCAACAGCTGGCGGCCGTCGTTTTTCGCCAGCGTCCATCGTCACGCCATGGAGTAAATGAACGTCCCCATCCCGCGGACCGGGATGGAGTCTCGGCCAATGGAGAGGCTGCATTCAGAGAACATGTTCTCGGCGATATGTAGCCCCTCACAGAGACTTACCTACTTGCTATAGACAATGATCTTGCTCGAAGAATGTATTGCATCCCAACCGCGCTTCCGGTTCATTGAAAAAAAGAGCAACTAGGAACCGTTCATCGGAATCCACCTCGCTTCCGTCCAGCTCCATCCGGCGATCAGACGTCGCGGGCCCGCCTCGAGCCGCGATGCAGCACATGCTGGTAGCGGCGCTTCCCCCATCAGCATCGCCAGGGACAACGGCTAACACACCTAGTGGGAACGTGATTCCCCTGGGGCTACGCAGCGGCCCTTCATTGGCCAATTGCGAAAAACGTGGGCGGTGCCGGCCGCAATTCGGTTCCCCAAATCGCGAACGACCGAGGTGGGACCTGCACAGAGTCGGACTGTGCCCGCCCGTGCGGGGTGCAGTCGCCGTCATGCTGTTACGGAAATGGGATCATGCCCCCTGGGGACTACGCAGCGGCCCTTCATTGGCCCGTTGCGAAAAAAGTGACCGGTGTCGGCCGCAATTCGGTACCCCAAATCGCGAATGACCGAGGTGTGACCAGCACAGGGTCGGACTGTGCCCGCCCGCATGGGGTACTGTCGCCGTGGTGCAGTCACTGGTCACATGGATGAACTGTGCGAAGGAGATCTGGCGCCTTTCCTCGCAACTGGGAAACCTCGCTCGGGCGAAGTGTGGCGCCAGAAGGTATTGATGAGCCCCCAATTCTGTCCTAGAGGACAGTGACCGACTGTGCAAGAGCGCTGCTGAGAGGCCTCTGATTGGTCGAAAAGCACGCCAGATGGGCATTTCGGGCCTGATCTTGAGAAAATGTGCCCTCACAAGCTGCAATCGCATGTTCGGCACAGCAGATTATCTGCCAAAATCCAGGAATCTCTGTCAAAGTCTCGAAATTTACGAATCGGCTGAAGTCTTGTTCTGTCCAGGCAAAGAAGAAGGACTAAAATCTCAAAAATATTTAGAATCTCGAATCTGCAAGGGCCCGGCGTTCGTGGGCCAATAAAATGTCCCACAAGCGTGTTGATCAGGTTGCTGACCTGACTGTTTACCAATGGATGGCCTGTTCTACCAGTCAGTCCGTGTCCATGGCGATGAGGGCAGAGTTCGGGCAGCAGCAATAGTTTATTGGTCATACATCGCTCTGTGTGAAAACTTAGCCCTCAAGAAGAAACTGTTTACGGAAACTACTATTGGCTGGAACCTTCGTCATAATGTCAAATCGTCGGATACCGTCGGGATCCTGCTTGCTCTGGCTGGCTCTGCGGTTGGCCCCTGGATCACCATGCGTATTGGCTATCCCCCGCCTAGGTGGGCTTCCCAATCAACCGCCCGCGTTGTCGTTGGGCCACGCATCGGGGGGCTGCTGCCCCTTGCGCTTTTCTCCTCGGGCAGGGGCGGCGGCGTTTGTCAACACCAGGTGGTGCCACCTCCGTGGACGCGGCCGGCGCTTGTGGTCTACTTTTCTCGGCTGCGGCAGCGTGCGGTCTTGGTGGCAGTAGGGACCGGAGAACCGCCATGGATTCCCCAATGGCCGTTGCGAGCCCGCTCATGTCAAAGGCGGTTTGCTCCGTGCGTTTTGCTGGCCCAATACTGCTCTACACTAACGTCCCCTGCATGCGCGAAGTTATCAACCTCGCGCACAGTGGACCTCGCCGCAATCTCAAAAAAGAATGTTCAGTTAGCTGGCTACTTTCTGGATGAGCAGAGGATCTGACCAATGAGATGCCTTCTGGGGGCACGGTCGGAGCACGGAGCCTTCTCGTGAGCCCTCGCGCGAGGAGTATCTCCCAGTTATAGATCACAAAGATATATATCTCTGGAGCGTGCACAGCTGGATAGATATCCATACTGTACGCTTGAGTCGTGGCTGCACGCAGCGCTCTTCGAAATCTGCAGCTACTCTGTCGGCTGGCGCTACCAGGTGGTACCGCGGCCACGATCGGGGCAGTTTTGGGTGGTGCTGCTCTGGGGGCCCGTGGCAGGGTCTGGTCGTGGTTGCGAGGCTTCGCGGGCAGCCATGGATACTCAGGATGCTCCTGGGCGTGCTCTACGCGGGAATGCTCATGGTTCTTTGAGAGGCGCTCTTCTCAGCCTTGGCAGCGACTGCGAGCGCTAGCAGCTGTCGTTGCCGCTGTCCTCTCCCTGGCATAGTCGTCCAACGTCGGCATTTCACCCCCTCCCCACACTCAGGGAGCACCTGTGGAGCTGTCTGGAGAGGGTATGACGGCCGCCTGCGTGGGCACGGTCAGACTGTTGGGTTGGGCATGGTGCTTGCCTGCTGATTGTGCGGTCGGCCCCTCCAGAGCGGCACGTTGGCGCCACGAGATGACGAGAGTATTCCCCGGCCGCTAGCAGCCCTCTCTGACTGCCACGCATGTGTTCTTACTGCTCGTGACGATTCTCAGACCGGCAGGAGGGTTAGCTGCCACCTCCAGGGAGTATCACCACCAGCGTCGCAACGCGGGTGGATGGCGCTGTCCTGGGGGTCTAGGGCGCGAGGTACTCGACGTGGCGGCCTCTGGCAGACCGCCATGGCTCCCGCGCTCTTGCCTGGGCTCTGGACGTGACTACTATCGTGCGGTGCGTTGGATTGGCGCGCCCGCTTGTTCCTGCTCTTACTCGTCAAGCCACGGCGGGCGAGAATCGCAAAGAGCGGTGTCGTTCGGCTCTGGGGTTTGTGAGCACCCCTTTCGTTGGCGCGTTCATACACCGAGACTGTACGCCTCTTTGTAGCCATGGACAGGTGACAACTTGAAAGGCTGGGTGAGCGCGCGCGGTCTTGTACGGGCTGCCTGGGGGGAGTTGGCGGCTCCAGTGCGGTGGTGAGGGCCTCGAGCAGGCACTGCGGCTGGCCGTGCCACAGGCCGCGTCAATGGGTGTTTCGGCGGGTCGGGTGACTGGTATAAGATTGGTGGCGACCGTAGCGCGTCGGTTGCTCTGGCGCTGATCACCCCCACAGCTCCACCGCCCACACGGGTGATCCCCAGTTTCCTCGCACCATTCCCCAGAACGTCTCCCTGTTCGCATTACCGTATACACAACCACCATGGCGCGTGGCGGGGGCAGCGGGTCCGCCAAGGAGCCCCAAGCTGGCGGTTCCAAGCGGGCGGTTGGCCTCGCGGCAGCCGCTAACGTCGACCCTGAGTTGGCTCGTCTCGGCCTGCACATCAACTTCGTTGGCGGCTCGGTGCGTGCCAAGCAGAACGTCATCACAGAGGCGGCTCGGGCGATTGGGTCTGCTAAGGCCATCGAGAAGGCGGACAGCCGCTTCAAGGTGTACGTCCATCTGAGCGGCGTCAGCAAGGACGGCTCTATTGCGTGGGCGGTGCTCCATGGGGATTCGCTCAAGAGCAGCCCTCACGCGGCTCGCGTGCAGGGCCAAATCTACCACCTTGCTCGCGCGAATGACAGCCTGCGGGCGGGGGGAGCGGCTCTGATGGCGCCCTCCGCCCACATGGTTGGCGATGTTGGAGGTGACGGCGATCCTCTGGCTCGGCCTTCACGGACGGGTCGCAACGCGTCCATGATGGGGTCCCTCGTCACGGCGGAGTCGGAGCTCACCTACGGCGAGTTTCTGGACGCAATGTCTAGCCCGCTCGACAAGGTGCGGCCGCCGGGAGCAGAAATTGTGGCACTCAAGCGTGCCCTGTCCGATTCTGGGTCGGGATCGGGGTCGGGGTCGCACGGGTCCGACGCGTCAGCTGCCCCATCCAAGTCCGGCAAGAGGCTCACGGCGGACGACTTGGAGGCCGTCATGGATGCGGCGGCGCTAGCCGACCCGGCTTCTGTCGATTCGGTCGGTGCCGTCGCAGAGGGACGTGCCGCTGAAGACACCCATGACCTCGTTCCTTCCACCGCCGCCGTTGCCGGGGCCGCCGCCAAACTCGACGGGGCCACGGCCGCTCCCGGTGGTGCCGCCGCCGCTGGCTCCGGTGCGCGTGCAGCCACCATCGCAGTGGCCGGTGATGTCAACGTCGCCGGCTTGGCTTCACTTCCTTCCTTTAAAAGCACGAAGGGCAAGGGGCGGAAAAAGATGTACGACATGCCCATCGTGGAGTCGCTGACGCGTCCAGATATCTACCACCCTGACAAGGACACTATCGATCTCGTCTCGAGCTGCCTTACCTCAACTCGTACGCCGCTGTCAACGGTGCGGCTGGTGTGGAGCTGCGTACTCAACGGCGTCGTGAGCCGCAACGACACGGCGAGCCGGTACCGTTCTTCCTGCTTCCCGGCGGTCTGGCCCTATGTCACCCCCCCTCCGGGCTCTCTTGAGCCTTTTGTCGGCAAGCACTGGGACGCTCGTGTGAAGGTACCCAACGCATTGCTGAACAAGACGAAGTCCAAGTCCGAGCAGCTTGAGCCCGATGGCCACACCATCGCGACGCTGGAGGAGTGTCCCCCGGCGAGTGACACCTACACGCTGATGGCGGACATTCTGGCTGGGCTGTTGCTGGTTTGCGGCCACGACCATGGAGCAACGGTGACCGCCCAACTCACCTTGTACAGGGTGGGCGTGCCGGGGCTAACCCGAGAGATGCGGAAGGCGGCGCGACCCGCGACGCGAGCCAAGACCAGCTCGAAGCCTATCACTACACGCCAAACCAAGCTGCCCTCGCTCGCGCCTCGTTCAATGGCAGGGGGTGCAGGTTTACCATTCTCGCCTGCCGCCGATGTCTTGCCTAACAAGGCCTCAGGGGCTGTGGTATCGGATGGGGCGGTCTCATCTCCTAGTGGAGCGAAGGCCGACAAGGTGACGCCATCTACGTCGTCTCGTGGCTCGACCACAACCACGGCAGCATCGACTGAGAGTGTCAATGATGGCGCTGTGTCGCCGACTGTTGGGCAGGGACGGCGCGTGCTGACGCCAGGGCGTTCGTCGGCAAGATTGGCAACGGCTGCTGCTGCCCGTGCGGCTGGTCGTCAAGCGAGCGTCCTGCGGGCAGCACAGGCAGCTGTAGCTGTTGTTGCGGAGCCGGCCAAGACGCCACCGACTCGCAAACGGCGCGCGGCGCCGGCCGGACCGTCCGGGAAGGAGCGCCGCGTCTCGTTCGCCCCCGAATCTGGTGGAGCTCACAACTCTCCGACCTTTACCGCGACGCCGCCACAGAGCAGCGCTCCGCATGCCGTTGGGTCTTGCGAGTTGTTGGACGGCGACGGTCGCGTCGTGGCGCACGGATCGGCGGACAGTGGTCGCAAGGTGCTCCACAACCGCAGCGTGCCCGCCCACCTCGTCGTTGTGCTCGTCTCCAAGTGCGTTGTCAGTGAGTTGCTCTACCCGCACGAGGAGGACTTCCCCATTGAGGCCGCTTACTCGGGGCCTCGCATGATGTCGGACGCTGTGAGTTGCTACATCGTGTGGGAGGCGAGCAAGGTGCGTGCTGCTTGATGTCCCTCGTCAGGTACTTCATCATAGTGTTGTCCTGTGTTTGTGCAAGGTCGTCGGGCCTTCTGCACGAGTGTGTTCACTACTTTTCTTGTGCTTCTTTTGTGCGGCTTGACGAATAGTTCGTTGCCTCCTGGTTGTAGCATATTTTGTTCGTTCCCTGCATGTCCTCTTTTCTGGTGCTGCATCGTGCTCGTAGATGTGTGTTATGCTCATGGCGTTGGACCCCTTGTAAATGCTTTTGTGTTGGTTGGGTCAGGGCTCTTGGCGTACGCGCAGAGTTATGGACAGCAAGGCGAACAAGCTCGGAAAAGGAGTCACACAAGACGCTAGGGAGCACGCTCAGGAGCCGATGCATGTGAGAGTAGGAGCCGGCTACAAGATGCCGACTGGTGGGGAAGCACAACAAGCCACTGCTTTTACTATCCGAACAAAATGTAGGGTGTAATGATCTGGATATACAGAAGCAACTAAGCCAAGAGCGGGGGCTACCATGTTGAAAACAGGGGCTATTCTCTCAACAACAGTTGCTAAGCAGTAAACGCAACCTGCTAGGATCCTAAATCAGGAGCTGCTATCCTGACGACAGGGGGGGTTTTCTGACAATAGGGGCTGATGAGCTCTTTGTACCATGCAGCTCGCAACACAACAAGATGAGCCTGCGACCAAGAAAGAGCAAGAAAAGAAGAGCAAAACAGAAAACACCAACGTAGCCGCCGCTCCGTGACTGTGGTCGCAAAACAAAGGCAAGAACAACTGACGTAATGCAAGCAAGCAACACATGAACAAAACCATTGTGTAGGCAGCAGAGTCTTCCTCCCTGGGCTCGGCGTTCACGTGCGTCCATCACACGCGGACGAGGGTCCAGCACGGCAGCAGGGGCATCCACAAATCGGACAGCAGTCGCTGGCTGTCGTGCGAGCATTGAGACAGCGTCGCAAGTACGAGGACGCACCGTCCGATGTCCTCCCCAGGTACGGCGCCTTGCCACCCGACGCCTTTCCCAGCTCTGGCTCCCGCTTGGAGCGCCGAGCTGGTCGCTGGATAGCATTAGCCAAGAGCGCAGAGCGTGAAGGTTGGTCACGGGAGCAGACCATGTGGCGCCCGTTGACAACCGATGACACCGTAACAGAGGATGTGGTGCCCTGTCCAGAACCAGCAGCGCCAGCACGCGCCGCAGGGGTACGCCCGTGTGAGGCGTCCACAGCCTGCGCGGTCCGCAATACCACTGAGAGTGAGACATGGAGCATCAGCGACTGCGTCCCGCTCGTAGCGGCTGGCGCCTGGCGCGGCATCCCGCCGACAAGCGCCGCCGTCGAGGCAGGTGCTACTCCAAAAGGTACCTGGGAGGGGACGTCCGCTGCGAAGTGAGGCAGCGGGGGGGAGTCAGCCTCAGCAAGGCGCGCCGAGTCGCCAGGCCCCGTCGAGTAGTGTGTCTGCAGCGAGCGCGCGACACCACCGGACGGCATCGGCAGGTGGGGCGCCACAGACTTGTGCACCATCGGATGGTCGCGGGTAGACTGTGTTGAGAAGACGCCGCGCGCGCTCAGCATGCACGTGACAGGGGATAGCGTCTTGTGCCAAGAATGCGTCCACTCCACTCGAGTCAAAAATGGACACTCGTCCCCGAGACGGGCCACGCAAAAGGTCGCGCAGGTCGCACGGAAGGCCCCGGCTGTGGAAGGAAAAATGTAACACGAATGGTCAACTGCATACACCGCAATTATGCATGCATACATAATATGTAACCATATTACTGTTAAAAACACTCACATATAATTTCACAGAGTCCGCGACACTATTGTCGTTGCTGAAGCACCGGCGTGGAGCGGGCATCAAACGAAGGCAACCACTTCAAATGAGTGCATTGTTCTTGACAGAAACATTCTTGTGATTTGGTTCTTGTTGAGGACAATGCTCGAAATCTGTCGTTCGGGATCCAGGAATTCCCCCGTTCTGGAGCCGACTCATCGCCCACTACGTGCGACATTCTGGGCCCACGTGCTGCCATGTGAGGCGGCGCGATCGCACTGCCCAAATAGATTCATAGGTTGCCGTATTATATAGTGGTTTCGAGCAAGTTCTAAACACCTTCGTTCATACATGCCTGTCCCACAGTTGCTATTTCGAGTCTAGTTGTAACGGTAGGATCGTAACGTCCATGCACGGGTGCCAACCAATGGGTGCACACCCTTCCAATCACGTGATTGGGATGATGTCTTCCCATTGGCTAGCGCGCATTGTCAAGACTGGGCCTCAGTTGCGGCACCTGCGTGAAGCGCATATTGAAGAGAGCCAACGGATCATGGGGCGCGTTTTTTGTCAGTCTGAGTGCACCAATGTTCTCAGGGGTCGTGCTTTCACCTTTCTGAGCTGTTCCTTCAAGAATGTCTTCCATTTTGTTTCCATCCCTCTGGCATTGGGCGAGCCGAGGATGTCGGGGCGGGTCCGGGGCAGCAGCTCGCATGTTTTCTGCCAAGAAAAAAAGAACTCTTTTTCCGAGCGTCTCTTTCCTGACTGGGGGACATGTCGTCCCTGATCCCACCTATGCGGTCAGAAAGCAGAAAAGGGGACGCCTTCAACCACTACGCTCCAGTGCCCTGGTTCTGTGGGCCTCCTCCCACACTCAACCAGTTCAACGAGACTCCCTCCACTGCTGTCCTCGTCACCCATCCCATCCGTCTAGTTCTGCTACTAGGGAAGCGAAAACCACTCTTTCTCGCCGCCTGGCTGGGAAGGAAAAGCATGAGTTGTCTCGCGGCACTTGGTTACATCAGCGATCCATCGGGAGCTATCGGCGCGCGGCGCGCGAGTGAGTTCCACTGGCAATGCACGAGTTCATCTGCAGGCCGAGGTCTTGATAGCAAGCAGCGGACGGTGTTTTCCGAGCACTGTAGAACCAGTAGAAGCTTTGTTTCACTAGTGCTCCGGTAGCCACGCGTACAGCCATTCCCCGACACTGCTTAGCTTTGTTTCCACAGGCCACGTACATTGCGTGCCCGAGTAGAAGGGTCCACACCCAGACGTACCTCGCACTAGCTCCACTCGGAGTACCTCATGTTGCTGCTTACGGTCACTACGCCTGTTACAACTGCATGTTACTCCCAAACCTCCTACGTCCTGCAGCTACGTCATGGCCCACTCGCTACAGCACATACCAGGCGCTCTTTCGGTCTGGGAACTCCTCGGATCACTGGTAGCTTTGTTTCCACAGGCCACGTACATTGCGTGCCCGAGTAGAAGGGTCCACACCCAGACGTACCTCGCACTAGCTCCACTCGGAGTACCTCATGTTGTTGCTTACGGTCACTACGTCTGTTACACCTGCATGTTACCCCCAAACCTCCTGCTGCCTGCAGCTACGTCATGGCCCACTCGCTACAGCACATACCAGGCGCTCTTCCGGTCTGGGAACTCCTTGGATCACTGAATATCTCCACCCACTGCCTCCATCTTTCTGTCTTTGTACTTCATGCTTTGTGCGCCACTGTGGTCCTCTGGAACGGCTGCTGCCGACCGTGTGGCCGCCCTCATGCCAGCAAGAGACATAGCCACAGCCGAGAGAGAAATGTGGCTCTACATTGCAGCTACCATCCTTCCCTACTGCTAGCGTCATGCGTTCATGGCAACTGGAGATAGGAGAACGGGGTCGAGGCCAGACTCAGACACGGATGCGGGTCAGGTCGACGAAATGCCGTGTACAGAGGGCGATACAAACACAGCACAGGGCAGCGACTAATAACAGCCGTGAAACAGGCCGTCATCCCATGTGTATGGGGGGCAATCGCTGTTGCAAGTCGTCATTCCAGGTGCTACGAGGGCTTCACGTGATACCCTGAGACGCACACTGATAGCACTTGCGTGTAGCGTTGTGCAGCACGCCTGGGGCGCGCTGAAATGAAAACCTGGGGGTTGCAATTCCACATGCTTTGGGCGTGTCCCGCCCTGCGCGTGATCTGCATACTTGTAAGCATGCGAACCGAACCAACAAGTACAGGGCTCTGAATGCCACAAGAGGAGGGTGCTGTGAACGACTTGATGGTTCGGTTCAACTTGTGCCGGCCATTTCCTCGTTCTGTCCGGGGCGTGAACGGGGGCGTGGCTGTCAGCGGGGCGTGTCAAAGGTCGTGATTGGGCGTGCATCGCTCACAGCGCCCCTGCAAAAAGGGGCGTAATACAAAACTCTACTTGCATGGTATCAAGCACCCAAAACGCGACTCCCAGTCAACTTAACTGGTGGATTGTTTAACGTCTCTTGCTTTTGAAAGTCAATCTCAATCACACACTGTCTGGGATCAAAGGGTGACCAGCATGCACGGCCCACTCAGGCCTTGACGAAAAGGCGGGCCTTTGTGCCCATGATTGGGCGCTAATCCCAGCCCGAATCTGTGAAGCTGGCGCGACAGGAACACGGCTATCATCAAGCCAACACGCCATTTATGAACGCGACGTGCTCTGGAATTGCACGCAAAAACAAGCAGATCCTATCACATGCCCATCAGCACAAATACACCTTCGGGAAGGCAGCACTTCGACCAATCAGAAGTGCGGAAACGATCGCAGGTTGAAGCTCGAGAGTAGAAGAAAATCTCGCACACGTGCACGTGTTTGGTCCCAGCGGGACGAAATGGCACTTTCTGGCTTGTCACTCCTTTGTGTGCCCATACATCAGATCGAACCGAAATGATCGAGTATGGCCCGCGTGATTCCCATGTCATTGGACCTGTGCGCTCTGATTGGCTAGGGCTCGTCTCCGTGCACGCGCCGTCTGGGGCAAGGCATCATCCTGCGAACTGGGACTCCTGACGAACTGTCCTGATTTGTTTGATGACCATCCTCGACCATTGACCGCTGTATGCTCCGGCCCAGGAGCCCTTGTCACCACGAGTCCTCGACGATGATGATGGCATGGGACAACAGGAGACCCGGACACGTTCCTCGCTGTCAGGTCAGCTCTTGGTCATTCTGCGCTCAGCTCATGTACGTACCACGCTTCTGGTGGCTCTCTGCGCCTCGAACTGCCTTACGATGCTGCGCCACCGTGCCTGTAGCCCCGTGGTGAAGCCCTGCTTCACAGGGTGCTCCATTGTCCTCTACAGTCACCTTTGTTCGGCGTGCGTCCGTGCGGCGCGATTGTACGCCGCACTGCCGACGGTTGCGCCGCGCTCCACCGTGCCTGAGACACTTCAGTGCTGGCCGCGTTACGGTATTGGCGCCTCGCAGCCTCTCGCAGTGAAGTACAACCTCTTGTTCCGGTGCGTTCGCCGCCGCCACCAAGCCAAGACGCTCTCGGTACGTACGACTTGATTATCTGAGTAGGTCCTGTGCCGGGAGGCCCGATTCCTTAGTCTTGTTTCCCTGTGATACCAGTAGGTACCTTCTGGCGTCCGCTTATCGTGCATCTTTGTGGATCGAGCCTCACCATGTCCTTTTCTCTGGAGCAACTCCTCTGTGTCTACACGGTGCTCTTATCACGATGACTGATGCCCACTCTAAAACGCCTCGCCTTGGTCCTCACAGAATCGTCAATCGCAATGGAGCGTGCAGATGATCCAATGGCTGCTGCAGAGAGCGAGGTGGCGGGTGCTTCCGTGCGTGCCAGCAACAACGCTGAAAACACGGGGAGCCGTGGCATGGAAGGTGTGGTTGTCCCTGGGGATGCGGACCACGCGCCAATGCTGACGGCCGCGGATGAGAACAGCGGCTATCCCGCGAGTGGAACCGCCGTCATCGAGAGCAGTCTACAGCGGAGCGCCGTCGGAGATAGTGGTCGGGGCATCAACGGACGCGCACGGATCTTCCTGCCGGTGAGCGGTGCTGGTAACACCGCGTGTTCAGCGCAAGAAACCATGGGCGCTGAGCCGGGCTTGAGTAGGGCACCAGAAGACGACGGTTCTCCGCCCGACGGTGCCTTCTTTTGCGAGCCCGGCATGCCCCTCGTGCTTCCCGACGACCTTGTTAATGCCTTGGCCCGACGGATCGAGCGTCTGGCGGCCGACCCGCCAGAACGGACTACGTCAAACCGCTCCAGAAGGCAGAGACGCCGTCGTCGGCGAACGCCCTCGGCTCCGGTGCCACAGCGCGCTTTGGACTGCTCATCGTCATCATCGAGTTGTGGTGGTGTTGTTCCTCTCGACCTTTTTGGGACAGCGAGGACCAGCAACTCTAGTAGCGAAGGTGCCCGCAGTGTTGGAGGTGCAGGCGCACACGACGCGTTGGGTGGTGCGGGAGGTGGGATGGAGGATGTTATTCCTGACTTTGGTGACCCTGCCCTGGGTCCCGGTGCCCACGCCGACCATGTGGTCGGCAACGAGTCGTCGGCGGCTTCAGTACTCTCTGGAACGGCGACGGCCATTCAAAAGTACTCTGATGCCATGGTGGCGGCACTGGAAGAGGCCATCCTCGACGGCGGTGGACCGACGTCAGGTGGCGGCAACGTGCCGGTGTCCCCCGCCTATCGTGTCGAGGCCGTCGCTGGAGGGGCTGCGGTTGTATTCACGGAGAACGAGAAAGGGCACGTCGCCTGGATGCGACGCGTCCGAGACACAACGATCTTCTTGTGTTCCTGTGGTGGCAGAAAAGGCGCCGAGTCGACGGAGATGCGTGCCTTTGCGGGCGTGTCCTCAACGTGCGTCCACGGGTACGCCCTCAAGGATGCTGCAAGTGCGCTGCTGCGTGTTACGGCGTTGTCCTCGGTTGAGCTGCTGCTAGATGAGTACCCAGTGCTGGACGCGGCGCGGACAACCTCGGAGGACGCGTTGGACGTGCACTACGGCACGAAGACACCCAAAAGGATGGGCGTCTTTGCCGTGCTTGAGGCGAACCAGTGGGTGGCCGTGACTATCCGCCGTAGAATGATCAAGGGAAAAGCCAAGAAGCGGATGGGCTTGCGCGCATCGTGCTCTCACCTGGCGTGCACTAGTGGCTGGACTTGCGTCCACGCCAACGCCGTCAACGACTGGTGCCTGCAGGCGCGGACGGCGGCGGCAGCCGCGGACGGTGTCGGCGGTCAGTTTCATCTTCAGGACGCGGATGTGCAGCTGTCGACCTTTGTGCGCAGAACAAGTGGCGGCCCTCTACCCCCCGGCCGCGGCGCTGACGACGCCAGGTACTCGGACGAGTCGCGTTGGCGAAATGTTCGAAACATGCTACCGTGCCCGGGGGAGATTGCCGATTGTCTGGTATTTGATGAGCTTGCCGACGTTGGGCGTGGTGGACCTCCACCACTATTTCAAGAGGGCCTGCGGGAGGGCCGTTGCTTCAAGTGCAAGGGCGACTACGACGGCCACAGCCTCACCACGACTGGGGCTACGATGCACACCCTTCGCGGCCGCATCAGCGTCCGATTGGAGGAGTGGGTGTGCTCTTGCGGTGAGCCTGTTCCCTACGACGGTGCCCAGGACGCACTTTTCGCGTCCTCCAAGAAGACGGTGTTCACCCGTACCTTCATCGACGTGTTGTCGCAGATGGTATTTACCGGCCACAGCACTTTGTCTTCCGCGGCGGGTGTCTTCAGCTTCCTTTTGGAGGTGAGCGACTCCCTGCCGCATGGGCGCCAGAGCTTGTCGCGTCAGCTTTTGACGACGGCGGTGCACCGCTACACGCGCACGCTGCTCGTGCCCGCCGCGCTGTTCCGTTGCCTCAGGTGCTACAGGTCACCACAGCGGCCGTACCCGGTGGTAGTTTCGGACGGGGAGGCCATCTCCGTCCAGCGCAATCAGTCGGAGCCGCTGGAGCGCGTGGACGCAGACGTGCCCGTCACGCGGCTGGACACGGACGTCGGTTCGTGCGTGACTGTCCCCGCTCTTCGCGCTCTCATCAGAAAGCGAGCCAAAGCCAAGTGCGAGGAGGCAACACGGTTGACTGCTAGGGAGGCGCTGCTGATACCTGGATTTGCTGCAGCAACGGTCGCGGACCCCGAGCCCCACGATCCTGACAACATTGTGGCGCGCCCCGCCAATGTTCTGTGGGCTGCCAGCTACATCTTTTTTTCCTTCTGCTCGGTGCAATCTGTGTCTGCGGGGGCGTCCCACGCACCTGCTGCTGACGGCTCCGGCTCGCCGCCGTCACAGATGCCGCCTGGTCCCTCTGCAAACGCGCCGCACGGGAACGAGGCGCCCGGCAACGCGCCCCCTGGCGCCGAGGCGGCCAACGATGACGGAGATGCAGAAGGTGATGGCGTACTCGGAGACGACGGCGGCGTTGGCGGTGCTGACGCCTCAGACGACGCTCCAGGCGGCTTCGTCGCGTCACACCCGCAGGAATGTCATTTCCTCGAAGGCGCGGTCGGAACGTCAGGTAGCAGCCGAGTTCTGACCGAGCGGTGGAGTGTCGTGCGGCACTTTCTTCAAACATTTCTGGCCGAGCCAGTGCTGGGGGCATTTGCTGGGCTGGACAGGGCCGGCATCAGGAAGCTTGCAGAAAAGCTGGTCACATTGTCGCCGGTCGCAGAGTGGCGTGCTTGCGCCATGGCTGTTGAGTCCGTCCACATCGTCTGGCCGTTTTTGCGTCTCGTTGCTGAGGGCGACGACGTCGACTCGCTGCTGCTGCGCGCCGTCGGAGAGCTGCTGCTGTTCACTTCAGGTGTGGACGCGTACTGGGAGACTGCCTGGCGGGCGGCTGCATCGGACGCCGTGCTATCGTTTGAGGAGCAGTGGAAGGTAACTTCCATCGAGCAGTACAAGACGTGGGAGATCACCAATCGGGGCGACATGGCGGCCATTGAGACGTTCCTGTCGTCTACGAGCCGGTCTTGCTCGCGTGTTACCTCCCAGGCGGTTGAGGCACGCACCGGTAGCGTGTGGCCGGACCTTGAGCCTGTTCGGCCGTTCATGCGTGACTCCAAGAGCGATGCCGTCAACGCTCTGCGCGCTGAGCGACTCCGCAACGACGCCGCCGCCCTTGAGCGTGAGATGGCACGGCAGCTGGGCTCCGACGAGTGCCGGCATAACTTCATCACCTCCGAGGTGTTCATGCCTGGGATTGAGAACTTCTTATGCCCTTGCGGGGTGCTCATCGGCTACGACTTCCTTGACAAGGCGGAGAGCCCGGCCCACGTCCTTGGCTCGCTCGTGCAACGGATGCCGCTGCTGCCCAAGGTCATCTATTTTGATACCGCTTGCCAGCTGTCTCGCAACGCGTTCCGCCGGGTGCCTTGGTTGATGAACCGGTCTGACACGGCAACGAGCGTCGACCGCCACCACAACCAGGGGGACCAGCACGGGTGCTCCGACTGTTTCAACGCCGACAAGTACCCTGGGCGCTCTGTGCATCACCGCACGTCTTGCGCCGAGAGCAGGCACTCGCTGAACAAGGCCTTTAAGTCGCACTTGGCGCACCTCCGGCAGGACCACTTCATCGTACAAATGCGGCTGCTCGCCGCGGTCATCAACCTGCGCGTCAAGATGCGGCAAGAGCTGGGCAAAGAGACCAACCACCGTTTGCTGTGCACCTTCTTCCACAACCACGTCGCGACGCACTGTGAGCGCCGCGTGTGCTTTTGTTCGAAGTGGATCGTGGATGACGAAGACAAGGACCTGGCTGCAAGCGAGGATGGCTCCATCGACAGTTCTGCCACTGGAACTGGTGAGCAACCTGTGCGCACCGTGGGAGCCCACGCCGGCCATGTCGGTCTTGCAGGCCATCAAGATAATGATGTCCACGTAGAAGGTGGCGTCGACGGAGTCCTTGGTCGCTCTGGTGATGCCATTATTGGTGATGGTGCCGGGGTGGGTGATCACCCATTTGCCGCTGGCTTTGACGGTGTGGGCGTTGTGCGCGGCAATGCTGATTCCAAGAGTGATAGCGACAGCGACGCAGATGAGGACTCGGACATCTGCTCAGGTGAAGAGTCGGGCTCTCGGAATGGGTCTGTGCGCGGCGATGCGAGCGGGGATGAGTCGATGGAGCTGTAGTGGTCTTTAGTCGTTCAAAGTTTGATCGTAGATTTTCTTGTAGCTACTCGTTCGCGCGTGCAGTGCTCCTTCATCTCACAGTCCCGCATTCGTGCATACCTTCCCAGCTCAAAAAAAACAACAACAGCAATAGCCCCGCCGCAGCAGCCAAAATAACACGTCCAGAAAGACGACTACACATGCCGGCTGGCTGGCCGCAACACAAAGGCCACGCCACGGCTCAGTCACACAGAGGTCTGGCATGCGGACCTCCACGCGGGTGCGGGTGATAAAGTGCCCGTGGTGCACGGGGCGGGCAGACCACGGCACGGGCGCCGGTGGCGCGGTACCCGTGGTGCGGGGGGCGGGGGGCGGGCGGACGGGCAGCGTCGGGCACGCCGGTGGCGCTGGGCCTGCGGTACGGGGGGCGAGGGGGTGGCCGGTGGGCAACAACGCCAGCGGCAGTGGTGCTGGCCCGTCGCACGGGGGCTCGAAGAGCGACCAGCGACGCTGGAGTGGATGACTCCGTGCCCGTATAATTCGGCGTGCGGGCGTGCAGCTACGCGGGCGCCGGTGGCACAGTGCCTGTCGTGCGGGGGGTGGGTGGGCAAGCACGCATGCGGGCGCCCCAGGTAAGGTGCCTGTGGAAGAGGGGGGTGGGCGGGCAGCAACGTGGGCGCCGGTGGCACGGTGCCCGTCGTGTGGGGATTGGGCGCGCGGGCACGCACGCCCGCGAGGCAGACGCCATGCCCGTAATAGATGGGGCAGGCGGGCAGCGACGCGGACGCCGGAGGCACAGTGCCCGTGAAAACGGGGGGGGCGGGCCGGCAGCGACGCAGGCGCCTGTGGCATGGTGCCCGTCGTGTGGGGGGTAGGCGGGTGGGCAGGCACGCGGGCACCAGAGGCACGGTGCCCATGCAAAAGGGGGGCGAGGGAAGCGACGTGCACGCCGGTAGCACGGTACCCGTCATGCAAGGGGCGGGGGGCGGGCGGGCAGGCGCGACGCGAGCTCCGGTGGTAGGGTGCTCTTCATGCGGGGGGTCGGTGGGCGGACAGAGACGCGGGCGCGGGTGAGGCCGTGCCTGTTGTAACGGGGGTGGGCGGGCAGCGACGCGGCGCCGGTGGCGCGGTGCCCGTCGTGCGGGGCGCAGGGGGAGAGCGGGCGGGCTGCGACACGGGCGCCGATGGTGTGATGCTCGCGGTGCGGAGGATGGGCGAGCGAGCAGCGACGCGGGCGCGGATAACGCCGTGCCCGTGGTGCGGGGGGCAGGGGAGCAGCGACGAGGGGTCCATGCGGCGGGGATGGTGGCGTGGCGGGCGGGTGGGCGCGTGGGCGCGTGGGCCGCGACGCGGGCGCTGGCCGCGCGGTGCCGGTGGGGCGGTGCCGGTGGGGCGGTGCCGGTGGGGCGGTGCCGGTGGCGCGGTGCCAGTGGCGCGGTGCCGGTGGCGCGGTGCCGGTGGCGCTGTGCCGGTGGCGCTGTGCCGGTGGCGCTGTGCCGGCGGCGCGGGGCCGGTGGCGCGACGGGCGGTTGGGCGGGCCGCGACGTGGCGCGCCACTGTGCCGGGGCCACGCACGTGACAAATGGCGCCACAGCCCATTAGATTGAATACGTATTAACGTCAGAGCGCGGTAGCGTAGTCCATAAGTGCGGACTGAAAGCAAGAAACTGTGAGCCTGAAGCGCAGTCGAGGTGCTCCGCTCCAGGGCGCATGGCGTGTTCGAGTCTGCACGAAAGGCGGTTCAGGTACAAGCGCTGAGGCAGTGTCACACGGGCACGTAACGAGCAGGGGCCTGCCCGATAGTGCAAATGGACGCGGGCAGCTAGGCATGGCAGGTAAGACAGCGGCCTGCATATGCCACACGCGTATGTCGAAACGGAAAGCAGGCCAGGTCTGGTTGACAAGCGTGTCAGGCGGCATTTGAAACCTGACGGTCCCCGCTCGATGCGCGTCGGCGAAGACTGGGTTCATCCGGGCTGCTATCCGCCCTCTTCAGCAAGCACACAGCTGTCCCTACTCCGAAAGACGAACGAGCCGGATGGACGAAGCATACTTGAGAATCCCACGACTGCAATACGGCGATAACACCAGAGAAGAAGTACCTGATGTGGCAGCAGACAGCGCCTCGTGCCATTGGCGGAGACGCCATCCCGGTCCGCGGGATGGGGACGTTCGTTTACACCCTCCGTCACGCAGTCGTAGTGATAGGCCCACATGCGTCGGGCCGGCGCACGCCACATTGGCATGACGCACAGCAAAGGGACAGAAAAACAGGTCACAAAAGTGAGATGCACGCTCCTTCGAGCTTGCCCCTCATTTTCCCTCGCCACCAGCGTCCGCGCCATACCTCCTCACTTGAGCATCGTCTTGACTTTGGCGGCGTTCGCCTTCGTCCGCCGCGACGTCTCGAGCGTGTACTCATTGACCGTCGACACGAGCCCCTCCTGGTAGGTCAGCTCTGAGTTCATCGCCGACGCCAAGCCCTTCATGTCTGCTAGCGCCCCCGAGATGGCGTCCAGGTCCTCGTCCTGCTTGCGCAACGCCGTCGCCACGCCCGTGCTGTACCCCGCATACTCCTCCTTGCCGCCAACGCCGGCGGCGCCGCCAACGGCGCGGGCGGCCTTGCCCTTTTTGGACGCCACCAGCTGCTCGTCGAGCAGCTCGGCCCGGTCATCATCCTCCTCGTCGGGCCCGCGGCCGCCCTCCCCGCGAGCCGCCGCGTCCCGCTCCCGCAGCCCGTCCAAGTCGAGGCTGTCCACGCCGCCTTCGCGCATCGCGGCGCGCTCCTTGGCCTCCTTGCGGCCGAGCTTCTTCTGCTTGTCGAGGCCCTTGCCCGCCCGCTTGGAGCGGGTGAACATGCGCACGTAGACGGGCTTGGTCATCTTGTCAATGACCTTTTCGCTCTTGTCGAGGCAATCGTGCACGCGCTCAATGTCGGCGGTCATCCCCTCCAGCTGCTTGGTTTGGTCCTTGAGCGTCGCCGCCGTCGTCACGCCAATGGTGCGCGCTTCCAAGGCGAGCGCCAGGGACCGCTTGGTGCCTTCATTGCCGGCGGCTGCCTGCGCGAGCGCCATCTCCTCCAGCTCCGCAACGGACATTTGGTCCATTTCGGCGGCGGTCGGCTCGCGGGTGGCGGCGGCGGCGCGCCCGCGGCCGGCGGCGGGCGCGTCGTCGAGGAGGTCGTCAAACGAGTCGGCGGGGGGGGCAGCCGCCGCCGAGGAGCCGCCCGCCGGCTCGTCCAGCATGGTCACGCCGCCGCCCTTGTTCTTTTTCTTGAACATGGTGGTCGGCGCGGGGTGTCGGCAGCAAAGCGGGGTGGACAAGTGGGAGGACGCGAGGGGCCAAGACCACCAAAGGACGCGGTCGTCGAGGGGAGCACGGAATGGGGAATGGGGAAGCGGCGGGGACGTCCGCGATAGACGCCGCAGCGGCAGCCCCAGTCGGCGGCGGAGCGGCGGTAGCGACCGGTCACGCCGGCTCGGGCGGCGCCCCGGCACCGCACCGCAAGAACGCCGTGTTTGGCGGGCACGGTCGTCCTGCAGGACCACCGCCGCCAGGTGGCCGTTGCCGACCAGGCAGAGGTGAATTGGGAGGCGGGGGCACCGGGGGGGGGGGGGGGGGGGGGGGGGGGGGGGGGGG
>Ga0115029_1001186_pt1 | contig 19445 bp, 33 predicted proteins | sample SidtaG_3_FD_87297 | JGI IMG/M metagenome (GOLD analysis project Ga0115029, IMG submission 87297) | Marine algal microbial communities from Sidmouth, United Kingdom - Sidmouth_Asex1 metaG | ecosystem: Host-associated > Algae > Red algae > Unclassified | place: Sidmouth, United Kingdom | collected... | reverse complement strand
GCAGCATGCCCATTGTCCTTTTCTCGATGAGACTTGAAAGCAAGGCGGCAATCGCTGCACCCGCCGAGCACGCTGGCAATGGCATGGTGAATCGAGCTCGCCCGCCGACCACGTCGCACACTGGCCTGCGGTGGCCGCGAGAACGCATCATGGGCGCTGCCCGCGGCCAAACTGCCACCGTTAGCTACGGGAGTAGACGTTGTTGCTCTCTGCTTCCCGTGGTAGTCACACCCGCGGCGCTGAGAGAGGCGGAATGGGTCGGGCGGCGGCCGCACAGGCATGGCGGGAGGGGGCGCCGACAGAGGATCGAAGGGATTCGTAGAGTGCAGGCGGCAGGCGTACCGCAAGCAGACACGACAGAGCACACTTGAAAGCGTGTCTCTCCCCTGCACCGATGTTTCAATCTCATGGCCACCAGCGCCATCGTCGTCACCAAGGCGACCTGCCGCCCAACCAGCACCACCGACAGCCGCTACACCCGCGCTGGAGCCGCATCGACCATCCGACACAAGTACCGGCAATCGATTAGTCGAGTGGAGTGCACGCACTGCGCGAGCGTCTGATGTCCGCCAGTTGTCCTCCGACAGCTCCTGCGCCACCAAGAGCGCTTGCCGCACCGCCCATCTGCGACTCGCTCGACGGAGCCCGGCGGTCACCCCATCTGCGGTAGTCTCGGCAGCAATCCTAAAAGCATCCCAGAGCTCAGGCCGCGCCTCGACAAGCCCAAGCCCGGCAGCGACCAACCGCCCGTCGGCTGTCATCGACGGCACACGCACCGCCCCACTGCCGAGTACTACGGCCAGACTGGCGCCGCCGGTGAGCCGCTCCACGGCTGTACGACGCGCGATAGAAGCGGCGCGTTCAGATCGCAATGCCGCATGGTCACGAGCTCGACGCTTGATGAGCGCCACTAGGCGCCTCACCGCAGCAGTGCTGCACCCTTGTGAAGCAGCAGTAGCTCCCAGGACCAACGTCCCCTGTCCAAACATCCCGGTCACCGCGCGCACTCAAGCTCGCTCGGAAAGCCGCCGCATCCGCTGGGGCAGCTGATTGTAGTGCACCCCGCGTTGCTCACAGTTCTCTTCATCGCACGCGTCACTCGCTTCGCTGTCGACCCGGCCAGCCCATCTGTCCATTAAGGCGGCACGTGCCAACTCAGCGAACGGGCCGCTCATGGCCCGCACGTGCGGCACAAACCGCTTTCCGGGGTCCTCCTCAACGCGCCGCCAAGAAAAGCAAGTGGGGACGTAGTTCGTGTGCGTTGGCAGCTGCTCTTGGCTGAGAGCGAAGTGACTCGCACTGAGCCACGGGGAGGGAGAGACGACAGGGAACGAGCCCCGACGTCGGTGTCCCACCAAGACAACGTCTCACCGGCGGGGCGGACAGTACCTGGCTCGACACGTTGGTCACGCGCCCGCAGCCCGTGCGATGACAATCGCCGCAGCTTTGCGGGTGGTTGTAGCCCAATGCCGCCTACATCGCTCCTGCCGGTCCTAGCCCGGTCCTCACATATGCGACGCAGGATATCGTCTGCCCCAAATCGCCCTTCACCACATGCAAACCTATAGCGTGCTGCCGACATTTTCTTGTTGCCGATGCGCCCCACATCGCCGACGCGCAGTGCACCACCATCGAGAAAGTAGCAGCTAAGAACCTCACCTGAGGCTCCCGCCACCCCCTGCCGGACCCGAAAATCACACTAAACACCGTTCTCCCGATCCAGGGGCGTCGCATCAGTGCCTCTGATGGCGCCCCAGCTCACGAGGTGGGCCACATCCAGTGTCGCAAACACTGGCGGCGTCCGGCCGCTCAGAGCATCTGCCGCAACTGCGCGGCGTTGGCGTTCCGCTGCCGCACGGTTGACGAGTATGGCAGCTTCCACCGCCACGCGGTGGTGTCTTAGCGTGTGGCGCCGCGCGATCCGGAGCACATAGTCAACGGGACTGTCACAAAAGCGTTGCTCATCACCCGCGCCGGCGGGGTCGTCGCGATCGACCGGCACGTCCAGCTCTGGCCAGTCCAAAAGGTTTTCAGTGTCCATGAGGGGTCCCGATAAGCGGGTAGAGAGGATGCCACGAACGTACTGCACCGACGGGTACGCAAGCACCAGCGTCGTGCAGGAGACAAGCTGCGTGCCGCACGAAAGTACAAAGGAGAGACTGACAAGCGAGGGCGGCAGTGCTGATGCTTGCCAATTGACTGAGCAGCCGAACATGAAAGCACTCACGTGCAAACCTGGCCTTCCCGTCAGGGATCCTGTGAGGACCATCCCGTTTTGGATGGCTGAAAATTTACATATGAAATACGATTGTGCGTGGTGCACGACTCTGTGGCCCGCGCAACCCAACGGATCATCACGAACAGGCAGGGGCCCACCAATGAGATGGCCGCAATCGAGTTTCGCACACCGGCTAAATTGGCAAACAAATGGTTTGCGAGAGGGTCCAGAGTCTCGGTGCCTTCCGACGACAAACATTCTAACTATCTGACTGCACACCCGGATCAACTCCACCCAGATCGGCGAGCGGCGCAGCTCGAGGCCTTCGAAAAGAATGACTATCTTACAGTTAACGAACTTGACAGAAACGGCGGAATGTCGGGACGGCCCAGTGTTTCTGCGAGCACCGCAGCGCGAGGTTATCGAAATGAATGCGTGAGATACAGTCCGCCATACTGGTGCAATCAGAGGACTTTCGGGACGGCTCGCCCCCGGCCGCCGGGTAGCGGGTTGGGGGGCGTCCGGAAGGAAAGGCTGTCTTCCCCCCGGCCGCCGGGTGGCGGGGTGGGAGGTGTCCGGGGGGGGAGGCCGTCGCCTCCCCGGCCGCACATTGGCGGGGTGGGGGGGTTCCGGGGGGGAGGGCCGCCCTTCCGCCAGCATTGATCAGTGGATCTTTTTGCGTCGCTTTTAGTCTGAATGACATTGCCGGAGAATTTCTCAGCACTGACGCCAGGCTTACGACAAGCGGCGCAGCGCGTGGGCGCCTTCCCACCGGCCTCTGGGTCGCGGAATGCGGGGGCCGCCGTGTGGCGGGGTGAGGGGGTTTGGGGGGCAGGGCGGCCTCCCCGCCGGGTGTCGGGGTGGGGTGGGTCCGGGGGGGAGGGCCGCCTCTCCCCCGGCCGCCGGGTTGCGGGGCGGGGGTGGTCCGGAGATTGTCAAGGCAGAAAATGCGCCTCGATTTACAGTGGGCTCGCAGAGCCCGCGCGAATCCTTCCTTAATGGCGATCCCATGCATTTAGGCGCATGAGGAAAGGGTTTTCTCTGCTGTTCGAGTCTCTTTTGAGCCATCAGAAGCACACAGAACCGGTCTCCGTGGCATGGGTACTCACGGAAAAACGACAAGGCGCTCAAAAGATCTTGTTGCGATGACATACACCTCGGTGCTTCTTTGTCCCTCCGGAATCGGGCCGTTTTCTTCGTCTCTGCCGATCCAGAACTTGCTCTGACCAATTTCTGATGCAAGGCACGTATTGATCTGATCTGTCATCCCATCGAAATGCACTTTCTCTCGGCCGGCTACGAGCATGATCTACCCCCCACCACCACCGCCCATGTTGACCAACGGCCACACATGTCGTCCAGACTTCCCCGCAGCACCGATGACACGCACTTTGTTGACCAGCCACGTCGAGTTACCGCCTGCAGCGTCATCAGATGGCCATTTACTCCGTAAAAGAGCGTTCAAGACAACGGTGGGATGCGAGGAAAAACGTCTGTCTCTCAAGCCTATTGCCGTAGCCGCCGGAAAGTGCGTCATAAAAAACTGATGAAATAGGCTCCAGGATGCGTCCATGCGGAGCGTCAACGCTCGATCCATTGCCGAGTTCTGTGCGCGCCAATATGAGTCGCGCTCATGCGCATTAATGCGTGGAATCGACCTTTTGTCCGTTCATATAAAGCTCGCGGTGGGCCACATGCGTCTATCTGTATGTCCAGCCCACCAATAGGACGGACGCGATCGGGGCGCGCACAAGGGCTACATTGGAGAACAAACGGATTGCGCGAGCGCCCAGACATTCAGCGCATTCCGACGACAACCATTCTCAGGACCTGCATGCACGCCCGGATCAACTCCACCCAGATCCGCGAGTGGCGCAGCGCAAGGCCATCGAAATGACCGCCAGCCTTACAGTTTTCCGAATTCGAAGAAACGGAGGTGCGTCGGAACGGCCCAGAGTTTTGGCGAGCAGCGCAGCGTAGGGGCGTTGGAGACCGGATACAGCCAGCCTTCGTTCAGCGGCGACTTGTTGCCCAGAAGGGTTGGCGCTTGAAGCGCTGGGAAGGGTGATGAGAATCGATCTTCAATTCTGTACTGTATTTTCTAGAGACTGAGTATCAACTGAGATTTCGCTACTTTGAAACAGGGACAATATCAATACGCAGGCGTTGATTCCGTTGGGCCGGGCATTTGGGAAGGATTGGCCATCGACGCTGCCGCGCCATGCATGACGGCCATGCACGACAGCCGCCGCTCGCCGCCCCGCACATGCGCGAGCCACCACCACCGCCGCCGGGCACTGCTGTCGTTGCTCGTCGTCCCTTCCAGGGCTGGGCGACCACCGCTGCTGATGGGGGCTGCCGCTTCCCTCCCGTTCCTGACGCAGGTGTCCTTGCCACACCATTCCGTGACTACCGTCGCCGCTGTGGCTGTGCCGACCTGTGAGGGTGGGCAGTACTAAAGATGGATCTCACGCATTAAAACCGCTGGCGTCGACGCATGCTCAGGCCCGCCAGAGACGGATATCATCGCACCCAATGCCGAATGTTCCGCTAAAGAAAGAACCAGCAACCCGCAAGACTTCAGTCTATGCGCGCCGTTCCGATGTGTGGACTGTATTTTGGAGCTTTGTCGTGCGTGTGGAAAAAGTAGAGTGCCGGTTTTGTGGTATTTGTTGCGCCCTCGTTGACGCCATGGTTCCATGACGGGCATAAGAGGCGTGCTCGACCAGGGAAAGTTGTAAGCATGTACATGACGAGCCTTACAGCCTGTCAGAAGTCGAAACTGAGCATTGGAGAAGCGCTGGCGGTCGGGACCGAAAGTGAAGCGCCGGCCCTTGGACTCGGCCGTATCTGGTCGCACAGATTAGGAATCGGGGGCTACTGTTTGATTGCATGTTATTTTTTTTGTCTCGTGCAAGCCGGCCGGCTTGATCCGCCGTATCAGTTTGAGTGGTCTGTATTCATTAGCTGGATCATGGTTGCAACGGCTATTGCTGAGCTGGAATCCGGACTCAGCGCTTCACCAGTGTTGCGCGACCCACGCGCATTCAGGCGCTTCTCACACTCACAGCCCCTTTTTTCGGAGTACCGCCAGAACTCCCATATATGTCATCTGAGGGACTTTGGCTCTTGGAGGACCAGTTCCGACGCTCCCACATCGTTTTTGGAACAGGCTTTAGTGCATGAGATATACCTTTAGTGGGTGGCGGGGCAGCTCGGATGGGAAGGGGGCAGCACCTGTCGGGAAGGGCAGTACCAGTGGGGGGAGCAGGCAGCTCGGGTACGAGGGGGGGTAGCACGGGTGGGGACGGCGAAGCACCATTAAAGGGGGGGGCAGCACTAGTGGGAAAAATGGGCAGCCGTTGCGGGGGTCGGAGCCCTGGTAGGGAGGGCCAGAACCTGTGACGAAGGGCAGCAGCGAAGAGGGGACGCCGTAGGAAAGGGGGAAGGCTGCAGGAATCTGGGGACGCAACGGGGATGGGGGGGCACAGCAGCGATGTGGGGAGGCAGCGGCGGTGGAGGGAGGCAGCGGCGGTGGAGGGAGTCTGATGCACTGGGAGAAAGCATTGGCAGTGGGGGGAGGCAGCGGCAGTGGAGGAAAACTGTAGTCGAGGGTAGACATATAATCACATCCGTATGTCACCAGTTCTTGACACTTGTACAAGTTCTGCGCAAATCGGGCTTCTGTGGGAAATCCACAGTGTTTAAATATAAAATGGGGTTTCTGGGCATGCTCCGGAACCGCCTACGGCGCTGTTCACTCTTTCTCATATAATAAACAAAGCATATCAGCGCGGTCTGAGTCACACCACTGGACTTGTGAACTCATCAGCTCTCTAACCAAGCTCTGTGAGCCTGAGGCCCACTCTACACGGCAGGAGCACGTGCACGTGTTTGCGCCCCAATTACAACGTAAGTCCTGAGCTCACAAAGGATTTGACATCGGCCGTCTTGGCGACATACAAGAAATATTGAACACGACCAGCTGGAAACTTGTATTCTGGAAATGGCAGATCGGATCACACTCCGTAGCGAGGCACGTTGACGGAGCTGGCGGCACACGCTTGTCCACTCATTCGTGCGGTGCCGTCGGCGGCCCAGACGAAATTCTCCTTTCCAAGCACACTCACGTGTGCGAGATATAAAAAGAATTTTCGCACACGTGAACGTGCTCGGCCCAAGAGGGCCATATCAGCCGGTTTTGGCTGATAACTCCTTCGTGCGCGAGATCCCATAATCTCACTAGTACAGCCTAAAGTGGTCAAAGTGATTGGAGCGTGATTGGAACGACGCTTTCCTATTGGCTAGCACGTGTCTGAGCACGCCGTGCACGCGCCGTGTAGAGTGGGCCTCAAAAGCAACACTCCTGGACGAGAACAGCGTGTCTTCCTGGAAAAGAGCAGGAAGAAGTACATGGCCGGATCGGGGCAATTCCGCGTTCACAGGGCCATTTCAGTGATATCCGAGCGAAGTGTCTCGCTCCCGCCCGCGTTCGCCGCAGGGATCCGGATGTCGAGTCACTCCGATGCACCCCGGAGCCCCGTGGTGGTTGTATGGGCCAATTTCTCGGCCAAGGTCGACAAAGAGGTGAGGTCAGCTCATAAGAGAGGCTCTAGAGCCCAAGTTTCGTGCTCGCATTGTACTGGACGAGTTTTTCAGGGATGCCCATCGCCCGCCCCATCCCCCGCCCTTGATGTCACCACAGCACAACCCTGTCCCAGTTCCCTGCGTAACAGCAAAGGCTTACTGATCCTTTTACCGTGTCGGTGCCGCAGGCGTCGTAGGCGGGGCTGGCAATGCGGGATTTGGTGCGTCGCCCGCCGGCGATGACGTCTTGGCGGCGGCCGCCGGCGAAGACGTCTTCACTGGCGCAAGTCGAGCTGATGATTCTTGCCGGGAAGGCCGCTGCCTTTTTGCATATCATGGTCGCTGAGGAGAGGCGGGGCGGGTTTGTCGCTTGCGAGAGCATGGGAGCGGTGTCGGCCGCAAGAGATGGAAACCCTTGGGCCGCCGCCCGCAATGGCCATGTCGGTTGCGCAGGCGTCGTCTGAGGGGATGCTCATGCGGGATCTAGTTCCGCGGACGCCGACGATGACGTCTTGGCGGTGGCCGCGGGCGGAGATCCCTTCACTGGCCCAAGTCAAGCAGATGTTGCTTGCCGGGAAGGCGGCCGTTACTCTACGTAACGAAGACGCTGAACAGAGGCATGCCGGGCTTGTCGTTTTTGAGCGTGTGGGAGAGGCGGCGGCCAACTGAGATGGAAAACCTGCAGACGCCGCCGATGATGGCCTTGTCGGTGGCGCTGGCGTCGTCTGCGGGGCTGGCGATGCGCGATCTGGTGTGGCGGCCGCCGGTGATGACGATTTTGCGGCGGCCGCCGGTGGAGACCTCTTCACTGTCGCCAGTCCAGCACGTGATGCTTGCCGAAAAGGCGACTGCCTTTTCTGATAACATGGTCTCTGAGCAGACGTGTGGCGGGTTTGTCGTTTGTGAGCGTATGGCAGCGGCGGCGGCCGCAAGCGATGGAGAACCTGCTGCCGCCGCCCAAGATGGCCGATTCGGTGGCGCAGGTGTCGTCTGAGGGGATGCCTATGCGGGATCAGGTGCGGCGGCCACCGGCGCTGACGTCTTGACGGCGGACGCCGGCGAAGACCCCTTCACTGGCGCCAATCGAGCAGATTGTGCGTGCCGGGAATGCGGCCCCCATTCTGCGTAACATGGACGCTGATCAGAGGCGTGCCGGGCTTATCGTTTGTGAGCGTGTTGCAGCGGCGGCGGCCAAATGAGATGGAGAACCTGCAGATGCCGCCCATGATGGCCATGTCGGTGGCGCTGGCGTCTTCTGCGGGGCTGGCGATGCGCGATCTGGTGTGGCGGCCGCCGGTGATGACAATTTTGCGGCGGCCGCCGGTGGAGACCTCTGCACTGTCCTCAGTCCAGCACATGATGCTTGCCGAGAGGTCGCCTGCTTTTCCTCATAACACGGTCGCTGAGCAGAGGCGTGGCAGGTTTGTCGCTTGTGAGCGCATGGGAGCAGTGTCGGCCGCAAGAGATGGAAACCCTGGGGCCGCCGCCCGCGATGGCCATGCCGGTTGCGCAGGTGACGTCGGCGGGGCTTGCGATGCGGGATCTGGTGCGGCCGCCGCCGGCGATGACGACTTGACGGCGGCCGCCGGCAGAGACCTTTTCTACTGGCGCCAGTCCAGAACGTTGTGCTCGCCGGGATGGCGGCCGCCCTTCCTCATATTATGGTCGCTGAGCAGAGGCGTGGCGAATTTGTCGCTTGTGAGTGTATGGCAGCGGCGGCGGCCGCAAGAGACGGAGAACCTGGGGCCGCCGCTCGTGATGGCCATTTAGGTTGCGCAGGCGTCGTCGGCGGGACTGGCGATGCCGGATCTCGTGCGTCGGCGGCCGGCAATGACATCTAGGCCTCGGCCGCCGGCGGACACTCCTTCATTTGCGCCAGTCCATCAGATCGTGCTGGCCGGAAAGGTGAGCGCCTTTCCTCATAACATGGTCGCTGAGCAGCTGCGTGGCGGACTTGTCGCTTGTGAGCGTATGGCAGCGGCGGCCGCCACAAAAGATGGAGAACCTGCGCCCACCACGATGGCCATGTAGCTGGCGCAGTCGTCGTCGGAAGGGCTGACGATGCAAGATCTGGTGCGGCGGCCGCCAGCAATGAGGACTTGGTGGCGACCGCCGGCGGAGACCCCTTCACTGTCGCCGGTCCATCACATGATGCTTGCCGTCAAGGCGGCCGCCATTTTCCGTATTATGGTCGTTAAGCAGAGCCGTGGCGAGCTTGTCGCTCGTGAGCGTATTGCGGCGGCGACCGCCACAACAGATGGAGACCTTGCGGACATCGCACTTCAAGGCAATATCAGTGGCGCCGGCGTCGTCGGCGGGGCCGGCAATGCAAGATCTGATGCGTCAGCCGCCGGCAATGACGTCTTTGCGGCGGTCGCCGGCAAAGTCTCCTCCACTGGCGCCAGACAAGCAGATGGTGCTTGCCGGGAAGGCGCCCGCAATTCTGCGTAGCATGGGCGCTGAGCGAAGGCGTGGTGGCCTCGTCGCTCGAGACCATGTGGCAGCGGCGGCGGCCGCAAGAGAAGAAGAACCTGCGGCCACTGCCCGTGATGGCCATGTCGGTGGCGCAGGTGTCATCGGCGGGGCTGGCGATACGGGATCTGGTGCGGCGGCCGCCGGCGATGACGATTTGGCGGCGGCCGCCGGCGGAGACCTCTTCACTGTCGCCAGTCCAGCACATGATGCTTGCCGAAAAGGCGGCTACCTTTTACTCATAACATGGTCGCTGAGCAGAGGCGAGGCGGGTTGGTCGCTTGTGAGCGTATGGCACCGGCAGCAGCCGCAAGAGATGGAGAATATGCGGCAGACGCCCTTCATGGCCATTTCGGTGGCGCATGCGTCGTCGGAGGTGATGCTCATGCGGGATCTGGTTCCGCGGACGCCGACGATGACGTCTTGGCGGCGGCCGCAAGCGGAGATCCCTTCACTGGCCCCAGTCGAGCAGATGATGCTTGCCGAAAAATTGACCGCCATTCTGCGTAACATGGTTGCTCAGTAGAGGCGTGGCGGGCTTGTCGCTCATGAGCGTGGCGGTAGCAAATTGTCTGGTGTTGGTCCATTGTAGGATGACTACGGCTGCTTTCTCGGTGGTGTACAGCAGGCGTCGAAGGATCCAGTCCGGGTGCTGCGCCGGGGATACAAGAAATTCGTTGGGGAGCACGGGCACAGAAGGATAGGTTTAGATCAGTGTCGCTTGCGCGGAATTTGGCCACAAATATGGGTACGGGCCGTATTCATGGCTCAACCGAGGGAGGTGCCACAGGGCAAGTTGGGGGTCGTACGCAAAGTTGCGCGTCATGGAGGACAGAATCGATTTAAGCCACGCGACATGAATTACTTCCTTAATTGCGGCGTCGGTCCTTAAGTCCGCCCTTGAGACATTGGCATGGATAACTCCGTCATCGGTGGCATGGACATGTTGGATAGTGGGTATCCACGTGGGGTCCATGGCGATGTTGGCCACGGCTTAGAGCCCGGCTTGTCGGCGACTTTGCCGTGTCGGCGTTTGCCAATCATACCCCGGTACATGTTCCTTCTTCTGCTGAAGAAGACGCACAACCACGTTGCGGGTGAGGTTCTTAAGGATCTCCCAGGTATCTTCGTTTCACCCGTATCGAACCAGCGCACCTTAGCGCTGTTGGCGTCACCTGTCTGGCGTAAGCCTGGGAGTTTGTCGATCACGTACTTGTCGGCGGTTGCCAGGGGTGGCTTGCGTTGGTCGAAACCATCTGGCAGGGGGTGAGACACCTTGCCAGTAGTCGTTGGAAGAGGAGCTGGGGTGAAATGGTCACTGCTGACGCGTTTTTCCTCCCCGTCAATGTCAATGACGAGCGTGGAGGCATCCGCACTCGCGTCCACGACCACGAAGGGCCCAATGGCCTTGCTTTGCAGCTTGTTCTGCCTATTGTGATTGGTCGTGTAGACAAAGTCCCCGATCATGACGTCCGCATTGCGGGTTGCTACCCGGTCGTCGAAGCTACGCGTGAAACGTTGTTGCGTCTTACGCAAGACCTTAGCTACGACAGGGATCTGCCGGCGAAGGCGGGCCATGATTTCGCGTTTACAAGCTCAGGGTGACCCATCATTGAGCGTGCCTTTATTGGCCAGCGGCGTGCCCGGGAGCAAGTTTCCAACCGTGAGGTTGGGGCTCCGTCGTTGGATCACAAGCTCTAATAGAGCGATACCCGTAGACCGGTGCAGTTGGCTATTATACGCCATTGTGATCACCGGGAGTAGCTCGTCCCATCAGCGACGTGATGCCGCAGCTGAGTCGCCATGGTGCGGTTGTACCGTTCGACTTGCCCGTTTATTTGGGGATGATATGCCGCGGTGCAGACAGTTTCAATGCCAAGAATTTTCATCACAGCGATGAAGAAGTTCGACATGCACTGGGGCCCTTGGTCCGGCAGGATCCGCTCCGGAGGCGCGTAGGCGGACACCCACGCTTCGATAATGGCTGACGCCACGGACATGGCCGTAAATTTTCGGAAGGCGACACACTTGTTGAGCTTGGCGAAGTGGTCGGTGATAACCAAGATCAAGCAGTTGCCCTTTTTGGAGGCCGGTATGGGCCCAAAGATATTGACGGAATGTTCCGTGAGGGGCTCCGTAGCGGGGAACAGCGTCATGGGCGTGGTGTGTTTCCGTAAGGCGAGACAGTCTTGAGCACAAGTTGTGCACTTGGTGATGGTGGTGTGGACCATCGAAGGCCAGTAATATGCCTTTCGCATGGTGCAATACATCCGGTCATACCCGGATTAGCTTCCACTGTTACGTGGTGCTCGAGGGTCAAGACGCGATCGCGAAACGACTTTGGTTTAACCATTTGGCTGCCGTCGGGCTTCCGGCGACACAGAGCGTGATGCTCGTTGCGGAAGAAGGTCTTTGCCATTCCGCGCTCCACGCGAGTGGACATCTCGACACAGTAGTCGTCCGTTTGCTAGGATTCGACAATGTCGTCGAACTCCACCGGTTCGATTGGGTCGGTACCCGTGTACCTCCCCGTCCTCAAGCCGTTGGCCGTCTCGGCCAATGCCACATTGTGTTTTGAACGCCGTCTTCTCTTGGTCTCCGTTGCGCAAGGGCACTTGCCAGTACCCCGCGGTGCAGTCGAGAGACGTGAACACCTGGGCATCTCCCGATGAGTCAAGGCAGTCCTCCATTCGAGGCAAGGGATAAGAATCCTTCTTGGTGATGTTGTTCAGCTGACGACAGTCGACACAGAATCGGGCTTTGCCGTTCTTCTTCGGTACGATTACCACGGGGCTCGCCCAAGCACTGTGCCTAGGGGAAATGACCTTGAGCTTCAAAATTTTGTGGATCTGGTCCGACATGATCTGCCTTTTGAACGGTCCGGTCCGGTAGGGTTGAGCCCGTATGGGCAGACCGTCTGGTGGAGTAACGATGGCGTGCTTCGTAGCACGGATGACGCCAAGGGTTCCATCCCACATAAACGAATGCGTCTTGAGCTTGTCGCGACTCTGCTAGTGCAGGTATTCGGAAGCCTCACTGAGGTCGAGGTCCTCGAGTGGGTCACGACTAGCGTAGGCCGATGTAGTATCAGCTCCGTCTTTCGGACTTTTGTCATCCAAGACGGCGGACCACATCTGCCCTTGGTAGGGTTCCTCGAACCCCAAGGTTGAGTTCTTGCAAACGATAACTTGGTCCTTGCCGAAGTGACACATCTTGACCAAGAAGAGCTCGTCGGGTTTGAAGATGGCAAGGCCGCGGGCGACTGCCATTGACTTGTTTCGGCATAACCGAGCGTTTGGTGTAACCGTAACCATACCGGGGGTGTCACATGTCGCCATGATACACTCCTCTTGGTGTCCGTTGACACGTATCTGCTTGTAGGCTCGCACCCTCGCGAATTTATCTTGCCAGTGGCGGTCATGGGTGCTGTCGTTTATACAAGCCAAGATCGGTTTTGGCCGAGGCAGTTCCTCCGTGCAACGCACATGTTCCTGCCAGACGATCTTGCGCAAACGCGGCAAGATCGCCTCGATGTTTTGTTCAATGAACTCGGTGCCACGGATGCACGGGACTGACAAGTTGTCGAAAACAAAGTAGCGGTCAAAGAGACGCGCACCTCCGGTGTCAACATACAAATGTATGGCATACTTAGTAACGAGACGGTCGTTGTCTGCGTGCCGGATACGCAGAAGCGTGGTCAACTTCTTGGCATAAGCCATCCAGTTTTTAGGGAGGACACTAGTTCGCACTATGTTCACCCTGGCGCCTGTGTCTAGGACAAAGCGGCAGCTCCGCGTTCCATGCATGCATGGGCCAAGCGTAGCGGCGATCTCGTAGTACCGTAAGGCACTGTGCAACACCCTTTTCACTGTACGCTTTCGCGTCCCGCCGGGAAACCCAAAATCGGGCACCCGGCCTAGACTATTTTCGATTCATCAATGTTTTCAGCCGGATGCTCGGTCGCGTCATCCTCGGCGTCGCCGTCGGCAACGGCGTGAACGCCGACAGGCGGTTGGCGACGGTCGAGAGGGCGATATGGCTCGGCACACTGTGGAGCGAAGTGCCGCGTCTTTTTTCAGTTGTCACAGATGTCAGCCCCATTGGCTTGCGGGACGGAGGTCCGAGGGGGCGGCGGCGTGCGAACCGGTGTGAACGGTCGTTTTGTCGTCGCCCGCTGGTCCTGTGTCGCGTAGGCGACTTTGATCGCCGTTGGGCGGGTCATCTTGAGCTGCAGGCGCAGCTTGTTGGTGCCGTCCCAGTACAACTGGACGGTGGGAAGCGTCTCTGATAGAGTTTGATCCGGGAACTGGCCATTCAATACCAGAATGTGCGCTTGCACCAGGTCCGAAAGGCCCGTAATGATGACATCCTTAACGTCTTAGATGTTGAACAAACCTTTCAGCAGATCGCACTGCGTCTCCAAGCGGTGACCAAAGGCCGTGGGCGCCTCGTTGTCTTGTTGCTTCATTGTGATGATGTCTTGGTAAGTCGAGCCATCGTTGCGTGTGTCTCGTACTTCGAAAGAAGCCAGTTGACGGCATCCCCGTATGTACGGATGGCATGACGCTCATGTCTGAGAGTGCTGTTGAGCGCGCCGGAGACTGCCATCTTGGCATTGCCAGCTAGTCGGCAGACCATGACTGGAAGGGTTTGACCGTGAGTAAGTCCAGCCGCGTCGCGCGCGCGAACGAATCTCGTCAAGAACGTGAAGACGCCCAAGAGTAGGGCTTTCGTGAACGGCTGTTGCCCGTGGAATGCTCCGTGAGAACGTTTGTTGAGACGGTGAGACCGTTGTGTCTCTTTAGGCGTCTACGTCAGTTCCCGTTGGAGAAGAAAATATTTCCTATAGTCGAGGAGGGTCTTGAAGCGGCTGTTGACCGGGCAGATCACTTTGATCCTGTCGGCTTTTTCAAGACGCTCCTTCCGGTTGGTTGGTGTTGCTAAGTGCTTGCGCGCTGTAGCGTTCCACTCGCTTGAGCTGTCGCTCGGCGAGGACCCACTTGGGGGCGACGGCGGTCCTGGTGGCCCGTGGCCATTGTCCGAAGAGGACGTGTCCGTCGCGTTGCGGTTGTCGTCGTCCGACGACGTCGGGCTCGACCCAGAGGCAGAATCATCGGAAGCTGAGGAGGGCACAGCGCTAGTCGGATGGTCCTTGCAGACGGTCTTGCCTCTCGTCACCTTGCTTGTCTTCTTGACAGTCTTGGTCTTGTCGTCCGACTGACGGCGAGACTTGGCCACCCGGCGTTCCTCCTTGTGGGAGTCGATCTTGCGCAGGGCCTCTACGTCGTCGACCAACTTGTCACTGGCTCGCGCCAGAGACTCGTTAGTCTGTTCTTGGACTGCAGGCGTCGTTGAAGTGCTTCAACGGCCTGCACGTTCTCCATCACCTGCAACTGCCCGGAGGCGGCTTGATCTGCAGCGATGGGAGGAGTAGGAGCACCGTCCGTTGGGGAATCGGACGCGGCAGGGCTGCCTTGTTTCCCGCCCGGCGGCCGGTAGCCAGCTGGCGGCACTATTCGATCGACCGTCCGATCACAACCGATCGTAATGAGTGCCGGCAGACAGATAGAACAGGCAAGCAAGAAAACAATAAAAATTGAACAATGCGAAAGTAACCCCCCAAAGGGCATGCCAAATGCCAATTCACACAGTACGTGGATTCTGGACAGTCAAGGGGGCTACCGGTGGCAATTTGCCAATTGCGGGCGAAGATATGCTACAGGAAGATGTCATAGGTTGGGAATCAAAGCGGTGCAGTAGTCGGATGCCTGGGACACGTCCTCGGCGAGCGTGGGTGCAGCACATGGCACCAAGGCGCCAACCGAAGACAGAGCAATCGGCGGGGAGGGCGAGGAGGGAGAAAGAACTGCAATAGGCTCGTGAGTTGTGGCATTGAAGCGACAGGGATGATGGAACATGACATGGGGCGGAGAAGCGTATTGCGGGGGTCGGCCGGGACTGGGAGAGCGTGTTCTCATCGCGAGGAATGAGCCGCAGCCCCACAGTCTAATGTGCGGCAGGTGCTCTGCCGCGTCCCACTATTGCTAACCTCCAAAAAATGGCGGTTGCAGAGAGAAGGGAGGCAGAGCCGACGACACAGTATCGAAATGAAGTCGGATTGGCTGTTCTACAAGCCATGATCGTACTATTGGCTGAGAGTTGCCACCAGTAATCTTGCAAGCTAATCGACGTGTCTTGCAGGGGTCACACAGAGCCATTGCAGCTCACAGTGAGATTTCCTGAGATTTTTGGGCCGCTTGCATGGGTCTGAAGAAGCCACGAAGAGGGTTCTGGGCAAGACCTGTGATTTGTCATGAGATCAACAATTTCGTCAGATTTCTTGAGATCCTGATGTGTCTTTCCCGTGCGCAGAGGTGCATGAGGAGATTTTGTAAGGAGCTCACATGATTCGTAGCCTTTTCATTGGTCCACGTACGCTGTTGAATGATTGCAACCACTCTGCAACCGCCTTTTTTTGGAGGTCAGCAATACCTAGTTTAAAAATTGGATATTGGCCACCGAAAACATCTGATGAACTAGTTCGGCCGCGGGAACCAATTGGGCAACCCTACTCAGAAAGCCCTGGAGGGCACCTGCGCGTGGGTACACGAGGCTCCCCACATGTGCACGGTTTAGGCTCGTACTCAGCGATAACGAAATAGATACGTTCCGCCACCCATCTCCGAGTGAGAACGCGCCCCGGATTCAGCCCCGGGCAGTACCGCGGCCGGATTGGGAACAGTTGCCTAGTCGTGACGAACGGATAGATAGCGGCGGAACCAAACAGCTGTCTCAAACCGCGTCCGGATCGAGAACGGGTCGGTACTCGCATTCACGCTGTCTGACAACTGCGATGCGTCCTTAATTGTACTGAGTGGGCTTCAGTGCCCGTGTCTCGACGCGGCGACGTCATTGGATGATATTGAGTTCCCCAACGTCGAACTGGAACGTTCCTTTCCTCCATGCTAAACAGCGTCATCACAAAAGTAGATCCCACAAAGATGAACAGGTAGCCGCTCTACACGTTGATGTTCACTCTCTGCAGTGGGGGTCACTCGTTTTTCATCCGTTCGGGTGCTCTCCCCGGCCATGAAAGGGATTTCGTTAAACCGTTTGTCCGCTTTTCGTCGCTCCTGCGCCTCGATGCCTTCTTTTTGCTGTTCCGAGCGGCGACCACACGAAATCCGTGTGCGCAGCTGCGCCACGTGTTCGCCACGTGGGAGTGCGCGTTGGTCTGGACTGACAGTCGTGAGGTGATGCGCATTCGGCTGCCCCTTCCGCGCGTGCTGCGTAAAGCTTTCGACCTGGAATACTGGGTGGCGTGAAACTGCCACTCGTCCGATTTCTTGGGCGTCTGAGTATTTACGCACTAAACTTTACGCGTGTATACGCACTTTTTTGGTACGCTTGGGTAGGGTTGCTCAGAACGCCCGGGGCGTCGTTCAGGGCGTCGTTAAGGGCGTCACCAGGGCGTCATTTGGGCGCCGTGCGCCCCTAACGCCCCAACTCAAAAGGGCGTCAACAAGGCATCGCGAAGAGGAAGTTTTCAGGGGGGTCCACATGATCCAGCAGGTGGCGGCTGTGCACCTTGGATGGGGACAGGCACCCAGTCTGGACACAAAAATGAGATATGAGAGCGCGATATGGGTGCTACTCGAACGATATGGCGAATATTGAGGGTGCTACTTGGGGCGTCGTGAGGGTGTTTTGGCTGCCTAATGGGGCGTCAGTAAGGCGTCGTATCCATCGCGCGCCCCTGACGCCCCCGAAATAGGGGCGTCGTGTGCAACCCTACGCTTGGGGAACCCCTTGTTCTATTACCTCGAAATTTGCCAGATTCGTATGCCCCTGCTGTTGAGGCATCCCATATGCGGATCAATTGATCCTCAAAGGATATAATGTTCTTCTTCGGGAAAGAAACAGTAGCCCAGCTGTCTTCGGGGGGCTTCTTGTAATTTGTCTCAGCAATGCAACCTTAGTAATCTAATAATTGTTAAGTTCAACGTAAGCTTACAGCTCTGTCGTTCAGAAGGACCGACGTGCGTTGCTGTCCAACTGCACCGTTCTTTGACAGCGGCTCTGTCAGCAGGAGTCTCCGCAGAGTATGCGAGACTCTCGATGGTCGCGTAATTCTTCGGTCCCAGCGGCTCCGCTGCCTCGCCACACGGAAGCCGTATGCCTCTTCGGGCGCACTCACATCGGTGCGTGGAGACGGAAGGGCGGGCGGGGTGGCGGCGGCGGCGTCGTTCTCTGTCCTTTCACCCCTTCACATTCCGCGGCTGCCCACCATGTTTGAGTGGTTTTGGAACATCCTATACAACTTGGGTACGTTCGCAGAGGCGGCGTTGATGGCCGTTCCTTCGTAGATGAGGTACCGTCGCCTTGTTCCGCACGGCTGCGAGAGGCCTTGCTTCGCACCTTCTACGCCCTGCGCAAGTGGACTGGAGCTTGCCTCTGCCGATCTTCTACATGCTTGCTGTGCTGGAGGTGGTTGAGTTGCGTTGGCTGCTTGTATGTCTTGTGCCTCAGCAATCTCCTGCAGATAGCACCTTTGGACATTGTTGCTAACCGACGATGCATTCTTTACTGTTAGTGGTGGTCCACCCTACGTGACTCTTCATGATCTCTCTCTCTTGGCCTGGCATAGGCTTTGCCCACAAGAATGCCAGATGTCTCTTTCTGGGGCTTGACAATGTACGTTCCTTGCTGCATATTGCTGTCTTGATTGATGTTGGCATGTGCGTCGACCGCTGTCGCGACCGTGGTGTCCAGTTCATGTAGGAGGCAGTGGAAGCTGGCGTAGCCTGAATTTTGGTTTCCGGCGCTGCCCCGATGATGCACTTCTACGGGCCCTCCTGTTTCTGTACACCGCTCCATAGTGGCGTAGGTCGCTCTCAGTGCCTTTCACATGCTTACGCTCCGATTTGTCGTTTTGTGCACGGAAGTGAACGTGATGGATGTGGCTGCTACTGTCTCGCTTGGCGTTTGCGTACGTTCTTTGCATCTTTATTCTCCCTCAGGCCGGCAAGACGACGCTGATGCATGTGCTCCGAGACGACCGGGTCGCGCTGCACGTGCCGACGCAGCAGCCGACGGCCGAAGAGATTGTCATCGGCGCCGTGCGCTTCCGCGCATTTGACCTTGGCGGCCACGAGGCCGCGCGACAGATCTGGCGCAACTACTACGCGAAGGTCGACGCGGTTGTCTTTCTCGTTGACTCTGTCGATCGCGAGCGGTTCCCCGAGGTCAAGTCCGAGCTGGACGGCCTCCTCGGCGACGACCAGCTCAAGGACGTGCCGTTCCTGATTCTTGGCAACAAAATTGACATGCGCGGAGCGGCGTCGGAAGAGGAGCTCCGCATGTCCCTCGGCCTGCACACGCTGACGACCGGCAAGGGCACCAACCCGGTGTCCGACATTCGCCCGATTGAGATTTTCATGTGCTCGGTCGTGCGCAGGATGGGCTTCGGGGAAGGTTTCCGCTGGCTGTCGCAGTACCTGAGCTAGGTTGCGTGTTGGTGGGGTGGCGCAGCGGATGGGAGCGTGGGGTCGAGCGGCTCGGCGCCGCTTGCCCATGTTTGTGCATCGTGCAACTAATGTGCGTAGGAGTGTGTTTGGTAGCATTTTGCAGAGGGATGCGACTGCGGCCTGATGAATGCCGAGTGGCTGTTCAATTCTTCCGCACAGCTAGCACTGTGTCTTCGCCTTGCACTGTGTCTTCGCCTAGCACTGTGTCTTCGCCTAGCACTGTGTCTTCGCCTAGCACTATGTCTTCGCCTAGCACTATGTCTTCGCCTAGCACTATGTCTTCGCCTCTCACTGTGTCTTCGCCTCTCACTGTGTCGTCGCCTAGCGCTGTGTCTTCGCCTAGCACTGTGCCTTCGCGTAGCACTGTGCCTTCGTTGACGCTCACTCTGTAGAAGAACAACATGATTTGCCATCAACGTAGACACTGACGGATGCATGAGGAGGCCACCTGAGATGTTAAGAGCACGGCCAGCCACGCTCAGTTAAGGTGTGACACCTGTTTTTCTCGGTTCTTGTTACTTTCGTTCTTGTCCAGCGGGAGTTATACCTGCGGGGAGGTTGTATTTCAAAAAAAACGCACCCCGTCGATTCGACGTGTAGGTGGGCTACAATCGACGGGGGGGGCTCTCAGGGGGGGTGTG
>Ga0115029_1001185_pt1 | contig 19457 bp, 24 predicted proteins | sample SidtaG_3_FD_87297 | JGI IMG/M metagenome (GOLD analysis project Ga0115029, IMG submission 87297) | Marine algal microbial communities from Sidmouth, United Kingdom - Sidmouth_Asex1 metaG | ecosystem: Host-associated > Algae > Red algae > Unclassified | place: Sidmouth, United Kingdom | collected... | reverse complement strand
CCTTGCAATCCAGGTCCGTTTTGAACCGATCACCGAACTCTAGAAGATTTTGACCCTTGAAAATATCCATAAATACCCTATTTTTATTGAATACTAAGTTAGGTATTTAAATACTGACCTCTAAAGTTTAAATTGAGAAAAGGAGCTGACCAATTAGTCCAACTCCTTTTCTACAACTAACAAAATTTACATTATAAATTATGAAGACGCTACATTTTTGCAACGTTCCTGATAATATTTAGGGGTACAATGATATCTTTTCTTAAAAATTTTAGAGAAATAACTTCGGCTTGTAAAACCAATGGTATATACCACTTCCGAAATATTCAAATCGCCGTCTTTAATTAACCTTTCGGCCATTTCCACACGCTCCTTTTTAATATAATTCGCAATGGTATAGCCCTTCAAAACCTTAAAGCCTTCTTGTAATTTGGCGGCGGATAGACCATATTTTCTGCACAGTAATGCAACCGAATATGAATACTCTGGCTTCTTGGCAATCACGTCAATAGCATCTTTAACGCGCAACAGCTCATTTTTTGTAAGCCGTGTCTGAAGACTGTTTTTCTGTCGCATATCATTTTGATGGTGCTTCAATTCCATTGCCAATGCAAAGTGAATAATGCCTTTAATCATCAATTTTCGAACAACACCCGTATCGTTGATCGCCCTAATCTGTGATAACTGCTCTTTGATTTTAAGGTTGAACGTACCGTGATATTCATAGGGTTCCACATCGCTCAATGTCAAAAATTGATGGAACAAGCTTTCGTTCAGGGCAACATCTTCGACAGTATTACTTTGAAAGCGATTGGTCTTGTCGACCTTGATAATGGCAAAACTGACCTTTGTATCTTTGGGTACATGAATGTTCAGGGAAGTCGTGCAGCTTCCGAGAATAACCGTTTGAAGTTCTTCGATTTTCTCCTGAGTCAGGGTATCATTTCTCCACGCGTAGGTAATGGTTCCTTTTAGAGCATAGATAAAATAAAGCACGGAGCCAGTGGAGTTGTCCAGTTCTAGTTTTGTATCTTTCGCCAAGTTCAAATTGTACTCGGTATAAGATATTCCCGCTTCAAGCGGAACCGACCTGACTTTGCCAACACCCTTATCATTGTGGTATTGTAGCATACGGTCGTCTTCGAATCTCGAAATACTGCCGCCCAGTTGCGTGTTCAATTTACTTAATTGTGTATGTGCTGTCTGCATCATATAATTTTTTTAGGTTCTTAACTTCGTTGTTCTTTCGAGAGTGTGTTTAAGCAGTTTTCGATGGGGCGACGGGCTTTAAAAGTTTTTCTTTTTGTATCACTTCGCTATCATGGAGTAAAAGTTCGTTTTTCCTAGCGATTATTTTCTCTCGAACGGCACCGACCCGTGCATATTGTAAAATCTTCATAGGATTATTATTTAGAAATACTCAAATATCTCCAATTGTACCAATGAAAGTGTTATACAATTTTCTGAATCTGTTGTATAATTATTTGGCCGGCTTCAAAAACGGTTGGAATAATATTTGGAACTACTTTGCGGAATACGGAAGGTAAATGGTGAAAATTGCCCCTTCGCCTTGAACGCCCTTGGCATAGATTGCCCCGTTATGGGTCTCTACAATTTTCCGGCAAATGGCCAAGCCAAGCCCTGTTCCGGAAAACTCGTTCTTGGAATGCAACCGTTGAAAAATTTCAAATATTTTTTCTTCATGCGACGGGTCGAAGCCAATACCATTGTCTTTAAATTCAAGCTTTACATATTTAGAACGGGACAGGGCAAGGGACTTATCCACTTTTTTATGGGCTAGTATTGTTGCGCTTATGTCAATTTTGGGCGTACTATCCGGTTTACTATATTTTAGAGAGTTGCCTATCAAGTTGGAGAACAATTGCACCATTTGAAATTTGATGGCGATAAGCCCTGGAAGTCTTTCGGCTGCAATCAACGCTCCCAAATCTTCGATGCGCTGTGCCAAATCTTCTTTGACCTCGGCTAATACTTGGTTCAAATCTATCTTTTCAGGACGCTCATTGACGACATCCAATTTGGAATAAGAGAGTAAATTCGTAATCAGTTCACGCATTCGCTCTGTGGAAGCGACAATTTTATTCAAGTACTCTTTGGAGTGGTCTCCCAGCCGATTACTTTCGTCCCCCTCCAGACGGCTGACGAACATCTGAATCTTGCGCAAGGGTTCCTGCAGGTCATGACTGGCGATGCGATTGAACGATTCGAGTTCGTCGTTGGATCGTTTCAGCTCCATGTTTCGGGTGCGCAGACGTTGTTCCGTAACCATCTGTTTTGAAATATCGGCCAAAACCCCGACCATATACCAGCTTCCATCCTTTTTATAGAACTCTCCGACCGAACGAATGGTCTTTATTTTTTTATCCCTGGTAATTATCCTGTAGGTCGCCTCGGTACGCTCTTTTCGTTTTATGACGTTTCCATAATCCGCCGCTAGTATGGAAATATCATCCGGATGCACAAATGACATAAACTTTTCCATGGTAGGCTTGAACTTGTTAGGTTCATAGCCGAATAGGCGAAAAGCGTTGTCGCTATATTGAATGTATTCTTCGCCCAGGTTCCATTTATAGCTGCCGGAATTGCCCACGTATTCGGCTTCCGAGAGTAGCATGTTCTGAACATCCAATTGAATCTCATACTCCTTTTCCTTGGTAATATTCTTGGTAAAAACAATTACACCGTCATCTAACCTGACCATTTTATGAGAGAACCAAAATTGATTTTCGCCAAAGATTTGTTGTATTTGAAGCTCTTCGTCCCTATCGTTTTCGACACATGATACCAACGCCTCAAAAAGCCCATTTGTAAAGTTCGCCGGGTGTACCTCCGACATCTTCTTACCTACAAAATTTTCTACAGGTTCATTGGTTTCGACGGTCATAAGGTCATTTAGGTAATCGATTGTAAAATCCTCGATTTCGCCCGAAACAGCATATATCGGAATGAGATAAGAAATGATGCTACTGCTACGGTCCAAAATTTTTGTCGCAAAAGATTTATGGCCATCAAGATTATCGATTTTAGTAATCAATTCGGCCTGCGCCTTTAGCACTTCTTTCTTAACGACTTTTCGGGAAACCTTATAGCCAGATACCGGTTTTGTGTTCTTTTTCTTGCCCATCGGATTCTAAAACTGTAATGAAATTAATTGTACATAACGCTAAATTGTCAAACAAAAAGTTGTCCCCCAACGAGGGACATCTTTTCATTATAATCAACTAGATGCTCAAAATACAACTTAGAGACTGTTTTGAAATCTGTGATTAGACTTTTAACATGAAATTCTCTTTCTTAAAATCGTTCATGTGATAGATCCAATTGGTTTTAATAACCTGCTTGAGCGAATTCTTCAAATCTTTAAAACTAGACGGCTTCTTGATATAGATATTCGCACCCTTCGTGAACGTTTCCTCAATATCCGTTTCAGAGGATGAGGTGGAATAAATCGCAATGATGGTTTCCTTGGATTTACCTTTTTCTCGAATCTGTTCCAAACATTGAAACCCGTTCATAATGGGCATGTTCAAATCAAGAAAAATCAAATCGGGTCCATAGTCGCCAGCTTTTTCCAGAAAATCCAAACACGCCTTCCCGTTGTGTACTTCGTGGAGTTCGGTATTCATATCGAGGCTTTCCAAGGCATCAGCAAAAAACTGTCTGTCGTCTTCGTCATCATCGACGAGCAAAATTTTTAGTTGTTTCATTTTCTAGGTGTCAGGTCGTTGTTCATGGCCGTTCTATTTGCCAGAAATTTTAGGTATTGGGTCACGGTCAGTCCCGTGGTGCTCTTGAACTGTCGCGAGAGATGTGCCGCGCTACTATAGCCCAATTTATAGGCAACTTCCGTTAAGGTCATATCCCGGTTCATCAATAATTCCTTTGAACTTTCTATTTTACTGAAAATATAGAAATTCTCGATCGAGGTAAATGTCTCCGTTGAAAACAAGGTCGATAGGTACGAATAATTATATCCCAGCTTGTCCGATAGCACCGCCGAGATATTCCTTTTCCGCCATTTCTCGTCCGCCACGACCATCCTGATGCAATCTTTAATCTGTGCGATTAGGTCGCCATTGCCTTTTTCTAAGACCCGAACTGCATAGTCTTGCAAAGCTTCCGCCAAGCACGTTCTTTGCTGCGGACTCAATTCTTCTTTGAAGATAATACAGTCTTCCTGAATCGTTTCGAACGGAATTTCCAAATCGCTCATGATATGCCTAGCCACACGCTCAAATACTTTCTTCGGATGATATACGACTTCGATGCGTTGCACTACTATTCGCCCATTTTTTAACAATAATAAATATAAAACATGAAAAATTAAAGTTGTAACAAAATCAGGCCGGCAATGCGCAAAATAAGGTTTGATTATCGGGCAATCGAAAGAATGGAAGTGCTTACTTTATTGAACTTGTGTGGTGGCCAGCATATAATCTTTGATACGCTCCCAAAAACGGGAAGTGTTAGTAGAGGAGTTTTGATGTTTTGCCAAAAGCGCTTCAAGACGTTCAGCAAAGCGGAGGTTTTTTTCATAATCGACATGCGCATTCGGTTTGTCAACATAGGCCAACGACCAATTCTCAAAGGTACGCTTGCCCTTAAAGCCCTTCCAGATAAGTTCGACATTAAAATGGCGTCTGTCTTTTTTGATTTTTTCATAGAGGTCTTCGATAGCGGTCTTTCCACCTTCGATAATCTGAAAAAAATCCGAATTAAAATATATGAGGCATCCTGTAATATTGCTTTGGGAATTCTTGATTGCTGAGACATCGACAATTTTATCGATATCCGCTGGTTCAAGCCCAACCCTAGCATTAGACCAATAGCTCAGTTCATAAACCGGGACAATATGCTTGATAGTATTGCGATATTCTGCCGGAGTGCTGCCATACTTTTGCGAAAAGGTACGAGACAGATAACTTCGGCTCTCAAACCCAATCTGATTACAGATTTCGCCCAGTGGCAGTTCTGTAATCTCAATAAGTTCTTTGGCCTTTGCCATGCGGGCGCTATGAATGAATTCGTTGACGCTCTCGCCGAAAAAATGACGAAAGCCGGACTGTAGCTTCTTCGCATGGAGACCACTCCGCGCTACAAAATCTTTGATACGCTCCTTTTTGGATAAGTTCTCGGTGATATATTCGCTCAGGTCGAGCACCTTAACTAAATCCGGTTTCGAAATTCCGTTCTTGGCACCATACTGGTTATCAAATTTCAGATATGTATCGAACTGCCCGGCGATAATGTGCAATATTGCTGCTTCGACCCTTAACCGCCCTACGAAATCCAGTTTCGGACTATCGAACAGTATTGAAGTATACTGAAATACAGTACTACTCAATGGCCCGATATGCCGATACGGCTCGCCCAATTTAACCCTGTCGAAAATCTCATTCAGACCGCTGCTGAAAAAACCTTTGCCGTAAGCGTGCCCCGCATCGATAAATTCCTTAAAAATGTAGATAGTGCTTAGCTTTAAGGATATACCCTTGGGCAAAATAATATGGTTCTTGCCCTCTGGGGGATTATAAACTATGACATTCTGTTTTCTGGGAATGGTCGCATAGTTAACATCGCTTTCGAATTTGTGATATAAATGGCCTTCAAGACAGTAGACCAAATTGAGTGTATTTGTCGCCGGCTCATCTTCGGTTATGGCGAAATCTTCATGAAAGGTTACGTCCTGAATAACGGTACTGATACCGGGAATAATTTCATAGGCTCTCGTGGTACCAATGGCAATATCGGGATTCCAAGTCAACACCGCGCCCCCGTACTCGCTCCGAAACTGACTTCCGGTCTGTCGGGCGACATTTTTCAAAATATCTATGGTACTTAAAATGCTCATTTTCCCTATCGTTACTCCAGTTTAAAAGTAAGGGAAAATCAGTTTTTAGGAAACAGCTTCAGACCGCACATCTGCTGTTTAGGGAAAAAATACCGTATTATGTTAGTATTCGGACGGATTCTGCTCATTTACGCCGTTAGTGTATTAGACTTACTTAAAACGCTCCACAATTCACTAGCTTTGTGGGAAACTCTGATAATGAGACCGGCCAAGAAAAAACAAGTATTGGTATTATTGGTATTGCTCGCCATAGTTATTCTGATTTTTATCGTCTTGCCGTTTTACGCTACCGATTTGTTGGCAGAATAACACTTTTCCATTAGTAACTTTCCTCGATTGTCTTTTGGGTCAATCTCTTGGCAGCCGAGATTCCGTAAGTCAGTCTCGGTTTTTTTACGGATTCGGGTTTAAGAGTTCTTTTTTGTCCAAGGCATTAAAAACGGCCGGATGCAAATAATAATTGCGGCCTATTGTCAGCGTGTTGCCTAATTTCAACGCTACTATTTTTTTTTCGATATTACAGAACTTCTTACGGGAACCTTTCTTTTGATCTGCCAATGCTTCGGGATAAAAATCGATGGCCAATCGGTTCGCCGCCCACGTTCTAAAATATTTGCTTGAAAATTCATCGCCCATGCTTTTTGTGATATAACCGTTCACATCCTCACTATCAATGTCGTGAAAATATCCGTTTTTATCTTGATACCTGAATATTTCGTATCCGGGCATATCCGCCGCTTTCTTAATGTAATATACCAACTCTTCGTCATCGATATGCACTTCCTGCTTTTTATTGCTCTTTCCTTTAAATGTAAATAAAAGCTCATTGCCCGCTGTGCTCAGATTTTTGCGCCGCAAAGTGATTAGGTCACAGCTCTCGTTACGCTTTCGGTATTGTTTGTTCCCATTTCGGATGCCGTATTCACCCAAAAGGAGTACAATCATAGCCGTTAACTTTTCCTTTGGCCAACCTTTACCTGCAAATAGTTGTAAACCCGCTTTCGGATTTTCGGCAATTACGAAACGAAATTAAGCAGTTTACGAATCTTTCTCTCTTGCCGCTGCTTTTCGTAAGTAGAATGGTATATAGATTACTTTCGCCCTTTCAGGTCTCGTCCGATTGCTTGTATATGGCCGTCGTCGAACTTACAGATGAGCACGTCCGTCCATCTGGGCGGAATGACCAAGCCCTATAGTCGCCTATTGTTTTCTTGTTGGTAATCCTCTATCCGTTATCGTAATAGTAGGCATAGCCACGGCCGTACTTTCGCCTTATTATCGCCAAGGCGGAGTCATCGATTTCCTTTATATCTTTCATAGGGCTTGTTTTTAATAGCTAAAACTATCCCACATTTCAATAAGAAATTAGCTTCAAAAATTTGATTTTGGTCCTTTATAGCATTGTGGCCGAGCCACACAGCGGTTATTTGTTTCGAGTTAATTTTCCGATGGTTTCAGAGCAAGAACCAAATACACTATTCCTAAATTGAGCTATATAAAAATAGAAAGGATGGACAAGCGGATTATCAGGGAATGCCTACTACAATTGCTCAAAGTATATGTATATGCCGAGCAACAGTACTTGCATTCCGCAATCGATTCGCTACATCTCTCGCTAAACATATTTTACAGGCAACGGGCTTTTGAACGTTCCGATTTTATACTACAGATCCAGGATGAATTGGATAAATTAGGTTCATCTTTGTGTATGGATAAAACCGTAGAAGCTTTTTATGAATGGCATTATGACCTATATGGTGGTGCTTCTTTGGAAGATTGGCCTGTAACAAATATTCATGCCATGAACATTGACGAAAAAGGGCTGGAAATCTGTAACTGTCTCTTAAACGACAAATTGCCTGTACGTACCCATCGGATTATCGAACGACATAGGACGCGAATCGAATCAAGCTTATTGTCATTTACCTATTTGAAAGCTTTGTACAAGAACAATCAGCAATGAATATTACCTAATCCAGAAAGATTTTCCTGTTCGGACAATCTTTCAATTAATATAGATAACGGATATGTATTCCACGGAATTTTGGAGCATCTGGGTGGCCGGCATTATCGGCACAACCTTAATGACCGGCTTTAGCAAAATATGGGGTATGCTTTTATCTAAAGAATTCAGCGAACCTAAATTGCTTACCGACCTAATGCGCCCTTTCATTAAGAAAACGAAAGCGAAAAATAACTTCATAGGGTGGTTGGTGCATTATCTTATCGGAATACTTTTCGCTTGGGGCATTTACATGTATACTACAACATCAAACGGCGAGTACACCTATCTAACAGGTTTGATTTTGGGGGGACTGATGGGTTTTATGGGTGTTTTGGGTTGGATTATTTTGATAGAAGCCGTCAAAATTACCCCGAAACTAGATGTGCCAGCTTTCTTTGTGCAATTGGTCTTTGCCCATATCGTTTTTGGCCTTGGAGCGATTTGGGTCTTCAAAAATTTTTAATGTTCCCTTTTACGTACGCCGATTGATTCGACGATAGACGCCTGAATTCTAAGCTTTACATAAGTAATGAATTATTATTTTGAGATTTCTTCTTAATCACGTAGGTTTCATCTTGGGTATTTGTGGAAGTATCTAGTGGACCGTAGTTGAGGCTTTCCACGAACCTTACGGAATCGAGTCCGTATAATTCCAAATTATCAGCTCTCGACTAGTGATTTTCGCCCTATATCCACTAATCTCAATGGGTTCTGAGGCAATATGGGATTTTTTATTAAGAATTTTTAGCCATCCGATTACATCGAATTCGCCATCTTTGACCGAATCGGGAGCGTCGGGATGATTGAAGGCCAAAACATCCCTAAAACTAAACCTAATAAATATAAAATATCCACCTAGACGCTATTTTCCAACGTATCTTCCAAATTATCGGTAAAATTTTTAAGCCTTATAAATGAGTTATACATAGCCTAAAACTTGTTGGCCCAAATGCGATTTAGAGCTATAATATAGAATTTATCTGTCACCTATCCTTGGCAAGTATTCCCGTAATTGATATTTTCAGCAAAGCTATATTTAAAACTGGCGTCCTCCTATTAACCAATTTGGAAGAGATGGTAGCACAAAACTTATAGCTTTTGGCCTTTGCATTTTGAAAAATCCTAATTGTCAAGAACAGATAAGGAAATCATTGTAAGAAAACGCCATTAAAGTCTTTGCTATCGTTTTCGCTCGACAGCATTGCTCAATCTTACTAGAAAAAATGAAATTAGTATGCCCCCTGCACAAATCCAACCTAAACCACCTATGGATGTATATTCAATTGCGAAACCTGCCATGGATGCACCCAAAACATCCATTTGGTTACTGAGAGCCATATAAAATACGAATTGAGATCCTTCGATACCTGGCCGAGCCAAATACATGAACAGCGGAATCGCAGCGACGTCGACTAGCGTATCCATAATTCCTTTAATTAATATAAAAGATCCGGTAAGCCAATTATTTCCCCATATTGGTTCAAGAATAGTAAAACCCACAAATAGTACTAGTAATAATAGGATGGTCGTAGATAAAACGTGTCGACCACTAAAACGGTCGACAAGCCATCCGCCGATAAAAACAATACTAAGAGTTAGAAGAGTGCCAATAACTCCCTTCAAGCTAGTTAATTGAAGATCTGTCCAACCTACTTCTTGTATAAGATAAACATTTAATACCCTACGATATAAGCTTTCAGTTACGTAAATAATACCAATAGCCAATGTTAACAATATACTGGCAGGTTGAAAAATCGCGCGCGCTAACTCCGGGAAAATAGACCAAAAATTTGAAGTCTTCTTTTCTTCTACGTTGCTGATTGATCGGGAATGGCTAAACTTGAGAAGTAATGAATCTTCCTGTCTCTCCCGAACAAAAAATGAGAAGAATGTAAGTCCCCCTAGTACCAGTACTTCGGTCAAGGCAGCCCACTCAAAACCGTATTTTCGTAGAAGGTAACCCAATCCTGCGGCTCCAAATGCTGTTCCTAAAATCATACCGCAACGCATAAAAGCCGTTGTCTTACCCCGTTCATTTTCTGGAATCACTTCAATAGCCAGAGCATCTACGGCCACATCTTGTATGGAAGCAAAAATCGCATGGATAAAAAACAATAGAGATAATAACTGAAAATTTGAGATTGGATTGCCTACCATAAGAATACCAACCATAGTCATAACCGCCAAAATTTGGGACGCAATAATCCATGGACGACGCGTACCCATAGGTATATAGGTGTAGCGGTCAACAATGGGTCCCCAAATAAATTTTATCCCCCATGGCAATCCGATTAATGCAACGAAAGCCCCAATTTCACCAGTACTCATTTGCTCAGCTGCTAGGTAATTGGCCAATGCGGTCAATGCAAAACCGGCAGGGATTCCCTGCATCATGTACCACCCAAAAAACGTCACATATCGTAAGGTTCGATTTTCCGTTAAGACCAAATTGAAAGAAGGCTTAAATAGATTTAAGTGTATCAAAATTTTTATTTTCCGATTTTTATAATTGTCTAAGTACAGATGATTGATAAGATTGCATTTGCAATCAACTGGAAGCTGACAAAACTGTATCTAAGCTAATTGACGGCCTTACTATTTTTAGATTTTTGACAGAGATATCTATACTCTTAAAGATCAAGCGTTTCTAAAATTATAATAGCGTGAAATTATAGGTAAAAAGAAATCTCAATTGATTCGTTCGACAGAATAACTATCCCAAAACAGCAACGAATTCTATTTGAGTGCATCGCGTCTTCCCATCTTTCAGCCATACCTGACTGGATTTTTTTAAAGGCGGAATCGCTTTGTAACAAAGAATCCTAGTTTTCGCGTCAAGACGACCGAACCATTATTCCGATTTTTGTATAAAATCAAAATAATATTATACAATGTCATTAGTAACAGTAATCTTAAATATTCTTTTACCGCCTTTAGCGGTATTTCTAAAGCATGGGGTCGGAACCACCTCGCTCATAAGCGTCCTATTGACGCTATTGGCATGGTTGCCCGGCGTAATACATGCATTTATAGTAAATCAATAATAACACCTAAATAATTTTAAAAATGAAAAAATTAATTATACCAGTATTGGCACTTGCCTTAGTAAGCAGTTGCAACATTAAAAAAGAAGAACAAGGAGAGTTGCCAGAAGTTGATGTCGATGTCTCGGCAGAGGCCGGAGAGTTGCCCGAATATGAAGTGAATTGGGCCGCCATAGATGTAGGCACGACTACCAAGATGGTCGAGATTCCAAAAGTTATAGTCGTGATGGAAGAAGAAGAAGTCGAGGTCCCCGTAATCGATGTCAATATGCCGGGCGAGGATAAAATGGAAAGAAGTCTAGTCGTAGAAGCCGAAGTTTCAGGTAATGAGTATGATTTGAACATTCAGGAAATCAGGGCATCGGAAAGAAGACTCTATGTAATTTCCAAACTTGACAAGTTGGATACCGACTTGGGCGATAAGAAAATGCGTGTTCAAGATCAAGTTGAAATCAATGCTCCCGATTTGGATGTTGCACATATCATCGTAGGCGAACGTGCCGATAATGTACTGAACAATCAATACAGATATGTGAACTCGATGGGCGACTTAGATGCTAAAGTTCGCGACGCAAAAGTTATTTACTCAAAATAGACTTTTAGTTGTTTTATTTGATAGATAGTGCCGATGGTTTTTCATCGGCACTTTTTCTAATAATAATAATAATAGGAAAGCATTCTTTAATCCAGAGCTGAACGGTTTAAAAGAGGTCGATAGGTTTCAAGTCAGGAATTTTGTTTTTAGGACTAATAAAGTCAGGTTAGAATAGCTAAACTTGTTATAGGTATTAATCATAAAAATCTATATAATGGAAACAAAATATGAAAAGATGGTCGATCAGCTAGAGGAAATTCTTGAAAAGAACCGCGATGCCGAAAAGGGCTATAAAAAAGCCGCCGAGAACGCGGACAGTCAAAGCCTTAAATCGTATTTCGAGAATAAGGCGCGCGAACGTGCCCAGTTCAACAATTCGTTAAAGCGAGAAATGGTCGCCAATTACGATGACATTGACGACGATAGCAGTTTTACCGGAAGCATTCACAGGACTTGGATGGATGTCAAGGCACTTTTCTCGGCAGATGACGATGAGTCTATGCTAGAGGAAGCCATTCGTGGCGACAAGGCTGCCGTTGAAGAATACGATGAAGTGTTAGAAGATACCAATTTGCCGAATGCAATTGCAACTTTAATCCGAGATCAAAAGACCAAGATTAGAACGGACTTGAACAGAATCAAGTCTATGGAAGACTTGACGTAAATTATGCTCATGCTACTTAGAAATTTAAATTTAAAAGTGGCACGTATACTATACACCATTTCTTGAAAAAGGGTTGTCTCCTGACAGCCCTTTTTTTTTACCTATATTATTAATAAATCGATGTCCGCCTTAGCATATCGAATCATGGTTAAAAGATAGCCCGTTTCATCTACATCGGTGTGTTCATCGGTTATAAATAAATAGCACCATGCCATCATGAATTTGTCGAATTCCTGTAATAGTCCCCTAATCTGGACTGAAGAACGACTATGGTATATCACATCCTTATGTAACCAAATCTCTTTAAAGGGATGGAAAAGCTCGATCGCTTTGACCCGCTCTTCCATTAAAGTTGATAATCTATTTTCGCTCAAGCCCAGCATCAATCGCTTATTTTCAAGTAGTGAAGCAACCGTTTTATATCCCACATGTTTTGAGATATGGTGATGATGGATTTCAAGAATATCTACATAAGTATGCAGCTGTTCCCTTAAGAAAAATACTCCGAAGAGCAGATTCGATGTTAAATTATCAATGTTCATAACATAAATTTTTACTTAAAGATAGCATCGATCGTGAAAATTAAGTGTTGCATATCAAATAGAAATTGATGCAATTCCTTCTTTAAAAACAGCGGCAAAACAGGGAATCGCCTTTTGAATCAATAAATCATCTTATACAGCCATTGTGTGATTTACATCTGGGTTAATTTCAAGGGATTTAAATTTTTACGGAATAACCTTTAAATAAAGCATAATGGCGAAGAAAAAAACAGCTGCTAACAGTAAGACAGACAAGCAAAAACAAATGGATATTTTTTCCGTGGATTTTAAGGAAAAGCCCTTGACCACGAGACAAGGCCTAAAAGTCAATGACACTAACAATTCCCTCAAGGCAGGAGAACGAGGTGCTACCTTATTAGAAGATTTTCTACTTCGGGAAAAAATCCACAATTTTGATCATGAACGTATTCCAGAACGGATTGTTCATGCACGTGGAAGCGGAGCACATGGCTATTTTGAACTTTATGAGAGCATTGAAAAATATTCAAAGGCGGGCATTTTTACAGATACCTCTCGAAAAACACCCGTTTTTGTTCGATTCTCGACGGTAGCAGGTTCAAAAGGTTCTACGGATTTGGCTCGGGATGTCAGAGGTTTTGCCGTAAAATTTTATACCGATGAAGGCACTTGGGATTTGGTCGGCAACAACATGCCCATCTTTTTTATTCAAGATGCCATGAAATTTCCCGACCTGATCCATTCCGTCAAACCGGAACCTAACAATGAAATTCCCCAAGCTGCATCGGCGCATGATACGTTTTACGATTTTGTCTCCTTGACAACGGAAACGTTGCATAACCATATTTGGGTTATGAGCGACAGGGGAATTCCACGTAGTCTGCGCATGATGGAAGGTTTTGGTATTCATACTTTCCGCTTAATCAACAAAAAGGGCGAGGCGCATTTTGTAAAATTCCATTGGAAACCGAAATTGGGTGTGCATTCCGTTACTTGGGACGAGGCTGTAAAAATTAGCGGTGCTGATTCCGATTTCCACCGTAGGGATTTGTGGGATGCCATTGAATCGGGTGACTATCCTGAATGGGAATTGGGCGTGCAGATTGTTCCCGAAGAAGACGAGCACAAATTCGAGTTCGATCTTTTGGACCCGACCAAATTGATTCCCGAAGAAATGGTACCCGTACAGCTCATCGGAAAAATGGTCTTGAACCGAAATCCAGAAAACTTTTTCGCCGAAACCGAGCAAGTCGCCTTTCTTCCCGGCAATATAGTTCCCGGTATCGACTTCACGAACGATCCTCTGTTACAGGGTCGATTGTTTTCCTATCGCGATACGCAACTTTCACGATTGGGTAGCCATAATTTCCATCAAATTCCGATTAATAGGCCTTTAGCCGACGCACACAACAATCAGCGCGATGGACACATGCAGATGGAAATCCCAAAAGGAAACACGGCTTATTTTCCGAATTCATTGAGCGGTGGTTGTCCCTATCTTTCCAAAGTAGCCGAAGGCGGATTCGAATCGTATCAAGAACGTATAGATGCTAAGAAAATAAGAAGTCGCAGCGAGAGCTTTAGCGACCACTTTTCGCAACCGGCCCTCTTTTACCGAAGTCTGGCCAATTGGGAAAAAGCACATATAGCCGACGCCTATTCTTTTGAATTGGGCAAATGCAACCATGAACATATTAAGGAGCGTATGCTTTGGCTCATTGCGCAAATCGATTCCGGATTGGCTAAGGAAGTGGCCGAGAATTTGGGAATGAAAGTGCCGAAAAGCATTGAAAAACCCATCAACCAAGCTATCGGTGCCGATGCCAACGTCAAAGACCATCAACCTGGCAAGAAGAAAAATTATTTGGACGAGGCTCCGGCATTAAGTCAGGCTAACACCAAATTCGATTCAATCGCAACACGGCAAATCGCATTTTTGGTCGCCGACGGATTTAATATGAAAGATTTTGACAAAATGAAAAAAGCACTCGAAAGAGAAAAGGCGATGGTAAAACTTGTTGCCCCACATGGGGGTACGATTACCTGCGATTCCGATATGGAGCATAAAGTCGACGCTTCGATAATGACTACCGAAAGTGTGCTGTTCGATGCCATCTATATTCCCGGCGGAGAAAAGTCGGTCAAAGCGCTTTTGAAGAAATCTAAATTTATAAAGTTCTTAAATGAGGCTTTCAAACATTGCAAGGCCATTGCGGTCGATAATGAAGGAGTTCAACTGTTGAACGAAAGTGCCTTCGGCGATTACAAAGACGACAAGACTATTTTTATCGATGGAAAGCCAAAAAACTTTATCGATGCTATTTCAAAGCATAGAAATTGGGAGCGGATGGAGCGTGCCGCTAAAATACCTGCATAACGGTTTAAAAAATATATGATGATAGATGAATTCGCAAAACACGAGACACATTATATTCGAAAGTACCAAGAAATTGGTTATAACGATTCCTACCGAATCGATGGTAATCGATTGATAAGTACCGGACCCGATAAAAAATATGCTCCGGAAGCTATAACTGTAATCAAGGAACACCGTTATGAAGGAATGAGCAATCCATCGGATATGTCGATTCTTGATGTACTCGAAACTTCCGATGGGAATAAGGGAACGCTGTTGGCCGCCTATGGCCCGAATGCCGATTTGGAATTGCACGAATTTATCAAGTTGATTCCCGAAAAAAACATTAAGGATGAAAATGTGCTTCCGCCGGATGCGGAAAAGTAGGCGTGGAGCCGAGAGCGCAAATTCGTAAACTCCATCTGGATTTCGCGATGGATAGAGGTTTTGATAAAACATACTGCCCATCGGAGGTCGCTCGCGCATATGCCCCTGAAGATTGGCGGAGCAAAATGGAGTTGGTAAGGCAAGTGGCCGATGACTTGGTGGCAATAGGAAAACTGATTGTGCTTCAAAATGGAAAACGTATCGATGCAAAACCGACCAAAGCCAAGGGGCCAATTCGCTTGCGAAAACCTTGAAAATTTAATTTTTGTACTTGAAAGATTCTGCCTTCCCTATGAAAAAGTTCGATTACTCATTGGATTATGAAAGTTTGGATCTGAGGGAACAACCTGAACTATATGCTATAGGTCGTGGCGAGCAAGGTGTTCTTCTGGTACAACCGTACAAATCGGAAATTCTTCCGCATTGGCGATTCAAAACTCCAAAGATTGCCGAAGAATCTGCCAAGATAATTTATAATATGTTTTTGAACTATCTGAAAGAGGACGATTTTGTCGGTGCCGATATGGCACGAAAGTATTTGCAGATGGGCTTTACAAGAGCAAGGCGTTATGTCAATTATAAAGGAGGCAAAAAATACAAAGGCCCAGTTCCCGAAGATAAAAAGGGGCAAAGCGGTTCACATGGTAGGGAGCAAAATGCTCGGCAACCTGAAGACCCTATCAAAGCAAAATCCGCTGCAATTTTCAAGGAGTGGTTGGATCTAGCCAAAACGAACCCAAAGTTCAATAGGCTAAAAGATGAATTTAAGGCTACTGTCAAGTAAGTATATAAATGCCGAAGCAATATTATATTTTAAAAAAATAAAAAATGGAAAAACAAGGAAAAAATACGGAGTGGAAAGCTACCGATAGCGCTCCGATGGACACCAAACTGAAAGATGGTATCGGAGGTCAAAAACAGATTACCAAATAACAGAATACCGGTTTTCTGGGCGACCATCGTAGTGGCTGCCCTATCGTTTTGATTGTGGTCGTGCTATTTATCATTATTGGCAATTCGTATTGAACCCATCGGAAATTTCTGCCGCAGACAGTTTTGAGTACTAAAAACAGACTCCAGATTATTTTTAAAATCGAATTTTGAATTGAATTTTCATCCTGTAGTTTTATTTTCCACCATATAGAAGAAGATTGCCCCGAAAGTATAGAGCAGTACATCGATGATGTCGGCGGTGTAACGCAGGTTAAATTTGGGAAGAAACAGTTCGAAATAAATTGCATAAGCAAAAGTCAAAATAATGATTTGGCCAGCATCCATTTTTAAACGTGGATTCGATTTGATATTACGAATTACATATTGACAAACAAACAATACGATGGGCATGCACAATAAATCATTGACATAATCGTCGAGCCAATCTGCAACGGGTATCTGAAACCGCTGCAACGAATAAATACTTAGTGCAATCGCGCAAAATACGGGAAAATAATATTGCTTCAGAAGCAATCGATTGTCTAGAAGGAATGCCATGTCTACATTTAAAAAATTAAGCGGCTATATAACCTATGATGTACGCTATTGCTCCCCCAATTATCATTAGGAGTGCCCAAATAGAATACACGCCCTTAGCCAAAATTCGGACGACAACATTCTTATGGTTCAACGCCTTTTCAAAGAACAAAGTGATGACGTTGGGCTTTTGGTCTTTTCTTTTTTGGTCTCTTTTCTTGTCCTGTTCCTTACGTTCCAACTTTCGGCGCAAAAGGGTGTTGACCAATGTACCACATTTTGAGCAATAGTCGCGATTAAGGTTCATTGTGCCACAGTTGGGGCATTTCCTATAGGTTTCTTTCTCCATAGTTTTGAAAGATATAAAGGACGACCACAAACCGATTCAAAAAAATAAATTTGTTCATGCTACCTTGATTTTGTTAAAGTGAATTTTAGTACTCTTTCAGCTTTTCGTTACGCTTTCGCAATTGCCGTTCGATGTCCTTGACCGATTCGGAGATTGAATTGGTAAAATCAGAAAGGCTGGCCTCGGTGAACAACCGGGGACCTGAAAGGCTCAATCGGATATTACAGATTTTTTAGTATCATCAGAGGTAGTATTTTCTTTTTTAAAAAACGTCGACACGGATGACGATGATGAACTTTTCTACAAGATTTTCCAGTTTTCCTTTGGTCAGTTGCTCTAAACGGTCGCTCTGCGCGAAATCGTGTCATTCATAAATGATTTACATATTCTAAGTTGTATTTTCTAAAATTAAATATATTACCAAATACTTTGAAATTATTAAGAATTTATATAAAGTATGTCCTCAAAAACGTGAAGAATTAGTCCGAAAAGCAACTGTTGGGAAAATTTTTTAATACTGTCGGCGATTCGGTATTCAGGCATCGCTAACTTACATCCCTGTTCGAAAAGTCAAATCGCTGTTTACGATGTGCGAACGGCATTAAATGTCTCGCCCCTGATAATCGAGATTGGCGATATTGGCAGCATGATAGCTAACTAAGCGGTTGAACGACATCGTAAAGCCTAGTTCCCGAACCTCATTGGAGCAGTCTTTAAGTGTCGTAATTTCGTGAAGGTTCTCAGTAATTTCCCGTACAATGGAGTCGGTGGTGTTGCCGGGATTTATTTCAAGATTTCTTAGGATATTAGAAACTTGCTTCTCATTGGCGCAACAGAACTTCACGTAGTTGACCAGCATTTTTTGCATCCGCTCGGAAAGAAAACTGATATCACTATCATTAAAATACTGATTGACCTGTTTTGCAATGGCGTACAGGTTACATAATTCTTTTCCAAAAATTCTTCTTTATTCATTTGTTCATATTTTTGATGACCTCTGCGGTCAAATTATCCAATACCTGAAAACTTGAAATTCATTATTGCTAATGAACCAATTTTACTATGTTTCCGTCTCATTTTCAACATTGTGGATTCTATAATCCATTCAATCATCGAACTGTCTGTACTTCGCCATTATGAACATATACGCTCCGTAACAAATGAGTCCGAATGCCACAAGCCCGACCAACCACGGACCGGAACTTTGGCGCAGAAATGAAAAAGCTTCCTGCGTACCTTTGATTTCTTCGGAACCTGCCGTACTAGCGGCCCGAAAAAAGAAATAGGCAACGATGGCGACTACGACGCCCCTAGCGGTCAAACCCGCATATCCCAAATATTTGATGGTTTTTCGGGTGTTGATATTTGACATGGTATCTAAATGGAATTTCTCGAGGAAATCGCCCTTGTACACCTTGACCCATTAAAAATCGCTTTGATTGCCATTGCAATCGCAACTGCGTAAAAAATGTAATCCAAATATTCGGTCGGCAATATTGATTTTCCGCTTGAGCTACCACCGCTTGATGGATTGAATACTTGATATATAGCGTATGCCCCAAGCCCTAAATAAATAAGTCCGCTTAAGAAAAAACCGATGCGCTTGCCGATTGCCTTGCCATACGTTCCGATATCTTCGGGATCTTTGATACTTTGAAAAAATCGCCAAAAGGAATAACAAAGTAATCCCAAACCCAATATGCCCAGAAGCACGTTGCCAAATGGTTGATTCTGTAAAAATTTCAGAACGCCCAATTTTCCTTCCGACTTGCCGCCTAAGCCAACTGCGGCACCAAAGGCCAAAATTCCCGTAAGGGCGTAGACCGTTCCTTTTGAGGCGTATCCGGTTCGGGCGATATGTTTTATTTTTTTATCCATTACTCTGAATTTTTCTCAAAATACGTTCGTACGCCGGTTTTCATTAATCGCATCCCAACTAAAAATGCGCTGAATGCATCAAACTCTCTATCTAAATGAGATTACTTAGCGTGAAACTGGGTCGAAAGTGCTTTAACGATTCTATTATCGGGGAAAAATTCCCGACCGATTACTTTTAGAACTGTATAGCTCGGTACGGCCATGATCATACCAACCACCCCAAAAAGCAGTCCGGCTACGATAATGATGAGGAATATCTCTAAGGGATGCGACTTAACGCTGTTCGAAAATATAAAGGGCTGAGAGAAAAAATTAT
>Ga0115029_1001183_pt1 | contig 19475 bp, 20 predicted proteins | sample SidtaG_3_FD_87297 | JGI IMG/M metagenome (GOLD analysis project Ga0115029, IMG submission 87297) | Marine algal microbial communities from Sidmouth, United Kingdom - Sidmouth_Asex1 metaG | ecosystem: Host-associated > Algae > Red algae > Unclassified | place: Sidmouth, United Kingdom | collected... | reverse complement strand
TCTACAACAGAACTAAAAGCAACAACAGAGTACAGGAACAACTTACGACCATTACACCCCACTTTGTTGTCTATTGTTCTGTTGTTCGCACCGTTGCAAAAGTGGGGTGCGTGACGACTGTGTTTGGCGCTGTATTTTTGGAAGGATCGGAGGGGCGATCGCCACCGTCCGACCGGCGCTGACGGCTACGGCTAGGAACCGTCACACGCTGCAATGTGCCAGCTCGCGGTGGTAAAGGGTGTCAGCGCAATAGTGGTGCCTGCGGGAAATCCCGATACGGCCTTGCGGCCTTGAGCGCATCGCTACCGCTCGCGAACTGCTCTGCAATCGGCTGAAGTTTTGAGGCGTGCTGTCGCCCTGCTGAGAGGGAATGAAGTGCGTGAGGCCACCACCTGCCGTAGCGGATCGGACGTACTTCAGATGGCTGACGAAACCCCATATATACACTGGCTTAGATCTGCTCTGTAGGGTGGTGCAGAACTTCAGTATAAGGATATATCTATAAACTGAAGTTCTGCACTCGTTGCTGTGGCTGGGTTTGGGTGTTTTGCGGCGGAATTCGTAAAAGGCTGCCTGCTACGGCTGGGCACGAAAAAACCGCCCGGTGGTGTGGGGCGGCTGTATCAATAAAAGGGTGGCTGGTTAGGCTGTGACTTTCCAATCTGAGTTATAGCTTTGGGGCGTCATAAAATCTGCAATACGGCTAGTGCCACCGGCTGCCAAATCCTGTCGCCCGTGCCCTAAGATTTGGGCGAGGTATGCGGCTTCATCGTTAGCGCCTGACTGTGCAAAGGCGACCTGACCGTAGATAGCTCGCAGCGCCTTGTAAGTCTGCTTTTTGCGATCGCCGCCTACATTGGCGTCGAAGAATACCTTCTTAGTCTGCTCACTCAAGTATCGGCTGAAGCGGTTGTGTGCCTTCTTTGGGTCGCTCTCAAGCTTGCCGTTATCTCGTAGCCACTGATGACCGGCAACTACTAGCTCAGGGTATACCAGGCACGGAATTTCATACGATGGGTTTTGCTCGTAGTAGTCAGCGGCTTGACCTTTAGCCTTGAGCTGCCCTGTGAACAAGAGTGCATCCTTACCGCTACGCTCAAACTTTGTATCGATGCCGTGTACTTCTGCCATCCGTCGCCCGGTTGCAATGGCGATCGCGACCGATACCAGAGTCCAGTCACGCGGCTTAAGCGTCTCCAAGTTCATCAGCACGCCTTGAGCCAGTGCCAGCAGTGGCTTTACATCGATGTCTGTCTTGCTATCCTTGCGAGCGGCTAACCCTTGTTTGTAGTCCGTTTTTCGGGCAGTGTATTGCTCCTTCAGCGCCTGAGCTAGTGCCCGCTCAAGAATACTGATAGCACTCTCCATAGCAGGCTTAAGAAAGCTGCCTTGCTCTGCCTGTACGTTTGCCTTCAGCGCATTCATTACTTCAGATTTGTATCTGAGCTTAGTAGTATCGACAATGCGCCCTTCGCGGCCTTCTAAGTTGTTCAGGTAGCTCACCAGCGCAGTACATAGCCCTGAAATATCAGGATAGATAGTCTGCTTTGTCTCACCTGTGGAAAGGTCTAGATTCGCCTCCACAATGCCCTTAAACCGGCGAAAGAACTTAGGAGCGTATTCGCCTAACCCAATGCTCACTTGCTCTAAATCTTTTGCGGCCTGCTTCTCATCTAGCGACTCAGCAAACGCTCTCAGGCGATCGCCTTCAGCCAGTAGCGCGTTCACTAACTCAGCTTTTTTCATACTGCTATAGCCGCTGATTTGGCCTGTAGCGAGCTGGCGTAATTCGCGCACAGTTTGAGAGCTGAGTGATTCCTGTGTAGCTGTAGCGAGTGTGGTGAGGGTGCTCATGTGTCCGCGTATCCGTGTATTGGTGTATGGAACCACTATAACGAATAACACCCCACTTATGCACCCCATTTAGCGTAATATAAGCAGCATATATGTATATCCGCTTATCCGTGTATCCGTGCTTATGGTTCAGGCGGCAAGCCGTAGGCTTTTATCAGAGCGGCTGTAGCGATATCGGTCATCGTTTCGCCTCGCAGCTTGGCTTGACCTGCCCACCATTGCCGATGAGACTTGCGCACGTTCATTGTGAACGTGACTGTCGGGTCGTCTTTCTTCGTCGCGGCTTCGGCGTCTGCTTTGGCCTTGCCTATGTTGTACTTACCTTTGCTCTCAGTCATCTTTCAATAGCTCCAAAACTTCATTTCCTAGCGCCTGATAGTCAAGCCAAGCCATGCGATCGCCACCTGATAAGTCCCTCACCGGCTTGCCTGCCAACGCGGCCTTACTGAACCCGATAGAGCGGCGAATCATCGTATTGAATACGGGCACATCTGAGGCCCGCAATTCTGCCCTCATCAGCTCGCCGTCACGATTAGGTTTGGGCGGATTGATAGCGATAAGACAGCGGTATTTTGAACCATCTAATACGGCAGTCGTCTGCAACATCGGCCCCAAAGAAACCGGGTCAGGAATCGTCGGCAGAATGAGCAAGTCAGAGCCGTTTTTAAGCTCTTTCAAATCACGGCTGTCTGGTCGCGCTGGCGAGTCGCACACGATAAATTCATTGCCGCCTATTGCCTTCATTGAGCCTTTCTGGTCTACAACTTGAAACGGCAAATTGCCCTGTTCTGCCCATGCGATCGCGCTGCCGTTTGGGTCGCCGTCAATGAGTAAAGTTGCGCCTAGTTCACTAAAGAAAGTGGCGAGATGAATCGCAGTTACCGATTTTCCAACGCCGCCTTTGTAGCCGGTTATTGATACTACTTTCATGTCCTTATATCCGCGTATCCGTGCATCCGTATACCTCTGTTTATTGGTGTATCCGTGTGTCAGTGTATCAGCGTTTAAGCAACATAAAAGAGGGGCATTCTAGACGTATGGAAAACTTTGAAACGTGCTCAGAATATCTAGACAGTATCGGCGTTGATATCTTAGAAGTCGGTTGCAGGTGGCATGAAAAAGCCCCCGCTACGATGGCCGAAAATGTCAGCGCGGTAGGAGGGCTCTTTATTTTATTTGGCTCGGTTGCGCTGTTTTGTGCGCTGCTACAGTTAGGCGATCGCTGCCTCAAACCACCTTCCATTTGAAGGTGCCACCAGACGCGCAACCTTTGGTTTTGCAGCGCAAAGTTACCTCGCCTTTTTTAGTCGGCTTTTTGTTTTTGTAGGAGCCACTGTGAACGCCACAATTTGGGCAATGGCTACCCTGTGCCAGCAGCGCGGCTAGCCCTGTGCTGCCCTGTGCTAGCCCTGTGCCGTTGCCTAACTCTGCCCTAGAATCTGAGTCAGCACAGCTTTCTGTGCCACTCTGTGCCGCTTGCCCTGCAAGGGTTGCCGCGTTTTCAGTTGTCGGCACAGGGCTCTGTGCTACCCCCCCTAAAACGGGGTTTTCATTTTGGTCAGTTTCTAGGGCTGAGTTTTCTGAGAGAGCCGCGTAGTATCCAGGAGTAGGTGCAGAACACAGCCATGCTTCAGTTGGCTTTTCAGGCTCATACACCAAGATTGTGTAGTCCTTCTCACCCTCTTTTACCCGTGCCAAACGCGCCTTATATTCAGCTCTCAATACGGCTTTCTTTTGAGGCGATACAGCGGTCATCAAGTCGCTGTCTAACGCCTCAATAATCGTTTGACCAAGGAATAGCGAAGTGGTATTAAAGAAGTCATTTTTCTTTAGATTCACGTCAGAACATAGGGCAGATTGAGTTACAAATAGCAGCTTAATTTTGTGCTCACGGCCTACCTTCAAACCAGTCTTTACGTTGGTTGCAAACTTCTTAGACGTGTAGTCTTTAGAATCCATAATGTCTACCAAGCCATACATAAATTCCAGTTCATCAATGATGTGAAATTCTGGATTGAACCGAGGGGCAGGCGCATCATTTTCGGCAGCTTTCTTACACAAGTCAATTCGCTTTAGGCACTCTTCAGCCAAGCTAAACAGAGCGGGCAAACAATCGGTTGAGTAGTAGGTAGGCGTCAGGTTGCCCCATACTTTACGAGCCGTGACCTTTGGATCGTAAAGCTGGTAAGTAGATAGAAAAGTCTGCGTTAAGTAATTGGTGATGTTGCCAAGCAGGACTGATTTACCACTGCCAGAAGGGGCCGCAATGCGTACCTGAATCGCGTCTGAAATAGCGCGCTCAAGCTTGCTCAATGGCGGCTCTTTGATAGTGGCTTTAATCGCTACTTTGGCGTCTGTGTCGCAGTCGATGGCAAAGCAACTACCTTCAATTGAAATCACCGGGCGGGCGTATAAACCTAGTTCGATTTGAAGGTCATCAGCACACACCTGTAGTTCTGCCAGCTTGCCACCTTTGGGAAATAGCAAAACCTTGAGCTGATGGTAGGAGCGTTGCCAGTCTTCAGCCTCTACAGCGATGCCACGGTTCAGAAAGAACTCAAGCACCTTGTTTGCGATCGCGTCATCTTTGGAATTGCCACGGTACTTCTTAGGTGCTGCGAGTAGCTCAACTTGACCTTTTAGACGGGCGATAACGAGATCCTTCTTTTTGATTTCCTCCATCGCCTCACCGCTGGCAACCTGAATCACCTCGCCATATTGGGCGATTTGGCCGCGCAGCTTTTCGTATCGGCCTGACCACTGCTGAGCACGTTCGCCTGTCTCTTTGCCGAATTCCTCACGCAGGTAGTCCTCATTTTGAGCAAGCACCGTTTGCAGGGCTTCAATCTGATCGCACAGCTCACCTTCAGCGTGGTAAAACTCATCGGTGCGGCGGCTGTATTCTGCGGTTGCATCAGCTAATTTAATCGCGTAATCTTGCTCAAACTTACGCGTCAGTTCATCGCCCATCACCGCCTTAGCCTCACTGATGAGCTTTAGACGCTGGGCTTTTGTTTCAGCCACGACGGCGGTGGTGTGCTTAGCCATCGCGTCACGCTCTGCAATCGCCTGCTGTAGCTTGAGCTGTAGTGATTCCGTTGCACCTTTATAGCGGGTCGTCAGTTCGTGCTCACGGGTATTGAGTTCTTTTTGCTGACGTGCGATCGCCTGTTCTGCTTTTTTGCGGTCGTCGGCAGATAGCAATACAGCCGAGCCATAACCAAAACTTGAAGCAGCACCGGCACCACCAATAAAAGAAGCAACAGGGTTGCGGATAGCCATCAATGGCAGTGAAAGCGCCAGGGCAACGGAAGGAACGATGTAGTTGAGATTGAGTTTCATGGTTAGAGTGTTGGTAATGTTTGCGGTCGTAAACAGGAAGGGTAGGGGCGCTAGCCGTCCAAAGTCAGCGCCCCGGCCTATCTAGTAATCAGTTTCTTGAGTAATCGACACTGGCGCGTACAGCTCGCTTTGTGCCTGCTGAATTTGCAGATTGAGTTTTTGCAATCCAACCTGTGCGAGCTGAAGTTTTGCGCTCCAATGTTCCTTGCGCAGTGGGAGAAGTGCGCGGGCTCCGTCGTTATCAATAATCATTTCTTCGGACTTGATAGCCCAACCCTCCTGACGATGAGGTAGCAATGCGGCTTCACCTTCCAAATCAATATTCAAGCCCTGTAGCTTCACGCCTTCAATAGAAGTCTTTGCGCCCTGCTGGCGTGTCTTCATAGCCTGCGTTTGGATTGACTCGTTGATAGTGGCGTTCTTCTCTTGCTCAAGCTCAACCTGTAGTCCTAAGCCCTGATCTACCGCGACCTCCTTATCAAGCTTTTTGTTGGCCTGCGAGATAAGTACAGTGTTCTGCTGATGCTGTACTGCAACTAGCGCTTGTGCCATCGTTTGTGGGTCTGTTTGGGCGATGTCGCCACGCACTAAGCCATTGATGCCAGAGCCGCTTACAGGGGCGTGCACTAGCTCAGCATCGATAGTAGGAGTAGCATTTGCACGGGTTGCGCTTGCACTGGTTGCGCGGGTCGTAGTTTCGGCGGCTGGCTCGGATGTGGCAGTGCGGCTTTTTGCCTTTGTTTGGCGGGTCGTCTTGCGGGTGGGCGCTTTTTTCCCTTTGCGGGCGGGCGCTTTAGTCGCTGTAGCTTTTGTCTCTTTCAGTGTCTCTTTAGCAGTTGCCATGTTTTTGCTCTAGGTATTGTTTGCGGAAATCGTCTGTGACTGTGAGTGAACTCGATTCGTCGGCTATGGCCTTCAAAATGCTGTGGTAGTTGCGCCTATAGAGAGTGTTCGCTTTGGTGTCGTTGCCGCCAGTTAGGAGCCATATAGAGGCGTAGAGTTCGCTCAAGGCGTCGGCTAGCTCTTCTATGGCCAGCAGGCATACAGCAAAGTGAAAATCAACAGCGAGTACTTTGTCTTCGTTGGTCGTATCAGCCACGCCCTAGCGCCTCATTTATCCGCTTGGTTTCGGCGTCGTAGTCGGCTTTTAGCTTTTGCTGTCTCTCCTTGTTTCGCTGTTGGATATCATCTAAGCCGGTTTGGATGCGATCGCTTGCCCTGATAGCGGGTGCGAATACCCTGCGGGCTGTAACGTCGATTAGTTCAAAATTTGGTTCGTAGTTCATCGCCTGTATCTACTGCTGTATAGGTTCGTGGGTCGTTTTGTTTGGCGGCGGCTGTCGCTGCCGGTGGTGATGCGGCCAAGGATGAAAGCGAGAATCAGAAACGGAATGACGACCGGGATTATTGGGCTCATTCGCTCACCTCCTCAGCCGTGGCGCTATTGAGCTGGAACATCCAAAGACCTACTGGCTGAAGGCCTACAGATTCGAGAACGATGTTGCCTAGCAGCACTGTGATGGCGAGGCCCATGAAGAATGAAACGTATTTGTTATCCATTGGAGTGTGTCAAATAAAGGATGTTGGAGCGATGCACCTAGCAGGCGGCTACTGGTTTTCAGTCGTAAGACCTTGACTCTGAAAGAACTGTTCTTTGATGGCTTGCTCTTCCTGCAAAGCCGTACCAAGTTCGACCTGTGCGAGCATTGCACCAAGCTTGCGGCCATTGTTGCGGCGGGTGGCAATCAGTGCGTTGATACCCGCACTGTTGGCCGCTGTGGCTTGCGTTTGTAGATACTTGAGTGCTTCGTTGCCCTGGTCAATTAGGGCGCTGTCATCAGCAGGCGTATAGGTTTTGAGCGCAGACATAAAAGCAGCGGGATTGTAGCTATCGAGCGCACAGTCCTCAACAACAATTTCTGTAGAGAGAGCCACTGAGAGCGGATCGAACTTACCGGCTTCTACAATCTGATTGCGCTCATCATCGGTAAATGTGCGCGTGCCCTTGATGACTTGCCCTAGCTCGGTTTCAAGCTTCCGATAGGCGTATTTAACTTGGTCTTTTGTGACCTTACAAGCATCGGCAATGGTGAGAAACGTGTGATTCATGGTGAACTTTGCGAGTAAAGAGAGCGGGTATTACCTAGTAAATCCGGTGGGTATTTACTAGGTAATCGGTGGGTAGAGGTGGGTAAGCCTAGTGGTTGCTAGGGGTTGAAGGTGCAACCTCAGCAGCCGTATTCTCGTAAGCGAACTTAGGAGCTGCCCATGCTTTCAGCTCAGCCCACTTCTCAGAAGCAGCAGCGCGGGTCTGTGGTGCGATCGCCCACACATAAATCTTGTTCAGTGCAAGCCAGATAAGGGAGAGCAGAGGCAGTGCTACAGCCGTGAAGATATCCCAAGCCCAAAGAACTACTGAACGGCCAAACTGATTTTGTTGCTCGAATTCCCAAACTGATTTAACGCCGTCGCCAGTCGCAACCAAAGCAGAAAGGCTTGCAGCAACAGCAGGACGGGTGGTGAAAGTTTCGAGTGCGTTAGAGACATCGGCAACGATAGGAGCGGGCGATGTAGCTTGAACTGTGATGGCGGCGTTGTCAGTCGTAGCAAGTTCAGATTTAGCGGCTGTACCTTTGGCGGATGTTTTTGAAGTAGCTTTAGTCATTCGAGCGAGTCCTGTGTAGTGGTTTCAATCGGCTTCGTTTGTGCCGTTGGAATCACTATAGGCTAGTTACGCTCTAGTTGCGCGTAACTAGCTATTTAGATTGCTTATGGATTATTGCTTTTTATATAAGCAAGTAGGGTGTTACTAGATTGAGCTGATTTCAGCTACTATATATACATCTGCTACTTATACGTTTAGGATTGGCTATGACTTCAGCACAAATACAAATGCCTAGAAAGAAGCGTGGGTACGCAATAGACGAGCGCGTGATAGACGCCATTAGCCGCGCTGCTAAGAAAAGCAACATGAGCGCAAATAGGTATCTAGAAAAGATTATGTTCGGGCATATGGTCGGCATTGGTGAGCTACCTGCTAATGCCGAGCCATTGGGAGAGCTGCGCGGCGGCGATTTTATTAGCGGCAAAAAGAAAGACGATCGCACATCAGACAGCGAAGGCTAATGATAAGAAATAATTATCAGTCATATAAGTTTTGCTTATCAGACAGCCAATAGATAAGCTGTAGTTATCAATCAGTCAGCGAATGATAAGTAAATGAGGAATTCTCAGTATTTTTTGAGATTTTATTCGACTTTTAGATAGTTAGATTTTGGAGGCCAAAACATGAAAGCAGCAAAGGGAACTAAAAGGTCAATCGGCAGGCCGCGCAAGGCTGAGGCTGACAAAGTTCGGAGTCTTGGACTAAGCGTGCCAGCGGAGCTTGCCCCAAAGATTCAGGCAGCAGCAGACGCTTCCCGTACGACTCGTAGCGGTTTTATCTCTGCCGTTTTAGCAGCTCATTTTGAGAGAGAATCGAATGGTAATTCTCTCACGCATCTCGCATAAGCAAGCGAAAAGCCGCGCAGCTTGACATCTGCGCGGCTCTTCTTCAACCTAGTAAACCCGTTGCCCCAAGCCTCGAAAACTTAGCAACGGATCACAATGATTAGTCTCGATGATTCTATCACAACTCGATATTTCGGCAACCCAAAAGGCTTCCTTTCAGTATAACAAATTAAACCCCCACTCTACACCGGAGAACCGGGGATTAAGCAAAACTACAGCAGCTCTCTACGGCAAGCCTTGCGATGCAAGCCATCACGGCAGAAGCGGCTATTACTTTCAACTGTTTTGCTCATTCAACAATCGGCAGTTCGGCGGGCTTTATTCGCGTACTGAAGGCAATTGGATTTTAGAGCACTTCAAAGACTATCGCGGGCAAATATCGCCGCGTGAATTTGGCGCGGCTGCCGAGCGGGCGATCTTCGCAGGGAGGGTCGCGTAATGAGTAAGTTCCTTCCTTCCAATCGCTCAAACGATTGCCCTGTATGCGGCGACATCAGCGGCAAATGCCGAACTAAAAACGATGGTGGGCAAGAATTTGTCTTATGTATGACGAATGGCGATGCTAAGCTATTCGATCTCATCGATGGCTACAAGTGCGTCAAGCCAGGTTCAAAGGGCTGGGCTACGTTCACGCCCGATACTACACAGCCACAAGTAAGCTACGAGGAACGGCAGCAGCGGCGGGCACAGAGGGAAGCTGAAGAGAAAGCCGTCTATCAAGCTGGGCTAAACGTTGATAAGCGTCATGCGGCCTACAGCCAGGTTGTAGCGCAGCTACCACTACACTCTGACGACCGAGCAGACCTAGAGCGGCGCGGCCTATCGGCGGCGACGGTTGCCAGCTTTGCGAGTATTGAGCCTTGGCAGGTATTGAGTCAGCCAGTGAGCGGTCGCACACCGGGTAGTGACGGTAGAAAGCTGCTATCCAAGTACAGCGGTTACTTGGTGCCAGCGCGAAATATTGAAGGTCAGATTACCGGGTTTCAAATTCGCAACCGGGCAGCAGGTGATGGTGATCCAAAATATCCTTGGCTCTCAACCCAGAGCAGACCGGCAAACCTTCAAAGTGGTGAGCTGCCAATTACCTACGCACCCGGCAACGGCGGCGCGGTCAATCTGTGCGAGGGCTTGCTTAAGCCATCGGTAGCCGCTGAAGCCCACGGCACTAAATTTATCGGCGCGGCGGGCGGCAATTTTGCCAGCTCACCACAGCAGCTATCTGAATATTTAGCAAAGCTCAATCCTGAAACGGTAATCCTGTGTCCAGATGGCGGCGCAGTGGCAAACCGGCAGGTGAGGCACCAATACCGGCTACTAGCTGAGCTGGTTGAGTCGCTGGGCTATTCCTTCAGCGTTCGTTGGTGGGGGCAGCTCACTAAAGCCGATGGGGACGTTGACGAGATTAGCCGTGAGCAGTTCGAGCAAGCCGATCTGATTAGCTGGGCAGAATTCGCGGCCAAAGGGAAGTCGCAGCCAATAGCACGGCCTTCTATAAAGCAGCCAACACCTAAAGCGTCAAAGAAAAAGACTAAGCCAGCAGGGAAAGTAGCAGCGCGGCTCCTTAGCAAGCTCAAAAAAGACCGTGAGCTATGGGCTCAAGTTGCTCAAGAGATAGATCCTACTTTCGCCAAAACTGACGATATCGACGGCGATATCCAGCGGGCTAAGCGGATCGTCTATGCCTCAACAACAGCGGGCGTTGAGTACGACCAAATCATCAAAAACACAGGCGGTGTTTTTGATGAGGCTACGCTAGAAAACTTGATGCAGTTCACAGCTTCCGTAATTGTTGGTGGTGAAACCGGCGGTGGTAAAACCGAGCTGGCTACTCAACTTGCGGCCTATGCCAAACAGCAAAACACGGGACTAAACTATGGGGCGATCGCGCCTACTCAGGTTTTATCCGTGCAGGTGGCAGCGCGCTTTGAGCAGAAAGGGCTTCCGATGGAGTCTACAGTCAAGCTGGGCAAAAGTGAGGGCAGTGGCAAAAAGCCAAAGGCGCTGCCCGCTGAGAGTCTATGGAAAAATAAAGGCAATCGACTAGATTTCCTAGCAGCCGATGAGCCCGATCAATGGGTGCCACGGGTGCTTACAGGTATCCTTGGTGATGCAGCCGACACGAACCTAGCAGTTCTGAGGGATTTGGCACGCAAAACGCCACATCAACTATGGCTAAACGCAGATCCGAATCCAATTACAGCGGATCTTATTGGCGAGCTATCAGGTAGACAGCCAATCATTGTTGACTTGCAGCGTCAGCAAGACAAAAAGCCAGTAAGTGTTGACTGGTATCGCGACGGGCTGAATGATAAAGGACTTCCGATTCTAGGTTTTGGGCAGCTGTATCAAGATTTCATCGATAGTGCTCGCAGCGGAAAGAAGGTTTTACTGCTGGCAGGCTCGGTTAAGAAGGCGCGGGCAATTCGCAATCAGCTACGGAAGCACGGCATCAAGGTGCAACTGAAAGATGGCAAATATACGCCCAAAAAGCAGCGGCTAGGATTTGCGCTAGCGCCTGAAAAGGCAATGCAGCCCTACGACGTTGTAATTCTCACTCGGCTGGTTGAAACGGGCTTAGACCTTCAAAAAGATTTTGACGCGGTTTACGTGGCACTATCGCCCAAAATGGAAGCTCGCAGCGCTTATCAGTTCTTAAGCCGTAGCCGTTCGCTGCTACGTGGCGATACAGCTAAGCTTTGTATCTACAGCCCTGATAATACGCTTACTGGGATTGAACAACTATCTCCTAAGTATTGGAAAGAGCGGATTAAAAAGGACAACAAGACTTACACAGGTCTGTTGCGCGGCGACACAAGCAAAGTGTCAGCAAAACTAAGCGCAATTGAATGGGCAACTGACTATCAGGCTCGCTATAAAGCTGATGCAGCGAGGCAAACGTTCTTTAGGAATGAGCTACTACGAGCTAAGTTTAAGGAGCTTGGCTGGAAGATAGACAATGTGATCAGCCCTGATGGGATAAGCCCCATAACTGACATTCTCAAAGAAGAGGTGTTCAAGGCTGAGCGGACGGAAGCTAAATGCACGGCACGCGGCCATCGCAGCATTCTTGAGTACTCAGAAGCTTATGCAGAGAAGATTTCAGATCCGAACCAGCAAGGGCTCATTCTTGATTGCAAGCGACGCAAGCTTGAATTGTCGTCACTGCTACCGGGCTCAGACCTTGAAGACGTAGAACTCATCTTCCAGCTAAACCAGGATGAACGCCTATTGCCTCAGACGCTTCTATGGAGTGCTATCGCGATTGATCCGCGCAGTGAGCGGATACAAAAGCTCTTGACCTTCCTAAACTCTGCGCATATCGAAAAATTCGAGCTGTACGGGGCACTAGAAGGACTTAAGAACCTACGCAAGTCTAAGTCAATGTTGGCGCTGGCGTTGGCTGAAATCCTAGCGGGCGATCCGTGCCTTGAGCGAGTAAGGAAAGGCGATGATGTCATTCACAAGCACCAGGCCGATACACAGCAGCTCGCAGCTAAGCTCAGCGAGAATAGCGATCTCATCAATACATGGTGTCGTCGTCACTTTGGCCGTGAGTTCGCATGGAGCGAGGACTGTGTAAGTGTGGTTTGCAAAGCATTAGATAAGCTTCTTGGCGTAAAGTCGGCACATACAGGCCAAACGACCGAGAAGGCAAAAGGGAAGAAGGCTAGAGCGCGTAATTATCGCACCGCTTTCTCGGCAGAGGGACAGGCAGCGATCGCGAAAGACTTAGGCAAAGAAGCTGATGAGGTGCTTTTTGATTACGTCAGGCGCTTTGGCCTAATGGAGTCAGCGCAGCAAGGCTGGCTAAACAAGGTAGAAGAAGCTAAAAGCTATATACAGCAAAGATGTGGAGGGGTGCACACTAAAATCAATAACTTAGAATCAGATCCTGATTTTAGTGTGCAGGATAGTACGGCTTCTCTCCACTCTCCCCCCCCGGAACCTGCCATTGAGCAGCAAGAAATTGCTCTTGTAGGGATAACGCTGCTGCATTCCGAGACTCAAGAGCACGATCCGCTAGCTGATGACTACTACAACTCATCGGCTTGGAGCTGAAAAACGATAAACGGCCACAAACTTGATCAGGTGTGGGCCGCTGCATTGGCTCCATAGATAAAAATCAATGATTGGCTTCAACACTTCTCTGCTGAAAAGGCGAATTTAGCTCACAGACATTCCCGGAGGAAAAGCCATGCCGTCACTCGCAGAAGCGGAAAAAGCATTTCTTGAATCAACGGTCAAACAAGCTTGCAGCTTCCACAAAAAGAATAAGAGTCAATTCTCAAAGGTGCTGCCGGTCACGTCTTCTGATGGCAGCACCATCGACAAAAAGCAAATCAAGGAAATCCGCAGCCACATAGATGACTGGAAAGCCAAGCGGCTTGATTCCAGAGCAGCTATCAGCCTCGTTTGCTCGCCGCTGATGGAAGTGAGAGAAGCGTTGATCCGAGCTGATCTCCTAATCGAGTAAGCGGTTGCATCTGCCACAAAAACAAACTTATCTAGAAAAATAAATGCCCTTAACGCCACAGCAAAAAAACGCAATCCACATTGACAACACGCCACGCCGGGAAGATGGCAAGCGCTTTCATAAAGTCACTGGCAGCGATTTGCGATCGCTAAATGAGCTTGCCATTGAACGACTCAACTTAGATCCAAGTCGTTCCTTCGATCCTGAATCCCGCGCATGGGAGCTGACGTATCAAACGGCCCTAGAAGCTACTGGCTACGGTGCAATTTTCCAGCAGTTCCCCGGTGATTTCCGTGAAGAAAATGACGCTCAGATTGCAGCTGATCCAAACCTTATCAGCATGGACTATTTGCAGCACCGTGCCGATCGGGAAACGAGTAGGCGAAATGGGCAATCAACAGAAAAGGCGTACGTCTACAAGCCGCTTGATGGCCCCCCGCCATTAACTAGCGAGGAATATCAAAAGCACATTGAAGAAGCAGAGCCTGAATACTTCATTAGCCCATATCCACAAAAAGGGGAATACCTCATTCGCTCGAATCGCCTTGAATTTTTGCACGATCTCTTTATTGAAAAGATGCGGCTAAATCCAGGTTCAGCATTTGATTCCAAAAATTTCTGCTATTGGATTCAAATCCGCCGCCGTGATGAAGTGGTTCATCACGCGGGCGTGCTCTACCCCATGAATCAATTTACCTATGCCCGCTACATCGAAAGAGAGGTGGCTGAAAATCCTGATCTCATCAGCAAAAAAGCGCTTGTGCGTCGCGCAGAGCAGCGTGATACACAAGCGGATGAATCAAAGAAAAAATCATGGTGGAGTTTGCGATGATGAAGGACAAGAGAGAAAGATTGCTCTATCACGAAGCCGGTCACGCTGTCGCCGCGATGGCCTATGATTTGCCGTTTATGGCTTTGCTGCAATCAGGCGATAGTGCTGGAATGCTGTGCCTCGGCAGCATCTCAGAAACTCAGTTGAAAGATAAAAACTTCTGCGAGAACTACACCATCGTTTCCTTAGCGGGCGCGGCGGCTGAATCGATTCACGGACATCCACAGGATTGGATGCAAAGTTTCTCCAATGGTTTGGGGGCGGATGATTTCAGAAAAGCTTTAAGTTTGGGCTTAATGAAAGATTTCGCTGATATTCTCACCCACTACAAGCGCGCCTACGACTGCCTCAAAGAGAACTGGTCAGCCGTCGAAAAAACAGTTTCTGAACTCCGCAACAACTACATGCTGTCTGAGGCTGAAGTACGCTCTATCGCTGGCTTTGAGAAGGAGCCCGTACACAGCGAAGAAGCCATGATTGAGCAATTACTCAATCGCCCGTGCCCTAATCCGGCAGTGGGTTTGTTCGATAAAAAGAACTTTGGCTTTTGAGTTATGAGTGAGCAACTATCCAAAAGTTAAAAACTATCAGAAATTTATCAAAATCTTATCAGAATGGCCCTTTCGGCAGCGCAGAAACAAAGGATTGTAGAGCTTTTCGCTATAGGCAAAAAAGCGCGGGAAGTCGCTGCTGAAGTGGGTTGCAGCGAAGCCAGCGTAAATCGCTACAAAAATTTGTCAAAAAATGACAAATTTATCAAAACTGCGCGTAAGGCGATCGCAGCTAAAACGATTGATGAGCAGGGCGCGGTAATCGTCGAAACGCTGCAACTAATGGCAGAGCGAGAGCCGCAAATTCAAGAACAGATGTGGGAGATGTTTGAGGGGCTGAGCACTCTATTCAGCGATGTGCTGCGGATGACAGATCCAGAAGACATAAGCCCCCGCCAGCTACCAGGGCTAGCGAAGTCAATTGTAGAAATTGCAACAGCTTACGCTGATTTTTCAGATCGAATAAATGGACTCACGATACTAGCTGATGAAGTCGAAAAGCTTAGCGAAGATAGGACAACGAAGCCGCCAACGCTCGAACCTTAATTGGCTCGAAAAGCGAAAGTCAAAAAGCGCTGATGCCAACGATGTAGAGCTGTTGAGCATCCCGTTTGATGAATGGTGCGAGTCGCTAAAAATTAAAACGCCCAATGGTCTAGCGCCCTTTGAACTGTTCGACTGGCAGGGTGCTACAGCGCAGCTCATTACAGGTGAGGCCAAGGCTAAGGGGCGACAGATTGTAGTGTTGTCGTCAAGGCAAACAGGGAAGACATCATTGTTCCTTGCGCTTGGTGGTTATCTAGCCCAGTCTATCAGCCACTTCACAGGCGTAATCATTCATAAAACGGGCACAGACAGCGGACTACTCGCACGCCGCTTAAAGCGCTTCCTGAATGGAGTGAAATTAGATCCTGATAATCTTTCCCTACTAGGCTTTCCTAATGGCGCGTTTCTCCACTTTCGCAGCAGTAATCCTGGTAGAGGTGCTGAAGGTGCTGAAGCGTGCGGGCGCGGACTTGAAAGTGTAGATCTCACAATCATTGAGGAAAGCGGCCATACGTCCAATCTGAGTGATGTTTTAGGCGTTGTCGGCCCCGCAATGACGTGGGGGAATCCAAAACTTTCTATCCTTATCGGCACGGCGGGTAGTAAGGCATCTCACTACTACAGCTTGCTAGCCCAATCAGCAGGCGGCGCAGACCGTCTAGAGGCGCTATTAGAAGGTATTAGGCAGGGCACAGAAGAACCCTTTCAGATACTCAATAGAGAAGGGCTAGGGCCGATAGGAGTAATTAGCAACTGGCGCTGTATTCCTGAGTTTGCCGCTGAAGAAGACTTTCTAGGAAGAGTGCAACAAGAGCTGAACCTCTCGGACTCACAGATTGCTAGCGAGTACGAGATGATATTCAGCGCGGCGGTAGACTTCGCTGTGTTTGACTTTGCGGCCGTCATGGCGGCGGCTGTAGAGCCTGAGAACTTCGCAGTTAATAGGAAAGCAGTGTATTTTGTTGGCGTAGATCCGAGCGGGCAAGGCAAGGACTATTCTGTTGCGATAATCCTTGAAGCAATCACTAAGGAGAAAAAAGAATGCTATAGAGTAGCGAAAATGTATCGTAAGCGCACGGGCACAAGTGAGCAGCACTTAGCCGCTATCGCTGGTCTTATAGAGGAATACGATCCAATTTCAACGACTGTGGAAACAAACTCGATGGGCTCAATCTGGCTAGAGAATCTATCGGGCCTTGGATTAGCAAATGAAATCGACGGCTTCAGTACTAGCCAAAAGAGCAAGCAAGTAATCATCGGGCGGCTTCAGATTGCCTTAGAACGTGGTGTTTTAGAAATCCCTAAAGGGCCGATTCTAGATGAGCTGCTAGCCTTCAGGCGTACGGATAAAGGCAGATTAGAAGCGGGTGGCAAAGCGCATGATGATTGCGTTATGGCGCTGGCGCTGGCATTGCAGGCAGCAAACTATAGTTAAATCTAGGAGATAATCATGACCAGTCAGATATTTTGCGTGAGAGAGGAGAATAGCATCGGCCTTGCCGTGCTGATACTCGTTGAAAAGAAAATCTACCTTCTCGATACTCACTACGGCTTCAGAAAGTTTAGAAAGAATCTGCAACAACTCATAAAAAAGCACAGCGTCTCTGAAATTTGGATCAATCAGCTTGGAGGAGATGAAGGGAATCCAAGGGAATTGAGCGCTTTTAAGGAAGTTCCCAGCTCGGTTGCGATCGCTCAAATGAAGAAGGTCGTGAAGCCTGTTGATGGTCGAATCGAGAGAGATGAGCTGCTAGCAGCAGACAAGCTAGATGAGGAAAGATTTTATGCGCAGCATCAAAAGCTAGTCAAGCGCATCGAGCGTGAGTCCCCTAAGCCGCCTGCAGACATTGCCGCCTACTTCTGTGGACTGGTGCTGATTGAGCCGCCAGACGAGCTTGTAGACTGCATAGGAAGTTTCGATCCGTATGCCGGTGGAGACAGAAGATCCAACACAAGGGATGCGATGCGCTTATTCTATGGCTAGGCATAAGCCTCACCCTTTTATTGATACAGCCGCCCCTCACACCGGGCAGGTACCTTATTGAAAGCTCGCTAGCATTCACAAACAAGAACCCTCACTAACTGATGCTAGCGAGGGTTCTTGCCTAATCGTTCAACTTTAGATTTAGCTGTAGTAGTAAGCCGCCTTCAGCCGTTCAGCGGCTTCAGTACTTTCCCAATCTTCTGCCAGCGCCCAAACGTTTTCGGGATACTGGGGAGTCTCTTCTAGAATCCCGGCCTTGCAGAACCCTCTCAGGTAGCTTGCTGCGATCGCAGGCTTTAGCTCTACTTAAGACAGTCGGTTACAGCCGTCTAGAAAATCAAGTCTGGTAAAAGGCTTCTCAGCTTTCATCAAGAAATCGAATGCGGTTAAATGCCCTTGTGAGGGCTTTTGAAAACTCGGCTCTGCCATAGTTCCTCTGAAGTTTATTGTTTCAGTTGAGTTGAGGTGAGTTGAGTTGCGATGAGTTGTATTAGAGCCAGCCTACAGCAAAAGATGCCTTACCCGTCAACAGCCACATCTTCTACCGCTTGAAGCATTCTGACGACAGTTACAAAGCCATGATGAAAGTCATGGCAGAGTGATTGCAAAACCGTCACAGAGTCGTGATGCTTTAGTGGCGGTTCTATTGCTGAACTGCGACACACCCACCCGATAGCCATCCCTGAACTGCGACACACCCACCCGATAGCCATCCCTCATTGCAGTGGGTGGCTTTTCTTGTCGTCGATAAGCCCACGGTAGAGAGTAGTCGGCTATGAGCTGAAGTCAGTCGGCATACGGTGATTGCAGGAGGCAGCGATAAAATCGGCTTATTGTTCAGCAGTACCCGATAGGGCTATCCTTTAGGGCATCTATAGCGCTTGTACGTTTACTGAATGAAGAAAAGCACCCGTGAGAAGCTAGACAACTTCCTCGACTCAACACTGGATGCGGTTCTTGCTCTGCTTTCTCTAGCCGTAGATGCTGTTTTTTGGATAGGATGGGCGTATGCTACGAAGTGGTCTGGTACACTCATCAGCTCGCTAAACATCGCCAAGAATGAAGTATGGCCCTATACAATTGCTCAGTGGGCAGGATGCGGAGTGTTAGCGCTTTTTGCTTTAGTAAGGACTCTAGAGGACTGCATTTTGCTTTGTGATAGGTTTATCGAGTTTATAAAAAGTAGAAAAACAGGAAACTAAGAGGACAGGCAACTAGAGAGATGTATAGTACTCGCGTCAAATACAAGCTTCCCTTTAACCGCTACGGGCTCACAAGAGGAGCCTTGTTCTACGTCCGTTATGCTTCCGTTTCTATTATTGCAGCAACTTCCCTCGCGGCTCTTGTTTTGCTAATTTTATCGAGACCCGCAGTATTCTTCTGCGGGTTAGTTGTTTTGTATTTGGCAATCAGAGGAGCAAATCAAAGCTTATGGCCCTATCTTTCATTCCTGATTCGCAGAAAAAAGACTAGACAATCTTCACTAGTACAGCTCACAGTAGGCTCACGACCTGAGCAGCAATTGCCTAATCAGCAACCGACTCAAGGGGTCAGATATGCAAAACAAACTAAACCCTCCTTTGGCACAGACGTTATACCAGGAAACGTAAAACGTATTTTCCCAAATGACTTGTCTTTTTTCGACGGACACACCCTTGGGGCAGGAGGAGGGAAGATCAAAACAGTGAACAAGTCCCTCCGTAAAACAGTAGAGAGCAGTTCAAAAGATGCTCTGCTCGATTTTATAGGGAGCTATAACTGTAAGGCCTTTGTCCCAGGCGAAATTCCACAAGACCAAGAGTCGCCTAACCTAGATCTCAAAGGTCAGATAAGTGCTATAAAGTCCATAATCAATGATGAAGCACTCTCTAGCAACCAGAAAGAATTGCTAATTAGATGTCTGCTGCCAGAGTGCAGCATTCAAAGACAGAGCGATACAAACCTGCCTCAGCGGGCGCTGCTGACGGAACAATATAGGGCTGACCTCTAGCCCCATCACCATCACCACCACAGCCGCCCCACACCACCGGGCGGCTTTTTTGTGCCCAGTCGTAGCGGCGATCGCACTCACCCTTAATTTGATACGGCCCTTGCCAGCGTCAGTAGTTGAGCCAGCTCGGAAAGGCGGCGATCGCCCCTCCGATCCTTCCAAAAATACAGCGCAAAACACAGTCGTCACGCACCCCACTTTTGCAACGGTGCGAGCAACAGAACAATAAACAACAAAGTGGGGTGTAATGGTCGTAAGTTGTTCCTGTACTCTGTTGTTGCTTTTAGTTCTGTTGTAGATAGGAGATTGTTGTTTTGTTGAAGATTGTTGTAGATAGGAGATTGTTGTAGTTATGCACCCCATTTAGCATACCCCACACTCATGAGTGTGGG
>Ga0115029_1001182_pt1 | contig 19483 bp, 15 predicted proteins | sample SidtaG_3_FD_87297 | JGI IMG/M metagenome (GOLD analysis project Ga0115029, IMG submission 87297) | Marine algal microbial communities from Sidmouth, United Kingdom - Sidmouth_Asex1 metaG | ecosystem: Host-associated > Algae > Red algae > Unclassified | place: Sidmouth, United Kingdom | collected... | reverse complement strand
CATGTTCCTGAGATAAAGCAGAGCGTTTCGAAGGCCAAACCTTTTGGGTTAGGGTTACGCTTATCGAATAAGGCCAGTGAAGAACTGGGCTTGGGAGAGCGTCTGAAGGAGTTTCAATCGTGGTTAGCTGAGAATGACGTTTATGTTTTTACCATGAACGGATTCCCCTACGGAAATTTTCATAACGAGCGTGTCAAAGACGATGTGCATACCCCGGATTGGACAACCCCCGAACGCGTAACATACACCAAGCGATTATTTGATCAACTAGCATTGTTAATTCCCGAAGGAATTTCTGGGGGGATATCGACTTCTCCCATAAGCTATAAATATTGGCACGAATCTAAAGATGCCACACATTTAGCCTTTACGAAAGGTGCCGACCATTTGAGCGAAATCATACTCCATTTATATAATCTGGAAGCTAATTCTGGAAAATATATGCACTTGGATATTGAGCCCGAACCTGATGGTATGCTTGAAAATAGTGATGAAGTAATTCACTTTTTTTCAGAATATCTATTGCCATTGGCTAAGCCAATTTTAGAGCAGGAATTGGGAAAAACCGCTGAAGAGGCTATTGCTATAATCCATAGATATATTACTGTTTGCTACGACATTTGTCATTTTTCATTGGCCTATGAAGAACCATCGGCTACTTTTGAAAAGTTCGCAAAGGCGAGAATCAAAATTGGAAAGGTTCAAGTAAGCGCTGCCCTAAAAATTATTTCAGATGCTTCTGGGAATGATAAAATCTGGGAGGCATTGGCACTTTTTGACGAACCAACGTATCTGCACCAAGTAACCGAAAAGATTGATGGAAAGGTCAAAACGTATAACGACCTTCCTATCGTTTTGAAGCATAAGGCAACCTTTAAAGAATTAAGGGCGCATTTTCATGTTCCCATCTTTTTGGAACGTTTCGGAGCGCTACATTCTACCCAAGACCATATTGTAAAAGTTGTTGAATATTTAAAGGCATACCCGGTTTCGGAACACTTGGAAATCGAAACATATACATGGGATGTGTTGCCCATTGCCCTCAAAAAAAATCTTACAGAATCCATCGTTCGTGAAATGGATTGGTTTATAGATACGCTGAAATAAATGAAAAAAACGGTAGTCATTAATATAGTCGGCCTGACCCAACGCCTTATCGGCGAACATACGCCGTTTATTGAATCGTTCTTAAAAAATGCAAGGTCCGCCTTTATCCATCCCGTTGTACCGGCAGTAACTTGTACGGCACAATCGACCTATTTGACCGGTAAGCCTCCTTCTGAACACGGTATCGTTGGTAACGGTTGGTATTTTAAAGATGAGTGCGAGGTAAAGTTCTGGCGACAGTCTAATAAATTAGTTGAGGGCGAAAAAATTTGGGATAAGCTAAAAAAGACCGACCCTGATTTTTCGTGCGCTAATCTTTTTTGGTGGTACAATATGTATTCAACGGCCGATTATAGCGTTACGCCAAGGCCCAACTATTTGGCAGATGGCCGGAAGATTCCTGATATTTATTCCCATCCCGCTGAACTTCGAGATACCTTGCAGACCGACTTGGGTACTTTTCCGTTGTTTCAGTTTTGGGGACCAAAAACCACAATTAAGTCTAGCAAATGGATAGCCGATGCGGCCATTCGTACTGATGAAATACACAATCCGACCTTGTCATTGGTGTATTTACCCCATTTAGACTATAACCTACAACGTCACGGTCTTGATTTTGATAAGATTCGAAAAGACCTAAACGAAATCGACGGTGTTGTAAAGCAATTGGTCGAACACTTTCGAAAGCGCAATGCTCAGGTTATATTGCTGTCCGAATATGGAATTACAAATGTTGAAAACCCGATACATTTGAACCGCATCTTGCGGTCAAAAGGCTATACGGCTATTCGTGTCGAAAGGGGATTGGAACTTCTAGATGCCGGAGCAAGCCAAGCCTTTGCCGTGGCAGACCATCAAATTGCACATATATATTTAAACGATCAATCGGTAAAGCAAGAGGTTAAAGCACTGTTGGAGTCGGTCAGCGGTGTTGAAAAAGTGATGGCAGGGGAAGAAATAAAACAAGCCAATTTGACGCACGACCGTTGCGGAGATTTAGTGGTTTTGGCCGATGCCGATTCGTGGTTCACCTACTATTTTTGGTTGGACGATAACAAAGCACCCGATTTCGCCCGTATGGTTGATATTCACAAAAAACCGGGCTATGATCCCGTAGAGATGCTCACTAACCCTAAGGATAAGCTTGTGATGGCCAAGGTTATCGGTAAGTTGCTGAAGAAAAAAATGGGTTTTCGTACCGTGATGAATATTATTCCGTTAGATGCTAGTTTGGTTAAAGGCTCTCATGGCAGGTTGCCGGAAGATAAGGCCGATTATCCGATTTTGATTTCCGATAACGTAAATGCCTCTTTTAACAAACATATTGAAGCCACCGATGTCTTTACTGTTTTAGAAAATCACATAACCGGCAATCCGTGAAAAATATATTCAAGATTATAGGTATTGTTTTTGCACTTTTGTTCGTGTGGGCCGCATCTGTTCAATATAACGATCCTGATGCAATAATGTGGTACGTTATCTACGGGTCAGCCGCTTTGGCATCTTTTCTTTTTGCTTTTGATCGCTTGGTTTTTAGTGCTGCCGCTATTTTGTGCGTGGCTTATCTAGTCGGTACATTTTTGCTGTGGCCCGATAAATTTGAAGGCTTTACGATTGGAGAAGGTGATATTGTAAATGTAGAAAGGGGGCGTGAAGCTTGTGGCTTACTTATTATCGCGATAGTAATGGCGATATATGCCCTACGGATTCGTTTTCGGAAAAAGTTAAAGGTCTAAATCAAAGGTTTTTCTCAACAAGTCAATTGCCGGGTTTTTCTCCCGTAGTTTCTCATATTTTTCTTCAGGGGTAAAGGCAAACTTTTTCGCGGTGGCTTCGTTGACCGTAATTTTTAGTGTGATAAAGTGATTGTTGAGTTTTGACTTAAGGTATTCGATCAAGTCATATTGCTCTCGCTCAATTTCCTTTTTCATGGTGCAATTGGGCAGTTCTATCCAAATCGTATGCTCTTTTTGCAGTTTCGGAATATCGGCGTTCAGATTTGACGCTAATATTTTCCGTCCTTTGCCATCGATATCGTTTACAAAATCGACCCAATGTTGCTGCATTTCCACTTCCGAAAAAGCTTCTTTTGGCAATAAACTTTCATCAACGTTATCGGCTTTTCTATTGTTCTCATGAGCCTTTTTAGCCTTTAGGCTAGATATGGATAATGCCGAAATACGTTTCGAGGCAATATCGATATTTAGCTTTTTGGTGGTACCCGTTACAGGAACTTTATCGGTTTCTGGAATTTTTTTAATTTCTACTTCAGGTTCCGCTACGGCAAGTACCGTCTCTTTTTCCGATGTGGCAACTACGGTCTCTACTTTTGTATTACTGGCCTTGTCTAAATTCGCTAAAACAGGTTGAGCAGCGGGCTCGACCGTTTTATTAGAATCGATTTCAGCAACCACGGGTTGCTGTTCGGTAAGTTTTACATCTGGAGTTCGAGTCTTAAAGAAGACCGCTGGAGCTATAAAATCAATGCTAGAACCACCTACTGCAGTCGATTCAGGATTTTTTTTTTCACCATCAAAATCGACGGAAGCCAACTTCATAAGCGTAAGTTCGACCAACAGCCGCTGGTTCTTACTAGTCTTATACTTAAGATCACAGTCGTTTGCAATTTCCAAAGCTTTGAGCAAGAGTCGGTTGTTCGTTTTCTTCGATTGTTCTAAATAATGTTTTTTGGCACCTTCTCCGACCTCTAACAAGGGTATAGTATCTTGATGCTGACAGACCATTAAATCACGAAAATGTGAGGCCAGTCCGTTGATAAAATGGTGCCCGTCAAAACCTAAGGATAGCGTTTTGTTGAATAATAGCAACAGCTCGGGAATGTTATGTTCCAATATTAAATCAGTGGCAGCGAAATACGTATCGTAATCGAGTACGTTCAGATTTTCGGTAACTGCTTTTCGAGTGAGTTGTTTCCCTGAGAAGCTGACTACTCTGTCAAATATGGAAAGCGCATCGCGCATCGCTCCGTCAGCCTTCTGGGCGATGATATGTAGGGCATCGTCCTCGGCTTCAATACCTTGGTTCTCTGCAATATATTTAAGGTATTCGGCAGCATCCTTTACGGTAATCCTTTTAAAATCGAATATTTGACATCGCGAAAGTATAGTGGGGATTATCTTATGTTTTTCCGTGGTCGCCAGAATAAATATGGCATGTTTGGGCGGCTCTTCTAAAGTTTTTAAGAACGCGTTGAAAGCAGATTGTGAGAGCATGTGTACCTCGTCGATGATGTACACTTTGTATTTGCCTACCTGCGGTGGTATGCGTACTTGGTCGATAAGGTTTCGAATATCGTCGACGGAGTTGTTCGATGCCGCATCGAGTTCAAAAATATTAAAAGCAAAATCTTCATCTTCGCGTTCGGTACCATCTTGATTTATTTTCTTCGCCAAGATACGAGCGCAAGTAGTTTTGCCGACACCTCTGGGCCCGCAGAACAATAAGGCCTGTGCCAAGTGGTTTTGTTCGATGGCATTGTTCAATGTATTGGTAATAGCCTTCTGCCCTACAACATCTTTAAATGTCTGGGGTCTGTACTTTCTGGCCGATACGATAAAGGGTTCCATCTTCAGGTTTCAAGTTCAAAGTTCAAGGTTTTGACTAGATCGGTTTAATAGCACGGTTCTACATCTTAAATCGCAATTTTAAAATCATACCTTGGTCTACAAATATAAAAATAGCTGAGGTTCGAGTGCTTTATTTCGGCGGGATAAAGTCTTTATTTATCAACAATTAACCTAATTTTGTCGGTAAGCAGGTCGCCTTATCGCTTTATGCTGAACTTGTTTCAGCACCTTTCTATTTGAGAGGCCCTGAAACGAGTTCAGGATAAAGAGGAAAGTCCGGACACCATAGTGCGGCATAGCGGGTAACACCCGTCGTCCCGATGTTGAATCGGGATAGGACAAGTGCAGCAGAAAGAATGTACAGGTAATGCTGTAGTGAAACCAGGTAAACTCTATGTGGTGAAACGTCATGTAAATCGGTGTTTGAGGGCTGCACGCCCGAGCCGAAGGGTAGGCGGTTCGATCTCGGTAGTAATACCGAGGCTAGATAAATGATAGGGAGACCCTGAATTCAATTCGGGGTAAACAGAATCCGGCTTATGACCTGCTTAATTTTAAAAAGTTTATTGTCATTCCCGCGAAGGCGGGAATCTATTGACTATGGTTCTGCGTGTTTTTTTTGGCTTTCTATTAGTAGGCGAAAATTGGGCCGTACAAGATTAGTGTAACTTTCAGAGTGGGTTATATTTTTGAAAGTACCACTTACAAAGTACTGAGGAAGCAGTAGATTGGAACTATTCTAAGCACTAAATTTATACTGCAATGGCCCTTTATTTTCAGATAAAGTCGCTATCTGTCCATATCAGCAAATTATTTCCAATTCCCCAAACTTCAATAAAATTAGCCCCAAAATCTTTATAATATCCTTTAATAGTTTGTTCGGAGTCGCATGTTGTCCAATTTAGAAATAGAGTTCCTATGGGATATTCGGTCCATTCGGTTTCATATTCAACCTGTTTACATTCAGAACTAATACCAACAGTCAAACGCTTTATTCCTTTTTCAATTAATTCTTTGGATAGTGTTTTGTCCAGGTCTTTAGGGTAAATGTTTTTTCCTTGATTCGCCATAGCAAATGGGTCTTTCAAAACCAGTTGAGTCAAATTGTCCCATTCCGATTGTGTTCTCACAACATAAGTGATTTTTTCGGATACGATTTCTTTTCTTTTTTCACTATTGTCTTTGCATGATAAAAGACTAAAAATCAATATTAGAATTAGAGCTGTACTTTTTTTAAGAATCATTTTTTAAGTTGGAATAACCATTTCTTTTACTATTAATTCCCGAAAAAACTAAATACACTCCCACCGTATTTGCGCTTCTCCAAAAAATCGGGTAGGTGAGACAAGTCCATTTGGCTGGCATGTTCGATAATAAGCGTTCCATTTTCGAGCAGCAATTCACTTTCAAAGACCAAACTTTGTATTTTTTCGAATTCTTCTTGTGCCATATCGTAAGGCGGATCGGCGAAGATAATATCGGCTTTTGTCTTTGACTTTTCCAAATAATCGAAAACATCGCTTTTAAGCGCCGTTATCCTCAAGTTCATTGTTTCCGAAGTATTGATGATGAATTTTACGCATCCATAGTCACTGTCGACAGCGATTATTTGTTCTGTGCCCCTCGAAGCGAATTCGTAGCTAATATTACCTGTTCCGGCAAAAAGGTCGAGCACCGAGATTTCATTGAAATAATAGCGATTGTTCAGGATGTTGAAAAGTGCTTCTTTGCTCATATCGGTGGTTGGGCGAACGGGCAAGTTTCTGGGTGCAGTAATGCGCCTTCCTTTATGTAGACCTGATATAATACGCATCAGAGGAGGGCATTTATAACGGTAAAATCAATAGCTTCTTTTGCGATATCGCTATAGGCATGGTGGTCAAAAGAAGGAATAAAAATAGCAACGTTTTTAATATAGCGATAGCACATTTCGTAGCTATCATCGTCTTCTTCAATGTCTCCAAAAAGCTTTAACGAAATCGACTCGACATCGAGTTTTAATTGCTCTACGGTAAACAGCAAATAGTACACAAAGTCTTCTTTGGTTACGAATTTAAAGCTATTGAAAAGCAGCAGTCTCTTTTGGGCCATGACCGTAATATCTATTTGCTTTTCATGAACATATACGTAGCAGACCGGCTGTTTTGTATTGGTATGCACGTTTAGAAGCGACTCGACCACTACTGTGCCATTGTGTTTGAAGGTAAAATCGCCGTAAAGATCAAATATATAATTATTGATATTCACAAACGGAACAAAGACATTGACCATGTCGTAGCTTTCAAGCTCATCATAGGCAAGATGGTCGTTGGCGAGTATTTTGGTGTTGAATTTTAGGTAATTAGCCAACTCGTCAGGGTTAAAAAGTGCCTTTGGAACAAGCCCGAACAGATTGTTTCGGTGAACGACTACAACTTCAGAGAACTGGTTGTTCTGCACATCTTGACGGTTAAGAAGTTGCTTTAATTGCTTTAGAACCCCATAGGGCGTCAATTCTTTGGCGAACACGATTTTATCGGAAATCAAGATGGTATTCGATATCGTATCGAAAACGCAAAAAGAAAGTCCATTCAAGCTAACCTGAATGGACAATTTTTTAAAACCCTCAATTGGAGTATCGGTATTAATTTTGTTCGCCTTTTTTATCATAGATAGGTGGCCAGTTTCCAGTAGTACTAACTTCACTCAAAGAACCTACCTGTATCCAATTTCCGTTTACTTCGTCAACACCGATTTGAGTATTCTCATTGTCTAAAAGTGTTTTAGGCTGATCATACAGAATAATTTTTTTCTCTACTTTGGCTTCGAACACCGGAGCTTTATACCCCCCCTTATCAATTACGTTTGCTGCCATTTGAATTTTTTCACCGTTCTGGGCATCGGGTATATCCATCAGGCTTTTGTAGCGATTATCGCTCTTGAACAACGAATCTTTGACCGATACGGTACCGAGGGTATCTATAATCTTAACTTCTTTTAACAAATCGATTTGATAGGTCTTATCATATTCCATATATGATGAATCGCGTTGCTGCGTAATAGTATAGTTTGCCGTATCAATAAACTTTATAAGGCTATTGAAGTCTTTGGCGTATCTTCTGTTTACTGTTTTATAGGCCTCTTGCGCGCTCCTGATATCCTTGAGCTTGGCAATAACCTTGGCAAAACGTTCTTCTTTGACTTTGTTGAATTCGATGGGGCCTGTTACGGATTGGTAGATAAGATATCCTAATCCTATACAAACTATCCAAAGTACAATTTGAATTACGGTCTTCATTTCTTATAGTGTTAATTAAATTTAGTGGTTAACACAAATCTACAATTTTTTTTCAATCGTAAAAGTTTTTCGACCAAAAATCCTGTTTATCTTTGGTGGCTATGGCCAGCCTTACTGACGCGTCTTTTTATCGATTATTAGCTGAGAAATTTCCTCACGAACCTACGTTGAAACAAACGGTCGCTCTTCAAAAACTGGCAACTTTTGTATTATCAAATAATGCGGATACTGTTTTTTTGCTAAAGGGCTTTGCAGGAACGGGGAAAACAACCTTGGTTGGTACTTTGGTGAACAGTCTTTGGAAAACGACCCAAAAGGCCGTGCTCATGGCACCTACCGGTAGAGCGGCTAAGGTAATGTCGAATTATTCGGGTACACCGGCGTTTACCATTCATAGAAAGATTTATTTCCCTAAAAAACAAAGCGGCGGTGGCGTACAGTTCGTTCTGGCACCGAACAAGCATCGTAATACCGTCTTTATAGTTGATGAGGCTTCGATGATACCAGATGCCCCTGTTGATTCGAAACTTTTCGAAAACGGTGCTTTGCTCGATGACCTTATCATGTTCGTATATTCAGGGCATAAATGTAAATTAATTCTCATTGGTGACACCGCGCAATTACCGCCGGTGCATCTAGAGCTAAGTCCCGCATTGAACGCCGATAAACTATCTTTGAACTACAATAAAGAGATTATTAAACTTGAATTGGACGAAGTTGTACGCCAAGCAGAAGATTCGGGAATACTTATCAACGCAACAATGATTCGTGAGCAATTGCAGGGAAGTTTTTTCGATAGTTTTCAGTTTGATGTAAACCCGTACAAAGACATCATTCGGCTCATTGACGGCTATGAAATACAAGAGGCCATTGACGCTTCATACTCCGAAAATGGCAAAGAAGAAACCGCATTCATAGTGCGTTCGAACAAAAGGGCGAACCTTTATAACGAAAATATTCGAAGCCGTATTCTGTTTTTAGAGAATGAACTTGCCCCTGGGGACTATATGATGGTCGTAAAGAATAATTATTTTTGGCTCAAACCCACTTCCGAAGCCGGTTTTATAGCTAACGGAGATATTATCGAAGTACTGGAAATCTTTTCGATCAAAGAACTCTACGGATTTAGGTTTGCAGAAGTCAAGGTTCAAATGGTCGATTACCCCGATCAGCGCCCTTTCGAAACGGTTTTATTATTAGATACCATTAAAGCCGTTACCCCTTCTTTGCCTTACGAAGACGGAAATCGACTGTACCAAGAGGTAATGAAAGATTATGCGCATGAGACATCGAAATACAAGAAATTCATGGCGGTAAAAAATAATAAATACTTCAATTCTTTACAGGTAAAATTCTCATATGCGATTACTTGCCATAAATCACAGGGTGGACAATGGAATACCGTTTTCGTGGAGCAGCCCTACCTGCCCAATGGTGTTGACAAGGGGTATTTACGCTGGTTGTACACGGCTGTGACGCGTGCAAAGAAAAAATTATACCTTATCGGCTTCAAGAGCGATTTTTTTGTTGATGCGGAATAAAGTAAATTCGTGGAAAAGAGGACAAAGAAAATAGAATATAGAACAAAGACTAGAATAAATGAGCGGAGAACGATAGTAACCAAAGTATTTTAAAAGAAATGATGAACTGTAAACTCACCTGCGCTTAGCTTGTCGAGGTATAAACTTCTAAACCCCTTGATTTTTTTGAATTTGTGTTTGATATTTGAGTTTGAATTTTAGAGTATGACTTCAGAAACGATTATTAGCATATTTTTAGGTATAGGCCTTGCGGCTTCGGTCGGGTTTCGTGTATTTCTGCCTTTGTTTGCCTTAAGTTTGGCATCATACTCCGGTATTTGGGACCTTAATGCTAGTTGGCAGTGGGTCGGGAGCCTTGCGGCTGTCATAACCTTAGGTGTGGCCACGCTGATTGAGATATTTGCCTATTTTATTCCATGGGTCGATAACTTGTTAGATAGTTTTGCCGTGCCTTTGGCTGCGATTGCCGGTACTGCGGTAATGGTCTCAACGGTCGCTAACTTGGATCCAGTAGTAACTTGGTCTTTGGCCATAATAGCTGGTGGCGGTACGGCCACGGCAATCAAAGGTGCCGGTGCCGCAACACGATTGACGGCTACGGCAACCACAGGTGGATTGGCCAACCCTTTGGTTTCAACAGTGGAGACGGGTACGGCCATAGTCGTTACTACTGCCTCTATTTTTGCACCTATCTTAGCAGCAATTTTAGTAATCATGATTTTATTCGTGATTTTCAGAATTTATAGAAAATTACGACCAAGGGAGAAAGTGGAGTAGGCAGTGGCAGTTTTCAGTAAGCAGTAATTTAGCATTTTCATAAACCCATAAACCCATAAACTTTTGAACTTGAACTTGACACTTGAAACAATAATTAATAATCCATAATCCAACGTTGTGAATATTATTGCTATGATACCCGCCCGTTATGCTGCATCGCGATTTCCGGCTAAACTGATGCAAGACCTTTCGGGAAAGCCCGTTATACTACGTACGTATGAAGCTGCGGTAAAAACCGAGCTGTTCGATGCCGTTTTTGTAGTAACCGATAGTCGGGTGATTTTTGATGTTATATCCAACGCAGGTGGTAAGGCCTTGATGAGTCAAAAAGAACACGATTGTGGTAGTGATCGTATCGCAGAAGCTGTCTCTGATATGGATGTTGATATTATAGTAAACGTTCAAGGTGATGAACCTTTTACCGATAGGGAGAGTCTTGCCAAGGTCTTAGAAGTATTTAAAAGTGACGGTAAGAATGAAATAGACCTCGCCTCGCTAATGGTGCGTGTTACCGACGCCGAAGAAATTAGTAATCCCAATACGGTAAAAGTTATCGTCGACAACCGGAATTTCGCCCTGTATTTTTCGCGTTCGCCGATTCCTTTTCCTAGAAATACCGATGTCGAAAGTACCTATTATAAGCATAAGGGTATTTATGCTTTTCGTAAAAGTGCCTTGATGGATTTTCAACGGTTGCCAATGTTACCTTTGGAAGCTACTGAAAAAATCGAGGCAATTCGCTATTTAGAGTATGGTAAAAAAATTAAGATGGTAGAAACTACTGTCAGTGGTATAGAAATTGATACTCCAGATGATTTAAAAAGGGCTCAGGCGGCATGGAGGTAGATTATAGTAAAATTAAAGTAGTCGGTTTTGACGCAGACGATACACTATGGGTCAACGAAACCTATTTTAGGGATGCCGAAGAGCAGTTCGCCAACCTGTTGGAAGGGTATGAAACAAAGAATAAAATAGACCAGGAGCTCTTTAAAATGGAAATAAAAAACCTAGAGCTTTATGGATACGGTATTAAAGGGTTTATGTTATCGATGGTAGAATCGGCCCTTGAAATTTCAAATAATCAAATTTCGCAAGCAACGATTACCGAAATTTTGAATCTAGGTAAAGAGATGTTGCAACATCCGGTAGATTTATTGACGGGTGTTAAGGAAGTATTGGCCAAATTGAAAGACAATTATCGTTTAATCGTTTTGACCAAGGGAGATTTGTTGGATCAAGAACGGAAACTCGAAAAATCGGGACTTTCGGAATACTTTCATCATGTTGAGGTTTTAAGCGATAAAAGAGAAGAAAACTATCTACATTTGCTGAATCATTTACAGATAGATGTAAACGAGTTTTTAATGGTAGGCAACTCCCTCAAATCAGATGTGCTTCCTTTGCTGAATATCGGTGCCCGGGCGATACATATTCCTTTTCATACGACTTGGCAGCATGAAGAAGTGAAAATTGAAGAAAAGAAGTATAATTATCTGAAAATTAGTAAATTGACAGATATTTTGAAGTATTTGAACTAAGCATATGGAGGTTAAGAAAGAATTGGAGTTTAAACATGTAGCTATCAGTAAGAAGACCGACTACAGAAACTTTCCGATGGTACCGAGAGTAATATTCGGTAGTGGTAGTTTTGACCAATTGGGCGATATATTGATGCCCGAAAGGAGACACTCCGACGCGCCTTTCATTTTTCTGGTCGATGATATTTTTGAGGAAAAAGAATTGGCTTCGCGAATACCGGCGATTTTCAATGATCAAATTATATTTATTTCTGCCGATGAAGAGCCCAAAACTACTCAAGTAGATGTCTTGGTACAGAAAATACACAATGACTTTAACGAGCTTCCGTCCGGTATCGTTGGTATTGGCGGTGGAACATTGCTCGATCTGGCAAAGGCGGTTTCCATTTTGTTAACGAACAAGGGAAGTTCCTCCGATTATCAAGGCTGGGACCTCGTAAATAAACCATCCATTTACCACGCGGGAATACCCACTATCAGTGGAACGGGAGCGGAAGTATCAAGAACTACCGTTCTTCTGGGGCCAGAAAAAAAATTGGGTATCAATTCAGACCATACCACTTTTGATCAGGTGGTATTAGATCCAGACTTAACGCAAGGTGTTTCAAAAGAACAATGGTTTTATACCGGAATGGATTGCTACATACACTGTATCGAATCGCTCAATGGCACCTATTTGAACGCATTTAGCCAAAGTTACGGTGAGAAGGCCCTTGAGCTTTGTAAAGAGGTCTATCTTAAAGACCTTTCGCCAAACGAATCGCGCGAGAAACTAATGATGGCGTCTTGGCACGGTGGCATGAGTATAGCCTATTCACAGGTAGGCGTCGCGCATGCGATGAGTTATGGGCTATCCTATCTTTTGGGGGTAAAGCACGGTATCGGCAATTGCTTGGTTTTTCAACACTTAGAAGAATTCTATCCAAAAGGAGTCGCTCTTTTTAATAAAATGCGACAAAAACACGGTATTGAAATGCCTACTGGCATTTGTGCAAATCTATCCGATTGTGATTTTGAGACTATAATTTCGGTTTCTATGGCGATGGAGCCTTTGTGGGAGAACGCCCTCGGGCAAAACTGGCGAGAAATTATCACCGCTGAAAAATTGGAATCCATTTACCGGAAAATATAACTTTTTGAAAAGTTGGTAGTAAACTGTAGTAGTCGGCAGTTCGTAATTGATTGTTAGGTGCGATTCAGGCGGAGAAGGATAAAGTTCGGAATTTTTCATCCTTTAGCTATTTTCCTTTTTAACTTGTTAACTTCCCGAAACCCGAAACCCGAAACCCGAAACCCGAAACCCGAAACCCGAAACCCGCCTGCCCATGCAAAAACTGGCCCAATTCATATACTACAAAGTTTTGGGATGGAAGGTGGCAGGTGAGTTCCCCGTCCATTTAGACAAGTTCGTGATTGCCGTTGTACCTCATACCAGTTGGGTCGATTTTTTCTTGGGCCTGCTTATTCGGAAGGTATGGAACGAACAAATAAACTGGGTCGGTAAACAAAGTCTCTTTAAACCGCCCTTCGGATGGTTTTTTAGATGGGTTGGAGGTGCACCCATAGACAGAAGCAAAAATAATGATGCGGTTACCGCTGCCGCCAATGTTTTTGCAGATCGTAAAAAATTTCGACTGACCCTCGCCCCAGAGGGCACCCGACAGAAAGTTGCCGAATGGAAAACGGGATTCTACTATATCGCCAAAGCAGCTGAAGTACCAATAGTGCTTATTGCCTTTGACTTCGGAAAAAAGCAGGTCAAAGTTTCCCAACCTTATTTTCCGACGGAAGATAAAGAAGCGGATTTTAAAAATTATAAATCCTTTTTTAAAGGTGTTGTAGGAAAAATCTCAAAATATAGTTTTTAATCCTGATAAATTTGTTCTTTATCCTGTTATGTTTCTTTATGCATTTCGTAAAATTACTTATTTCTTAATTTTTGATGTATTACAACCGTAATTTGTTAAAAATAAGCTAAGTTTTTTCGATATACTTAAATTTATGTTATGGTAATATCGTTCTAAAACTTTATTCTTACTGTGTTTTATCCCTGAAGGCCAATCTAGGTCTTTTTTTTCGGGTTCTCAATGTGCCAAAGTCTGTAAGCTTCGAGTCTACCTGCAGGTATGTAGATTGGAATGAATCTTTCGAGGAAGGTCTTTTGGTAACTAGATTTCTTGAGGTTCTTGTAATTTGAGATTTTTGAGCCGCTTGGCATTTCTCTGAGGTAGTTTATTAAAGCCACCTTATTTTCAGTTTTCAGTTATTTATAATTTTAAATTATACTTTGGTAATAACAAGAAAAAAAAGTAAATAACCAATAATAATACATGATGTTAGATATAAATAGTTATTTATTAACACGTATATACGTACATTTTAAAATCTATAAGATTAAAAAATATAATTTATTTTTAGTTTAAAGTAAGTTTAAAACTACATTTTATTTTACAGAATTTTGCAACTAGTAAATCAACTTGCATTTCAACGAGAATAACGATGTTTTAAACGAATTAAAGAGTTCAGTTTGTGTTCTAGAAGTTCAAATGACTCATCTTTACGACAATATAAAAAGACAATTTATCAACTTGTATTTCATTCAATTTTAATTGTTTTCCGTAGTTGTCAATTGTGTTTTAAGTTACCCTCCCCCAAATTAAAGAGTACCCTTTTAATCCCCCTTTTATTGTTTGCCAAAAATTTAGATTCCCAAATCTAACATTTGCTTTACTTGTTTATGATCACACCAAACCGATCATAAATGGGAAATTTTTACTTTAAAAAACAAATCAAATTTATTTTTCTAGTGCTGCAAGGCGTTCTGCCTATTCATGCGGTCAATACTTCTTTTTATACTAATAATTCAGCACTTCAAATGATTGCCAATTATACTCACGGGTATTTGTCAATTCAAAATCCGTGCAACTATACATTATATAAATCCAACTTTATTTTTAAACCACCCTTTCGCTATGAAAAACAGTAAATCCCACGCAGTAGTTAGCTTATTTTTTACAACCTGCTTTCTTCTTTTCTTTTCTAGTTTTGTTTTTGCACAAGATGCGGAATTCGTGAGTTCGCCCACCCCGATAGCTGTGAGCCCGAACGATACATTTCAAATTGTAATTCAGGTTCAGATAAATGACGGTGCGATTGACGGTGCCGAAGCGCATCTAAACTTTGATCCTGCGTTATTAAAAGTGAACGGCATCACCCGTTTAAGTGCTGCCGAGCTACCGACAGAAATTGTAGGCCCACCAACTTTTAATAATACGAATGGAACCATAGACTACGTCGCGGGAGCACTTGGGGGCAGTAACCTAAATACAGATTTTGATTTTATACAAATTGATTTTGAGGCCATCGGGGAGGGTAGTAGCACTATTGCCTATAATTATGCTTTTCCTAGACCAACAAAGATTACTGGAAATTTTAATAATGTCTTGAGTAATGCTAACGATGTTCCGGTAACTGTAGCCGCGGCAAACGAAAACCCAATTGCCAGTTTTACGGCTACACCAAATTCGGGTACGGCGGCCTTGTTTGTTGCTGTTGATGCCAATGCTTCCAATGATCCTGACGGAGGAACAATTGTTGATTACGCATGGGATTTCGGTGATTTGAATACGGCAACAGGCATTACCTCGGACAATAATTATACGAACCCAGGTACGTATACGATAACATTGACTGTAACCGATAATAATGATGGCATAGGTACGGCTACAGAAAATATTGTTGTGAGCGGTGTAACCATACCTACCTATAATGTAACCGCCAGTGCTGGTCTTAACGGATCTATTGACCCGGTCTCGGCAACTGTTGATGAAGGCGGAAGCCAAACTTTTACCATAACTGCAGATGCAGGTTACGAGGTTGCGGATGTACTTGTACAGGGCACTTCTGTAGGGGCGGTAACTACGTATGAGCTTACCAATGTGTTGGCGGACACCAACATTAGCGCATCATTTAGTTTAATAAACGCCGATTCCACTCCGGAAATAACTTTGGATGCAACAGCTAGTGTAAATGAAGGCGGAAATATTAGCGTTCCGCTTTTGATCACTGATGCCGATGGCGATGCGTTAACGGTGTCGGTTACCTCTTTATCAAATGAGCCGCAAGAACTGCAATCTGGTAACGGCGGTACTCAGGTCGATCCTTACCCCTTTGATGCCTCCGGATTTTTAACCGAAAATATCACCAATAATATAGGGGGTATATACAGTTCCGATTTGGTTTTCGCACCGAACTTCGGTGACGGGGGTTCTAACGGTGACGGAAGCGGTGACTATACCGTAACCGTGACCGTTACCGATACGGACGGCAATACGGTGGAAGCAATCTTGGCTGTTACTGTAAATGATACACCACAGTTGATTTCTGATGTGCTGATTACCACTATTCAGGCAGAATCCTACGATAATCAAGGCCCGGCGAACGCCGGTTCTGGAAATAATGGTATCGGGGTCGAAGATAATACTCCCGGCGGAGGAGTCGTAAATATCGGCTTTACCACGAACGGGGACTTTGCAGAGTACTTGATCGACGTGGCTACTGCTGGCACCTACTCCTTTGATTTTTTTGTGGGTAAAGATAGTGGTGCAGTCGGTACTATGACCATTAACGGAGGCACTGGAGAAATATCAGTGAATCCCACTGGTGGTTGGCAGACCTATACTACCGCTAATACGACGGTAACGTTACCGGCTGGCCAACAGACCCTTCGCTTCGATTGGTCCGGCCCGAATGGATTCTATTTTAATATGGATTCATTCGCCGTAACATTCTTGGGTGGTGTAAACGCTCCCCCTTCCATCGATGCTATTGCAGATGTCGAAGTCGATGAAGGCGAGACCGTTGCAGTTGATATACAGGTAAATGACGATAATACGTCCCCCATGATTGTATCCATCGAAATATTCGATAAGAGTGTTCCTGGAGGAACTAACAATCCCTTTACCCCGGCCGAGACTCTCTCCGGATATTCCTTCACCGATAACGGAAGTGGAAGTTACACCCTTTCTTGGGTCACTGACACAACAGACGGCCGTTCTTACGAAGCTAGGGTTACTGCCGACGATACCATAAATCTGCCGGTCATCGAAACCTTTACTATTGATGTGGCGCAGGACATTTCCGACCTTATATTGGCCAGAACTTTTAGTAGCCCCTTACCTTGGTATGGTGGCAATCCGCAAGCTCCTTTTACAGTTGCCATAGAAACTGCCGGCAACATTGGTTGGATTGACAACAACGAATTTGTTGAATATTTGATTGACGTGCCCCAAGCGGGAGATTATAATCTAAGTATAAACGCTGCCAAAGGAAATACCAATAACGGACTCCTAACAGTATCCGAAGAAAATGCAGGTGGTTTTTCAACCGTGGGCTCGGTAACAGTTGTACAAACAGGTTGGGGCAACTACGAGGAGTACACCACTCCCGTTACCTTTACCAATGCTGGCGTACAAACTTTACGTTTTGATTTTTCCGGAGGGATGAATATCTCTGATTTTCAATTTACCTCCTTGACCGGCAACACCCCGCCAATTGTTGAAATACTTACACCGAATGACGGTCTGAGCATTGAAGAGGGGGTTGCAATAAGTTTTACCGCTACTGCTGAAGATTCGCAAGATGATGATGTTGCAACGAGCTTAGTCTGGAACTCCGATTTAGACGGAGACTTCGGTACAGGTGCTACGGTAAATACATCAACTCTCAGCCTTGGAACACATATAATCACAGCTACTGCAACAGATAACGATCCTACCGCGCCACTTACGGGTTCGACTTCCATTACGGTGTCGATATATCAAACCGCTCCCAATTGTGACGTACGCTATAGGGTAAATGCAGGCGGGGCTTTATTTGTTAACTCAACTGGTAATTTCACAGAAGATCAAGCGGTATCCGAAGTAGGGGGAACCGCCCAAGCAGGTACTCCGTCGCCGTATATAAATCTAATTTCGCCGGCCGTAGATAAGACCTTTGGTGCGAACGTTCCCTTGGTTTCAAATACGACTGGTTACCCCGATTTCCTATTTCAGACAGAGCGGTACAGCGATACTGCAAATCCTGATAATATGATATGGACTTTCCCAACGGGTGATGGTATTTACGATGTAAAAATTCTATTCAATGAAAATTGGACAGGGGAAATCAATAATCCGCGTGTTTTCGATGTGGAGATTGAAGGAGTCCTTGCTTTTGATGATTATCGCCCTTCTGGTCCTTCAGGAGCGGATGTTAACGTAGCTAAAGTAGAAATATACCAAGCAACCGTGATTGACGGTGAGCTTAATATCAATTTCATACAGGGTACACAAAATCCTGCCGTTAAGGGCTTTGATATCTGTTTTGTGGCGCCTATCGCCAATAATGCCCCAGTGGTGGCAATCACAGCACCCACCGAAGGTGCGACTGTTGTTCGAGGGACTGATATTGTCCTATCCGGTACGGCTTCGGACGAAGAGGATGGTGATATTTCAGCATCGTTGGCCTGGTCATCAAGTGATATACAGTTTACTACCGCCCCTTCCAATGTGGGTGCAAGTATTACGGGTCAGTTTACGACTCCCGGTGCCCAGACTTTGAGAGCCAGTGTTACTGATTCTGATGCTGAGGAAGGTTTTGATGAAATAACGGTGAATGTGTCTGTTCCTGAAGTAAAAATTACAGATCCTTCGGAAGATGATATAGTTAGTAGTACCGACGTTACCTTAAGCTGGATCGGTACAGATGTTTTATTCGACTTGACAGAGCATTACCATATTTTCGTAAATCCCCCCGATGTCAATAATATTGATACGGATACCCGAATTTCTACGGCCCCGCAAATCGGACAGGAGTTTTGGAATTTGACTGCAGCCGATGGAATTGTAGAAGGAGAAAATACAATCGTAATTCGTGTGGCCAATCAGTTCCACGAAGAGTTCACAAACCCAGAAGCGCAAGATATTGTAACTTTTACGGTATGTTCGACTTCGATTACCGAAGTAGTTTCGAACGACCCGACTGATTGTAGCGCTTCCGATGGCACCTTGGTCATCACGGCTACCGGTACCGACTTGGAATACAGTATCAACGGCGGAACGGATTTCTTCGATACGAACAGTTTTTCCGATTTGGCGGCTGGCACGTACGATATCGTAGTCCGCGAAGCGGGTACAACTACCTGTACTGCAGAAGAAACCGCAACTTTGGTCGCACCGGAATCCCCTTCGATTACCGAAGTAGTTTCGAACGACCCGACAGATTGTAGCGCTTCTGATGGCACCTTGGTCATCACGGCTACCGGTACCGACCTGGAATACAGTATCAACGGCGGAACTGATTTCTTCGCTACGAACAGTTTTTCCGATTTGGCGGCCGGCACTTACGAAATCGTGGTCCGCGAAGCGGGTACGACTACCTGTACAGCGGAAGAGACCGGAACTTTGGTCGCACCGGAATCTCCTTCGATTACCGAAGTAGTTTCGAACGACCCGACAGATTGTAGCGTTTCCGACGGCACCTTGGTCATCACGGCCACCGGTACCGACTTGGAATACAGTATCAACGGCGGAACTGATTTCTTCGCTACGAACAGTTTTTCCGATTTGGCAGCCGGCACGTACGATATCGTAGTCCGTGAAGCGGGTACGAATACCT
>Ga0115029_1001180_pt1 | contig 19499 bp, 15 predicted proteins | sample SidtaG_3_FD_87297 | JGI IMG/M metagenome (GOLD analysis project Ga0115029, IMG submission 87297) | Marine algal microbial communities from Sidmouth, United Kingdom - Sidmouth_Asex1 metaG | ecosystem: Host-associated > Algae > Red algae > Unclassified | place: Sidmouth, United Kingdom | collected... | reverse complement strand
TAGCGGACGCATCCCAGACCAGCGTATTGTAGAGACCGTAATCGGTTCCACCGCGAATACGCAGCGTGTGGTCATTGTCGCTACGCTGGATGAAGGTCGCATTGGCGATCGTGGTGTTTTGGCGCGGCGTCTGATCCTGCAAACCGTTGTTCGAATCGGCTTCGACAATGCCGTCACCAACACCTGCGCGCTGCGCGGCGATGACGAACTGAAGGTTCGCCTTCACACCCGTATCGGTATCGAGGGAATCGTCTTCTGCGCCCGCAACGATCAATCGCTTGATGTTAACGAAGCCGCCGAAGAATTCGACGCCATCGTCAGAAGAATTGACCGACTGAATATTGGCCAGTGTTGTGCCAGAGCCGGTGCCGCCGGTGGTCAGGGACTGCAGTTCGTTGTCGCCTGAAAGGACAAAGCCAGAATAGCGGATCTGGACGAATTCCATCGAACCGGAACTGTCGTCATTGGTCGCTCCACCGAAGAAGGATGGGGACACGGCCCCTTCGACCTGACGTTCACAGGCCACTGTGCCCGGCGTTGCCCCCGGTGCAACGCAATCGGTGACGGGCGCGCGGCCGGAAAGCACAACGCCGCCCCATTGTCCGGACGAATCATCATTGTTCAGGCCGAGGATATTGTCCCGGCTGGTGAAAATGATCGGCATGTCCTGCGTCCCGGCAGCATCAATCGCATTGCCCCGTGTCACATTCAAAAAGGACGATCCGGCCGCGTAAATAATGACACCTGGCTCAATAGTCAGCGTGACATCGGTGTCGCTAAGACCATCCGATGCATCAGGAGCCGCGCCGCCATCTGTGCCAACACTGACTTCACCGGGCAGGCGATACAGCAGACCTGGGATCTGCTGGAGGGTGGACGATGTGTTGAAGCGCAGCGGCGTTGCGCAAACGCGCCATTCGCCTTCAGGGCCAGTGATCGTGCCTTCATCGGTCAGGCCCTGCGCATCGGAAATTGTCGGGCATCCATTGGCCGGCGTCACCAATGATGTGGTCGTTGTGGGGGTAGGGGTCGGCGTTGGCGTTGCCGGAGGATTGTTGATGGTAATATTGCCGCCCGTGCCGGGTGACGCGATTTCATCCGGGCCACATGCAGCAAGCGCCAGAATTGAACTACCAAGGATTAGCGAACGGGAAAGTTTGGTCACGGCGGTCGGCCTCTCAAGTTACCGGAAAGCTCAGGAAAGCGAGTTTCGGTTTCACAAGAAGCGCTCTAGGCGCGGTGCGTGACACTTTGTTTGCGTCTGTGTGACGGCTTTGTGAATCTCCTCAAGATTCCCTCAACATATTGATTACAAGAGAAATATTGTTTTCCACAGCCAACCGCCAGCCTGTATCCATCTACGCAGATATTTCACATTTGTGACAATGTGACAGTTTTGTTGCAGTTCATTTCTAACGGCTTCATAAACGTTCTAACACGAATGGAGAGAGATCATGATTGCAACACTGGCTTTCGCGCCGATCCTGCTGGCTCAGGCCACAACCGGTCACATGGTTGAGCAGCAATATGAAACAGTCGATGTCGCTTATGAAGAGTTGGTGGACGGAGATGCCGAAGCCGCTGTCACGCAGCTTGAGGCGCAACTTGTCGACGAAGGTGGCCATCCTGCCCTGTTCATCAATCTGGGCAGCGCCCACGCACGGCTTGGCAATCTGGAGCGCGCCGAATTCTTCTACCGCGCCGCCCGGGACTGCGATGAAGAGTATCAGATGGAGCTTGCAGACGGGCGCTGGATGGATTCGCGCGACGCTGCGCGTCTGGCGCTGGCGAGCGTAGAGTTGGAAGCTCTCGCCGCGCGCTAAGCCGCAGACGATCACAATTTTTCCGCAAAGCCCGGCGATTCATTTCGCCGGGCTTTGTTTTGCGCGCAACGCACAGTTTCACTCCGGTTTGTCACGCGGCTGTCATTTCGTGTAAGCACAGAGCCTGCTTTGGAAGGGCTCGCATGATTCTGCGTACTGGCATTTGTATGGCTGCGTTTTCGCTGACCGCCTTGGTTGCGGCTCCGGCGCAGGCGGACGTGCTTGAAATCGGTACCGATGGCGAAGTGCGATGGATCGCAGGCGGAGTGGCTTCGTCTGATGCCGACGCTGTCATTTACGCAGGGCCGCTGGCCGAAGTCCCGGCAGATATTATCGCAATCCTGCCCGAACATGCCGTGGGAAATACACAAACGCACGCTGCTGGAATTCCGGCAGCCTATGCGGCCACCATCCATTCCCTTGCGCAGCGATTCGATCTTAGCCCCGCTCTCCTTGAAGCCGTCGTCTGGCAGGAAAGCCGCTGGCGTGCGAATGCTGTCTCCCCTGCCGGCGCGCGCGGCCTTGCCCAACTGATGCCCGGAACCGCTCGTGATTTGGGCGTCGATCCGGATGATCCCTTCGCCAATCTTGAAGGCGGTGCGCGGTACCTGCGCGAACAGCTTGACCGGTTCGATGGTGATCTGGAACTTGCTCTTGCCGCCTACAATGCGGGCCCCGGACGGGTAATCCGTTCAGGCGGCGTTCCGCGTATTCGTGAAACACAAATGTATGTGGCCGCCATTATGGGCCGCTTGGCCGACCATTCCCGGAGTCCTGAATAACAATGCACATCTTTGCCCGTCTCGCCGCGTTTCTGACATTGCTGCTGCCAAGCGCCGCCTTTGCACAGGACCCTGCTGGTTCCGGCCCGATCAACAGCGCCTTTGGCTGGATGCGCGATACGCTGCTGGGAACAGTCGCCACGACGGTGGCTGTTATGGCCGTGGCCGCAGTCGGATTCATGATGCTGACAGGCCGGGTCAACTGGCGCTTCGGCGCGACCGTGATCATCGGCGTTTTCATCATCTTTGGTGCAGCCTCCATCGTGGCTGGCATTCAGGGTGCGGCGGCAGTCGGATAGGGTGCGCGCGCGATGCAAATGACACGCTACCCGGTCCATCGCGCCCTTACTCGCCCGCAGATGTTTGCGGGCGTGACGTATAATTATTTCGTGATCAACGCGCTGGTTACGGTGGAGGCCTTCTTGATGTTGAAGAGCTTCTGGATCGTGCCAATTCCTTTGATCATGCACGCCATTGGCTATTTCGCCTGCCTGCGTGAACCGCGATTTTTCGACCTTTGGATCACCAAGGTCAGCAAATGCCCACGCGTGAAAAACTACAAACGCTGGGGCTGCAATTCATACGCTGCGTAATTCGCAGCAGGAGCAAATGCGATGACAACCAAGTGGCTCGGAGCTGCTGCATGGAGCGCCAAGGAAGCGCATGCTGGCGACCGGCTGCCGTACGCGCGGCTGGTCGATGCGGGCGTGATGCTGCTGCGCGATGGATCGCTGATGAGCGCGCTGCAAGTGCCCGGATTGCTGTTTGAAACAGAAGATACTGACGCGCTGAACGCTCATGCGGCCACACGCGAGATTATGCTGCGGTCCAACCTTGATGCGCGCTTTGTGATGTATCACCACGTGATCCGCCGCCGGGTCGCGGTTGAGCTGGATGCGCAATTCGAAGATCCGCTTTCCGCGCATATTGACCGCCGCTGGCGCGACAAACTCTCATCCGGCTCTCTGTTCGTGAACGACCAGTTCGTGACGCTGGTACGCCGTCCAGCGCGTGGCAAGGCAGGATTTGTGGAGCGGGCGGGCAAGTTCCTTCGCCGCCGTTCGTCGGAAGCTGAGGACATTGATCCCAAGGATTTGCGCACTTTGAGAGCAGCCATGCAGGCACTCGCCGCAAGCCTTGGCGATTACGGTGCGCAGCCGCTGGGCGATTACACAGGGCCATCGGGCCAAGCGAATAATGAGCTGCTGGAGCTGCTGTCCGCTCTCTACAATGGTGAAATGCGACCTGTTCGCCGTCCCGATATGGAGACTGACATAGGACGGATGATCCCCTATCGGCGGGCCAGTTTCGGCATTGATGCGATGGAACTGCGCGGATCAAGCGGAGCGGATTTCGCGTCTATGCTCAGCCTTAAGGATTATCCCGAAGCGACCAGTGCGGGCCTGCTCGATTCCATGTTGCGCCTTCCTTATGAGATGATCGTCAGCGAAAGCTTTGCACCGCAAGAACGCCAGACTGCGCGCGAACGGATCGACCTTGCCATCCGCCGCCTGAAGAGCGCGGATGAGGACGCGCAGGCCGAACGTGCAGACATGATGGCTGCGCGCGATGAACTTGGCGCAGGCTCGGTCGGCTTTGGCGATCATCACCTGTCGGTTCTGGTGCGGGAGCGCAGCCTGGAACAGCTGGATGATGCGACCGCCGCCGTGGCCGCAATCCTGGCGGATACTGGCGCGATCACCGTGCGCGAGGACACCAATCTGGAGCCTGCATTCTGGGGGCAATTCCCCGGCAATGAGCAATATCTGGTGCGCCGTGCGATGATCTCCACCGCCAATATGGCAAGCTTTGGCAGCCTGCACGGTTTTGCTCTGGGGCAAGCGGAAGGCAACCATTGGGGCGAAGCGGTGACGCTGCTTCAGACCACCAGCTCGACACCATTCTTCTTCAACTTCCACCACGGCGATCTGGGCAATTTCTCCGTCATCGGGCCATCCGGCTCGGGTAAAACCGTGGTGATGAATTTCCTTGCCGCGCAGGCACAAAAATTTGCGCCCCGCACTATCCTGTTCGACAAGGATCGCGGCGCGGAACTGTTTATTCGCGGCATCGGTGGCAGCTATGACCGTATCCGTTCGGGCGCGCCCACCGGGTTTAACCCGCTCTCGCTGCCCAATACGCCGGTCAATCGCGCTTTCTTGCGTGACTGGCTGAGCGTGCTGCTGGAGGCGCAGGGTCCGGAAGAACTTTCGACTATCGCGACTGCCGTTGACGCTGCCTACGCCAATGACGGCTCACTGCGCCGTCTGCGCCATTTCAAAGAACTGGTGTCCGGCAGCCGCCGGCCGCAGCCCGGTGATCTGGCGGACCGCCTGTCTGCGTGGATGGAAGATGGCGAGCACGGCTGGCTGTTCGACAATGCCACCGACAATCTCGACCTTTCGACCCGCGTGATGGGTTTTGACATGACAGCGCTGCTGGAAAATCCCAAGCTTCGCACTCCGGTCATGATGTATCTGTTCCACCGCATCGAGGAACGGCTGGACGGCCAGCCAACGATGATCCTGATCGACGAAGGTTGGAAGGCACTGGATGATGAGGTTTTCGCTGCGCGCATTCGCGATTGGCTGAAGACTTTGCGGAAACGCAATGCGCTGGTGGGCTTCGCCACGCAAAGCGCGCGCGATGCGCTCGACAGCAAGATTTCGACAGCGCTCGTTGAGCAGACCGCCACCATGATCTTCATGCCGAATGCCCGCGCCCGGCCAGAAGATTATTGCGATGGCTTTGGCCTGACAGAGCACGAATTCGCGCTCATCCGCAGTCTGCCTGCGCATAGCCGCTGCTTCCTTGTGCGACAGCCCGATGCCAGCGTTGTCGTGCGGCTCGATCTTTCCGGCGCACCTGAAGTGCTGACCATGCTGTCTGGCCGCGAGAGCAGCGTGCGGCGGCTTGATCTGCTGCGCGAAGCGGTCGGTGATCACCCCTCACAGTGGTATCCTGCGCTCACCAACCAATCATGGCCCGGCCCTGCCGCTGAAGCTGCCGAAGCGGAAGCCCGAGACCGGGAGGCTGCCGAGTGACCAGCACCGTCGCCAGTGTCGGGATCGAATGCCAGCGACAGATGGAGTCTGTCGGCGCAGGCATCGGTGCATCCCTGCGCGGCGTCGATTGCGCGGCGAACGCGATGGCGGAAGCGGCGTTCAACCGATTGTTTGCAGACGGCGGCTTTCTTGGTCCAACGCTAACGATCATCCTGACAATATTTGTCGCGTTGCTCGGCTTTGCGCTGATGTCCGGCCGCACCCGGATCGGCCTGGCGACGCTGACACCGCGCATGGTTACTCTGGTCGCTGTCGTCACCTTCGCGACCAGCTGGTTCGTATTTCAAAGCGTGTTTTGGAACTTGGCAGTGCTGGGGCCGGATTCCATCGCCACCGGACTGATGGGCACCGATGGTTCTGCCACCACCATTTTTGCAGACAAGCTGGATGCCGTGATGCTGTCATTGATGCAGGCATCGGGCGGCGATGCGATGGATGCCAACACGTCTATCTTCTCGCCGCCGGGATTGCTCTGGTCGGGCGGCACCATGCTGCTGCTGGGCACAGTAGGCGTTCTGGCGACCACCAAAATTGCGCTCGCCATCCTGATGGGAATTGGCCCGATTTTCATTGTGATGGCGCTGTTCAACGGCACGCGCGGATTGTTCGTCGGCTGGCTGAAAGGCGTGGTCATCATGGCGCTGGCCCCGCTGTTCGCTGTGCTGGGCGGGTCGTTGATGCTGGAGCTGGCGGTTCCAGTGTTGTCCAGCCTTGCCGCCAATCCCGGTGAAATTGACGTGCGCCCGGCGATGGCGGTTTTCATGATCGGCGCTGTCCACCTTGCGCTCATGTTTATGATCCTAAAGCTGTTGTCGACCATGGTATCAGGATGGACAGTATTCGGCCTAGCGCGTAACGATAAGGCTGACGAGCGCGAGTTTACCGCCGCAACCGCTGCGGCCGCCACCGTGCGCGCCGCGCCGCCTTCCGCACTTACCACCACCACCGCGAGCGACCGCGCGGCACAGGCCGCCCCCGCTGCGGCGCGCGATATTCGCGTTGCGGCGGCTATGCCGGCAGCGGCCAATGACAGTTCTGGCGGAACGCATACCCGCGAAACCCGCGGTATCGGCGGGGCAGGCACTTCGGCTTTCACCGCGCCCGGCACCACACCATCACGCGCCCGCGGCATTGGCAGCCGTTTCAAATCGGCGCCCATCCGCTCTACGGAGAAAATGCAATGATCCGCACCGGCCTTATGGCAGTGCTTCTGGCTACGGCACTGGTGACAACACCGGCCATGGCGCAGCGCGACCCGCGCATGGTTGAACGGCTTTACGATCCTACGGAAGTTGTGCGGATCGAAGGCAAGACCAATGTCCAGACGACCATCCGCTTTGGCGATGACGAATCGATTGAAAACGTCGCGATCGGCGATTCGCAGGCGTGGCAGGTCACACCCAATCGCCGCGCGAACCTGTTGTTCGTCAAACCGCTCGCTCCGCGTGCGACCACCAACATGACTGTCGTGACCAATCGTCACACCTATCTGTTCGATCTGGTGGCGAACCCCAATGCGCGCACGCCGCTGTATATTCTCACTTTCACCTATCCTGAGGAATTGCAGGCAGCGCCAGACGAAACGCAGCTTGCGTCCGCTTCGCCTGCGGTCACGGCGAACGCGCTGGAAATGGCGGCGGCAAACGATGATTACGCCGTGCTTGATCCGGCAGCTTTGAATTTTGAATGGGCCGGCACCGGGGCGCAAAGCCTGCTGCCTGCAGAAGTTTATGACAATGGCGAGGCGACTTTCCTAAACTGGCCTTCGGGCCAGGCAATGCCTGCGATCCTGGTCAGAGATCACGAGGGCAACGAAGGCCCGGTCAATTTTGCCTCGCGCGGCGACGTTATCGTGCTCGACATGGTGCCAGCAGAGATCGTGCTGCGCTCTGGCGATGATGAAGCGCTGTTGACCAATCAAGGCGAAGCGGGCGCATATCTTGCCGACGGCACTGCGCGCCGCCAAACTGAACGCAATTAACGGAGCACTGCCCATGAAACTTGCCATGCGCCTTCCGGAAAAAAGCAGCGGTGTCGCCAATGATGCCGACCCGCGCGATGACGAAACAACCGAGGTCATCGACCTTGCCAGCCGTACGTCCTACCCGGCGGTTGCAAACCGCAGGGGCACGTCAGACGCGCTTGGTCTTGCTGCGGGCATTGGCTTTGTCGCGCTGATCGGCGCCGCAACGCTGTGGGGTCTGAACGCGAGCAGTGTTAGCGAAGAGACGGGCGTTCTCGCTGAAGAAACTGCGGCTCAGGCGCCGCCGCCACCAGCCAGCATTGTGCCCGTCGGCACTACTCCCACCGATGGTTTGCCCAGCGCCAATGCAGGTGGCGGGATCCCGATGAACGACCCGGCACCGTCGCCTGTCCTTTCGCGCGCACCGGGGGCGAATGTGGCCACTGCACCCGGCCTGAATCCTTACTCCTCACCCACGCTAGTGTTTGATGGCGGTGTTGCGCCGTCAGCAGCCGCAGCCAACGCCGCTGCTGCCGAAGCGGCGGCTGCTGGCACACCGCAAAATGCGGCGGTGCCCGGCGCAGGCGCAGCAGGCGATTTCGCCGCGCGTATCGGCGGCGTCGGGGGCGGCCCAGCTGTTGCCCGGCAAGACGTCAATCCTGCGACTACCGTAACGCAGGGCACGATGATCCCGGCAATTCTGGAAACTGCGATCAATACCGACGTGCCCGGGTTCGTGCGCGCTGTGGTGAGCCAGGATGTGCGCAGTTTTGATGGAAGCAGCGTATTGATCCCGCGCTCCAGCCGTTTGGTCGGCCAGTATCAGTCCGGCCTTCAGGCAGGCCAGCGCCGCGCTTATGTCATCTGGCAGCGGGTGATCCGCCCGGACGGCGTTACCGTGCAATTGCAAAGTCCAGCCACCAGCTTTGATGGCACGGCTGGCATTTCAGGCGATGTCGACAATCACTTCTTCAGCCGCTTTGGCTCTGCCATGCTGCTATCTGTGATCGGAGGCCTCACCACTGTCGCCAGTGGCGGTGCTTCGGTTATTCTTGGTGGAGGTCAAAGCGCGGCCAATACGGCCTTGCAGCAGGACGGCCAGCGGCCACCAACAATTCGGGTGCGTATGGGAGAGCCGATCCGCGTCTATACCGCTCGTGATCTCGACTTTGCGCAGGCACCGCAGGCACGCTGATCCGCATGAGCGCCGAAATCCATCAATTGCCCGCAGACGGCTCTGAAACGGTGCCGGACATGCCGCCAACAGTGACCGGCGGTTCGGTCTATCTTGATGCCTACCTTGCGCCATTTCGCGAATGGCTTGAACGCGACACGGTAACAGAAATCCTGGTCAACAAGCCCGGTGAGATGTGGGTTGAAGATGCCGCCCATCCCGGCGGCGGAATGCAACGCGTGGAACTGGATGGCATTGATGACCAGCTGGTCCAGCGGCTGGCCGAACAGGTCGCCCGGATCAGCCATCAGGGCATCAACCGTGAACATCCGCTGCTGGGCGCGACCCTGCCCGATGGCGCGCGCATCCAGTTTTGCGGCCCTCCCGCCACGCGCAAGCATTGGGCGATGGCCATTCGCCGTCATCGCCGCCTTGATTTGCCGCTTGATGCCTATGATGCGGGACCGTTGATGCAAGCCGAAGAGGCCATGCTTGCCGATCCGGTTGCTCAGCCCATCGAATTCCTGCGCGGAGCGATCAGGGCGCGTAAGACCATCCTGATTTCGGGCGGTACCAGCACCGGCAAAACCACATTCCTCAACGCGATGCTGGGCGAGATACCGCGCCACGAACGCGTTGTGCTGGTGGAGGACACGCCCGAACTCAAACTGCCCGGCGCAAACGGCGTAGGACTGGTCGCTGTAAAGGGTGAGCTGGGCGAAGCCAAAGTCACTTCCAACGAATTGCTGCAATCCGCTCTGCGCTTGCGGCCTGACCGGATTGTTCTGGGCGAGCTACGCGGCGCGGAAAGCGTATCCTTCCTGCGGGCGATCAACACCGGCCACCCCGGCAGCTTCTCCACCATTCACGCCAATTCCCTGCGCGGCGCGCTGGAACAGCTTTCTTTGATGGTCATGCAGACCGGCATCGGCCTTACTCGCCCGGATACCATCGCCTACGCCGCCAGCGTGATTGACGTGATCGTTCAGCTTGGCCGCGCGGATGGCAAGCGCGGCATTACCAATATCGCTTACACGCGCGATCTGGCGGACAATTGGGGCTGAATGTGACAGGTCTTCAACTCGGCTTGCGCGGCAGGGCCGCAATCGCCAAGTGGTAAGCTATGGCAAGCGAACCTGATAACTCCCCATTAAACGCGGCAAATGACGGTACAGGGCCGGATGCGCTCTGCGCGGAGGAACGCTATTTCAACCGCGAGCTGTCGTGGCTGGCATTCAACGATCGCGTGCTGGAAGAAGCGAACAACACCGCATATCCGCTGCTGGAACGGCTGCGCTTTCTGTCCATCTCTGGCAGCAATCTTGACGAGTTTATGATGATCCGCGTGGCCGGTCTTGCTGGTCAAGTGCGCAGCGGTGTGACCGAAACCAGCATTGACGGGCGCACACCGCGCCAACAAATCGCTGCCGTCACCGCGCGCGTGCGGGAATTGGAAGCCAAACAGCAGGAAGCGCTGGCAAGGCTGCATCCGCTACTTGAGAATGAAGGCATTCATCTTGCCGGTGAAGACCGCATCGGAGACGAAGCAGAGATCTGGTTGCGGCAGTATTTCATTGATCACATTATGCCTGTCATCACGCCGCAGGCGCTTGATCCTGGGCACCCTTTCCCCTTCGTTGCCAATGGCGGGATCGGCGCTCTATTCAATGTCCGGCGCAACAGCGATGAGAGCCATTTGGTGGAGATGGTGCTGATCCCGGCTGCCCTGCCGCGCTTTGTCCGCATACCGTCGGAAGCGACCGGCGATGAGGCGATATATGTCGCTATCGAACGGGTTGTCTGCCGCTATGGCGATCTGATCTTCCCCGGTTTCACCGTGCAAGGCGATGGCGTGTTCCGCGTGCTGCGCGATAGCGATATCGAGATAGAGGAAGAGGCAGAAGACCTCGTCCGATTGTTCCGCAGCGCCATTCAAAGGCGGCGGCGCGGGCAAGTTATCATGCTGGAGATTGACGAATACTTCGATCCTGAAGCAGAAGAACTGCTGCGCGATAAGCTGACACTGGAGCAGGCTCTGGTGACCAAAACCGGAGGGATGCTGGGCATTTCCGGTCTGGCAGAAATCGTCGGCGAAGATCGACCCGACCTCAAATTCACATCCTACAGCCCGCGCTATCCGGAACGCGTTCTGGAGCATGACGGCGATGCTTTCGCAGCGATCAGGGGCAAGGACATCATCGTCCACCACCCTTACGAAAACTTCGAAGTCGTGGTCGATTTCCTGCGGCAAGCAGCGGCTGATCCCAAAGTCGTGTCGATCAAGCAAACGCTTTACCGCGCTGGCAATCAGCCAACCGTCATCAACGCCCTTATCGAAGCTGCCGAGGCAGGGAAATCGGTGACCGCAGTGGTGGAGCTGAAAGCTCGCTTTGACGAGGAGCAGAACCTCAAATGGGCAGGCGAGCTGGAACGCGCCGGGGTGCAGGTTATCTACGGCTTCATCGACATGAAGACACATGCCAAAGTCAGCATGGTGGTACGCGAAGAAGAAGGCATTTTCCGTACTTACTGCCATTTTGGCACCGGCAATTATCACCCGGTCACGGCCAAGATTTACACCGATCTTTCCTATTTCACCGCCAATCCCGCATTCGGGCGCGACGCCGCCAAGCTGTTCAATTTCGTCACTGGTTATGTCGAACCGCAGGAGATGGAATATCTCGCGATCAGCCCGCTCACGCTTTACGATCGGATCATGGCGGATATCGACCATGAAATCGCCATGGCTCGCGAAGGCAAGCCCGCAGCGATTTGGGCGAAGATGAACTCGATCACCGAAAAGGGGATTATCGACAAGCTGTATGAAGCGAGCCAGGCCGGTGTCGAAATCATGCTGGTGGTGCGCGGCATTTGCTGTCTGCGCCCCGGCGTGCCCGGATTGTCCGAGAACATTACGGTAAAATCGATCATCGGCCGGTTTCTGGAACACAGCCGCATTTACGCATTTGCCAATGGCGAAGCGATGCCAAACGACAAGGCGAAAGTGTATATTTCCAGCGCCGATATGATGGAGCGCAATTTGCACCGCCGTGTGGAATCGCTGGTGCCCATTACCAATGCAACGGTACACGATCAGGTGCTGGATCAAGTGCTGCTCGCCAATCTGATTGATGTGCAGCAAAGCTGGCTGCTTGACGGCGAAACCGGGGAATATGAACGTGTGGGGGATGAGGATTCGCTTGAACGCAGCGGCTTCAACTGCCACGAATATTTCATGACCAACCCATCTCTCAGCGGGCGCGGAGAAGCGCTTGAAGACAGCGGCGTACCCAAACTCACACTGCGCAAGCAAACTCCGTGAACGGACCAAATGGTAAGCGCAGTGATGCCAAGATCGAAGCGCCGGACCGCGCGGTTATCGATATTGGCTCCAACACTGTGCGACTGGTCGTCTATTCCGGCCCGCGCCGCGCACCCAATGTCTGGCTGAATGAAAAAGTCACCGCGCGGCTGGGGCGCGATCTGGCAGCGACCGGAAAAATCCCGAAAGAAGCAGAGCAGATGGCCTTGGACGGCCTGAAACGCTTCACTGCCATTATTGACGACCTTGGGGTGACCGATGTTGCAACGGTTGCCACTGCTGCTGCGCGCGACGCCAGCAATGGTGCAAAGTTCATCGCCAAAGTCTGCGATTTGGGACTGCAACCACGCGTTCTGACCGGATTGGAAGAAGCGACATCCTCCGCATTCGGCGTCATCGGTGCTTTCCCCAGCGCAAAGGGCATTGTGGCTGACCTTGGCGGAGGCAGCCTCGAACTTATCGCGATCGAGGATGGAAAATGCCAAGACGGTATCAGTCTACCGCTGGGCACCTTGCGTCTTCCCGCCCTGCGCGAAGCAGGCGCGTCGGGCTTTCGCAAGGCAGTCAAGGCAGAGCTCGCCAAGGCAGGCTGGGCAAAGACGCATGGCGGACCATTGTATCTTGTCGGAGGCACGTGGCGCGCGCTGGCAAGCTTTGCCATGCACAAGGACAAATACCCGCTGACCGACCCGCAGGCCTATTGCCTCAGTACGCAGGAAGCGGAAAAAACTGCCCGAAAGCTGGCCGCGTCAGAGCCGGACAAGCTGACTTCAATTTCCGGCATTTCATCAAGCCGCGCCGCCGGTCTGCCGGATGCGGCCGCGATGCTGCGAGTCATGTTGAAGGAACTGACGCCAGAATCCCTGATCATTTCGGCATGGGGCATCCGCGAAGGCCTGCTGTTTGAACGGCTGACAGATATTGCGCGCGATCAGGATCCGCTGCTGTCCGCCATTACCCATTTCGCCACCCCTCGCGGCGCAGATATTATGAACGCCACGCTGATTGCGGCATGGACGGCAGAGGCCGTTGACGGGCGCAATCGGGGCAGTGAACGCATCCGGCTCGCTGCTACCATGCTGACGCAGGCTGCCGCCCGGATTGAACCGAACATGCGTTTGTCTCACGCAACAGACTGGGCTCTGGAAAAGCGCTGGGTCGGGCTTAATCACACGGGCCGCGCTATGATGGCGCAATGCCTGCGGGCCAGCAGTGGTGCGCCGAAACTGGTCGATGCCCATCTGCGCATGGCTACAGAGGAACAGCTACACCGCGCCAGTGCATGGGGGCTTGCCAACCGGCTGTGCCGCAAGATCGGCGCAGGCACGCGCATTTCCCTGCGCGGCAGCGCGCTGCGGCGTGAAGGCGAAATGCTGGTGCTGCGCTTTGACGAAGACCGATCCTACATGATGGCCGAAACGGTCGAGCGCGAACTTGCCGCGCTGGCCGAATGGCTCGGCCTGAGCCATGAGATGGTGGTGGGGGATACTTAGGGTCGTGTCAGCTTAAAACCCAAAGCGCAGACCAATCCAGAAGGTCTGCGGCACTCCCAGATCAAGCGTACCGCCGCGATTGAGCGTCACGATCTCTTCGTCGAGCAGATTTTCCACCCGTCCCACAACCGACACGCCTGCAACAAGCGGATATTGCGCAAACAGGTCTACTGTGGTGGCAGCGGGAAGGATGTCGGTCTCGCGGTCGTCCTCGAATTGGTCACCTGTATGGCGGAGCGTTGCGGAAAACAGCGCGCCTTCCAGTGGCTGCCAACTGGCTGTCAGGCTGGCTGCCCAGTCGGGCGTTTGCGCAGGTGTCAGGCCGTCCAGCACTTCTGCAAAGCCCGTGCCGCGCACCTCTGCATCATTGATTGCCAGTGATCCGTTGAAGCTGAAATTGCCTGATTGATATTGCGCCGACGCTTCAACGCCGCGCGCCTCTACTGCGTCCAGATTGCGCCGCTGATTGAGATTGGTGCCGATTGTGACGTTCGCGATGGCATTCTCAACTTGATTGTCGAAGGCCGTCAAAGAAAACTTTGCGCCCGGTACAGGAAGCCAGTCCACACCGATTTCATATCCCTCCAGCCGCTCCAGCTCCAACTCGGCATTGGCGAGGAACGTGACGGGGAATATCTGAAAGGGGCGATACAGTTCGTTCAGCGTCGGCTGGCGCAGGCCGGTATAGGCCGCGGCGCGCAAGCGAACGGTATCGCTTGCTTCAACAAGAGCGCCTGCTCGCCATGAAAAATACCAGTCTGCGCGGTCAGGAAATTCCGTCCGGCCATCGGCTACAGTTTCAAAAAAGCCATCCCGAATGGAAGATCGGTCAAGCCGCACCCCGCCCGTCAGCACCAGATCGCCGAGCTGGAAATCATCCTCTGCAAACAGGCCCAACATGGCATTGCTGCCGCCGGCAAAGCGCGGGCCGGAGAAGGCATTTAATTCTTCCAGATTGCCTTCGGAACGGCGATAATCGAGGCCAATGCGCAAGGTGTGTGCATCACCAACAGGCGGTCGCACCTCGATCTTGCCGCCAAGACCGGTGGACGGCGTATCGCGCTGGTCCAGAACCGGATTGAAGCTGTTTGACGAGATCACGACATTGGTGAAATTGCGCCATTGGACATATCCCAGCATATCAATCTGCCATGGCCCACGGCTGATAAGGCGGGCGCTGAAATCCTGCCCTTCATTGGTGCTGTCCTGCCCGTCCAGCCGTAAGGTGCGCGCATCATCATAGGCGAGGCCGCGCAGCTGCAATTCAAGATCATCGCCAACAGGCTGAACAAGCCGTCCGCTGACAGACCAGCTTTCAAATTGCGCCCGCGCCGTTGCGGATACGCGCTGGTCCTGCGGCGTCGTAAAGAAGCCCTTCCCGCGGTCCCATCGTCCGCTGACAACGGCATAGCCTTCGCCAATTTCCGGCGCGATGCTGGCGGAAAGCTCTGTCTCGCCGCGTTCGTTCACTAGCGCCTGCGCGTTGAACAACCCCAAAGTCTCCGCATCTGCGCTATTCAAGGCAATCGTGCCCGCCAACGCGCCTGCGCCGAACGGCCCTGTGCCACCGCCGCGCGTTACATCGATGCTGCCCAAGCGATCAGGCGAGACCGCGTTGAACGGAACATGGCCGAAGAAAGGATCGGTCAGCGGCACGCCGTCCAAGGTAACAAGCGCGCGCGTGGTCGCATTGCCGCCAAGCGCACGCAACGTAACGCCCTGGGCCGTGGGATTGGAAGAACGGCTGTCGGACCGGCGAAACTGCTGAAAGCCTGCAACATTACGCAGCACATCATCAAGCCGGCCTGAACCGCTGGAAGTTATCAGATCCCGATCAATCTCTACGGTAGAGTAAGCGGGCGCAGCAGGCGTATCTGGCAAGCCTTCGCCAAGGACGATAATGACGTTCTCACCATCATCATCGGTTTCCTCTTGCGCATGGGCAGGAGCAGCGATCGCAAGGCATGCGGCTGACGCGGATAATACACAATGTCTCATGGGTTTGCCGTGACGCGCTGCAACGCTATTGGCAAGACCGCTCTTTGGGCTGTGTATTGATCTCAGCATCACTTGCCCCATCATCAAAGAGGCCAAGTGCCAGTCGCCAAAAGGCCCGCCGCTTCGGTTAGAGAAGCGGCGGGCCTTTTTGCCCTGGCGGCGGCGTTCAAAGTGAGCGGGGTCTAGCGGCCACCTCTGCCGCCGCCATTGCCGTTTCCGTTACCGTTGCCGTTCCCGTTACCGTTGCCGTTCCCGTTGCCGTTGCCGTTGCCGTTCCCGTTGCCGTTCCCGCCACTGCTAGAGCTAGAAGTCGAGCTAGAGCTGGAACTGCTACTGCCGCCGCTCGTGCTGTCGCTGTCATTGCCGCCACCGCCACTGCTGCTGGTACTGCTACCACCGCTTGTGCTGCTGCCGCTGCTGCCACCACCGTTACCGGTGCCGTCATCGGTGCCATCGCTGCCGCTTGTGCCGAAATCTTCGCAAGACATCACTGCGAGGCTCTGAGCATTTGTTATGTCGTTGTTTTGGCGGCCACGCACGTTGAATGCGGCCTGATGCGAAATGGATTCGCTGATGATCATGTAATTTGTGTCGATCAGCGGCTGATAGCGGTAGCTGACCTCAACAACCATCACGGCCGTGTCTGGCGCGGCAGTAACGTTGTTGGTTCCGTCACCCATCCCATCTTCAAGGCTGTTGTCATCGCTGCCATCGCCTTCAAAGCCATAGACCGGGTTAATTTCCGCATCACCCCAGCATCGCTGCCAATTGATCATCTGGCCTGCATCCGAACCATTCTGATCATTGTCCTGCAACGAAGACAAAGTAATGCGCCCGTGCGTCTGAAAATCAATGGGATCACCAATCACGCTAGCGCCGGAGAAAACTTCGTAAATGTTGGCTTCGTCGATGCCCGTGGTCACGCGGCCTGAATTGTCGGCGACGGTCATGGCGATCTGGTTCACACGCATGTGCGCCAAGGCGTAATTGGCCAATTCCAAACCGCCGAGGATCAAGGTCAGCAGGATCGGCGCCGCAAAGGCAAATTCGATCAGAGCCACGCCCTTTTCAGAACGCCACAGGCGGATAAACACTGAATTCTCGCGCTTCATGCTGCGACTCCGCAAACAACTGGTGGAGTGGACTGGCTGCCCCAAGGCTGGTTGCGGATCGCCGTTTCGGCGCGCAATGTGTAGGTTGAACCGCCGCCCAAGAAGTTTGCCAGCGGGACGAGAGCATCCATCGTCAATGTCGCTTCGTAAAACACAACATCGTTCGATCCGCCGCGCCCATCGCGCCCCGTATCAAGATCATATTCGCCGTTTTCATTGAGGTCGGAGAAGCAATCGCCTTCGTCCTCATCATAATTGCCGTCGCCGTCGTTATCCTGAACGATCTTTTCCGGGTTTCCGATGCCGCTGAAATCATAGAAATTGCTTTGTTCGACTTCCAGAGTGTATCCAGGCGTTGCAACGGGGTTGATCTGCCTTTTCATGGCGTTTTCAACACGCTCTTCCAGCGTAGTTCCCGAGCCCGATACGACCGGCGATTGCACGGAAGCAGCACGCGCTGAGTCAGCCAGCGCGCCCTGCAAAACGGAGGTCGCATAGCTGCGGTGCCCGAAATCGAACCCAGCAAGCAGGATCAGAATTAGCGCAGGGGCAACCATCGCAAACTCCACGATGGTCGCGCCTTTCTGGTTGTGCCAGATTGCGAGAGAAAAGCGCTGGCGAAGGTTCACCGTGTAAGCCTCAGATTGCCGATGCCTTGCCCAATGGTTTCGAAAACCTGCTCCAGATTAGAGCCATCACTGGTGTAAAAATGGGAATCGCTTGTGGCGCAGGCTGCGACATCATCTGTGTCTGCCACGTCGAGTGCAATCACCCAGATCGTGATACCCATCTGCTTGGCCATCGTGCAGGTTGAAGCAAAACGAGCGAGGTGACGTGCATCCTGCGACCCAGAACCGCGAGTGCGATTCTGATAGGTTTCCACTCCATGGGCGGAATACAGCGTACTACCCGTATCAAGTTCGCCGTCGGTCATGAACACAATATGTGTGTTGACCGGGATCCCGTCGATGTCAGTGACATTGTCGCCCTGGTTGAAATTGCTGCCTTCAAAGAAGCCAGTGCGCGATGCAAATCGGGCTCCCCAAAGCATGCCGACATCGTGATATGTTCCGCCGGTCACATTCGCGGTGGCTGCATCGATGGCAGTCTGAAACGCCGTCTCATCGGCATATTCGTCAAGACGCGATGCTTCAGACGGGCACCCCGTCTGGCTGAAACCGCGCTGCGAAGAAATGTCATACCGGCCAAACTGGCGCGCAGAATCACTCCCGTTTGCAGCCCGATCGTCAATGTCAGCACGGGTGACATAATCCCGAATGATAAATTCACCTGAAGCCGCCGCGTTCATGGGATCAATCGTCGGGCGTTCCTCAACACAGCCTTCGCCGCTTGTGCGGAAACCCTGGCGGTTGCCCGGAAACAAACCAGATGCATTGTTCCAGCGCGAATTGCTGATGTGGACAGTTACTTCGTCGCCAGCATCAAATGCAATATTATACAGATATTTGGAGCCGCCTTCGTGGAAGCCAAAATCAGGCCTCTCCGCATCCGAAGACCTTCGGCTTTGGCAATTCCAAATGTAATAACCATCCGTATCGCAATAGCGGTACGTCCAGTCTCCACCGACATGCTGTTGGTTGACCAGAATATCGCGGTTCTTCAGGCTGCCCGCCGTGTTAACGGTGTGAGAATATGGCACGATGCCATAACGGGTGATCGAACCATCATCTGATGTCATCGCCCGGAACAGACCCAAGGTTCCTTCGCGCAAGCGTTCAATCTTGGTACCGGTGCCATTGCTCGGCGCGTTGTTCATCGATCCGGTTACGTCGAGCACTAGCACGATGTCATTGTGGCCCATGTCCTGCGTCGCGTCACAATCGACTGAAATGTCGATCTCATTCACACCCAGAATGCGGACAAGCGAAGTAGGGATCGTGGCGCTGGCCGTTCCATCCAGTTCACCAGCGTTGTTCGCATCCGCAGTCAGCGCGAAGCTAACGTTTGTTGCGCCAGCGGTCCCTTCGGGAAAGTTGAAATCGAAGAACTGATCGCCTTCATCTCTCACATCTTGGTTGAAAGTCGTGCCGGTCATGCTTTGCCGCGCGCCGAGCACGGCTGCGTCACATGCGTTCTGCAGCTTGCCACGAGCCATGTAGACGATGCTCAGGTCCATTGCCGAACCCACCAGCGCGGTGAGCGTCACCATTGCGGCAGCCGAAATGGCCAGCACATTGCCGCCGGTGTCATCACGTAGCCGTGAAAAGAATGTTCGCGCTGTCACTTCAAAAACCCCAACAAAAACGGCATTTCGCCTGAAAGTTAAGGCACTGTATGGACCAGCGGGCGTTAAGGCGGATTTTGCAACCATGGTTAACGGGAGGCTAAGGGATATGGTTAGCAAACCGTAAAATTCTTGAAGTGTCTAAGCCTGATAAGGGAGCCGATAGACGGTTTCGCAGAGCCTGTCCTAGCCTTTACCCTCAACTGGGTGCCGCAAAATTGCATGCAGTTTTTCTGGCGCAGTTCGGCGTGGGTCGCTAAGATAGATTTCATGATGATGCCTGTTGAAGGCATATCCGCCGTCGGGGATCAGCTAATGATGCAGTCGGTGCAGCACCGGGGCGTCATCCGCAAATGGACCAAGGTGCAGTTTTGACAGGCACAGGCTGTCCTCAAAATCACCCTTGGGAGCCATGACATCGCCCATGTCGGGCGCGTCCATCCCCTCAGATTGGCGATCTCTCCAGTCTAAGACGCTGGGCCGCATGAGTTCAGATAGATCCTGTCGCCAAGTAAAGTGACG
>Ga0115029_1001177_pt1 | contig 19529 bp, 25 predicted proteins | sample SidtaG_3_FD_87297 | JGI IMG/M metagenome (GOLD analysis project Ga0115029, IMG submission 87297) | Marine algal microbial communities from Sidmouth, United Kingdom - Sidmouth_Asex1 metaG | ecosystem: Host-associated > Algae > Red algae > Unclassified | place: Sidmouth, United Kingdom | collected... | reverse complement strand
TGAGGCGGTTTACTTCCATCACGGGGCCACCAGAGCCAGTGCGTACGCAACGAACCTGTCGTTGGCGCTACGTTTCGCTGTCGGCGTGACGCCCAAACCGTACTTTGGCGGTGCGTTTGAGGGACGCCAATGTCAGCTCATTGCTAGGCGGATGTCAGCGGTCGTCGAGCTGCTGGCTTCCTACGTACCTGCAGCGGACGTGGCGGCATACCGCGTGGCCTGCGACACCTGGCGGCAGCTGTTGCCGGTGCTGACACGCGCGGGTGACAGCTCACCGGAGGACGCTGCTGCGTTCCGAGCCGGGACGGCTCGCTTTGTCGACGGGCTGCGCGCGGCGTTCCCCTGGTTCACTGTCACGCCCAAAATGCACACGCTTTGCTGTCACGCCCCAGATTTCCTTGATTTTTTCGGGAGCCTGGGGCGTTACAGCGAGCAGGGGCTCGAGGCGTGGCATGGCCACTTCAATCAGACGGCCGCCGGACACCCAGCTGACAGCTTCCTGGCAACTTGCCTGTCGTATGTTAAGCGGTCAGCCGTCAGCCGAGCGCCGGGAGATGCGGCTCACAACCGTGGAGCCAAACGGTCGCCAGCAAAAGCTGGCCCTGGGGCGCGCGACGCCAAGCGCCCTGACGACAAACGAACCAGAACGGGAAAGATCCTGGCGGGAGCGCCCGGGGCGTCGGCCTCGTGTGTCCTTAAACAGGGCGAGGACCGTTGCAAGTGGGCCAAGGACAACCTGGCGGCGGCAGCAAGTAAGATCGAAGCCCATTGGAGGCGGACCAAAGAGGCCCCGCCCGACACGCATGAGCCATGCGCTGACGAGGCGTGGGACGAAGAGGGCGACTATGGTGAGCTGCTTGAGGCAGAAGCGGCTTGCATGTTGTCCCTCTTGGTGGAGTAGAAATCCACTTGGTCTGTTGCACGTAGACCAATCGACTCGGTCAGAAAATCTGTCAGACCTTTCCAACTCCCCTCCCTCTCTCATTCACACGGTCTGTATGGCTGGTCATCAGTCACAGGTCCGGTGGGGTGCTTGGGGTGGCCCAGGATCCCGCGTTGTTGGCGGGGCTTGTACATTGGTTGACGTGTTGACCCGGAGCGGTCTCCCACGCCAGTCGTCAGAAAACACGAAGGCAAAGCGCCACAGATGGTCAATCATCCAAAAGGGGCCTGCGAAATTTTGGCGGGTGGTCGTGCAAACCCGGCTTCAATGTGCCCTGGTCCGCGCTCTACACGCGATCGCGTGAGCCGTGGGATCGCCACGTACCGATTGCGGGAAAGCCGTCGTCCAAAGGGGTGGTTTTCGAAACAGATCTGACAGAAACTTCTGCACCAATGGAAAGCTGCCGCTGCATGGACGAACCAACCATGGGGCGAGAAACGCCAAGTCCACTTTCGGGGGGTCTTAACTGGGGGTGTGCAGGTGACTGGCGATGGTGGTTGCGGACTTGGCAGGCCAAGCGCCGCCACATCGCGCACGGGGACGGCCCAAACTTTCTGACTGTCAGGTTCGTTCGCAATTCCGCTTTATGCTCCGTGATATAAACATGACGCCGCTCTCATTGGTCGAGCCCGTTGCGCAGGCGTTCTAACGTTATGGTGCGTGTCCCAAAAATGAGACATGCGCGTTTTCTGAAGGACTGACATATCACTGCACGGGGGCAGGCGGCGTGGGGTACGAGAAACTTCTCGACTGGCCTCCATGGAAAGAGCCTCTCCCGACGCGTGCTTGGCTGACAACTCCTTAATACCCGCCTGTGGGCCCTGCTCTGTGGACCTCTCAGATAGCCCCGATCTTGGAGCCAGTCTTTTTGAGGTTCTTGGGGATAAAGGTTTGCAACGCCAAAGCTCATGTGCTAACTGGAGCTTCGATGAGGGGTGTCCCGAATCGTGTTTTCTTCACAGGGGGCTACATGGCGGTCTTTTTTTCACGTTTTATTGGTAAGGTGGTGCCCTTTTCTTGGTGCACAAATTGTCAGAACATGCCTGCTCTAGTATCTGTGCATTTGATTGGGCCGCGTGATCGTCACCTGTGAATTTTGCAATGAATGACACTTTCCCCCATGACACGTCAGGATGTGCCGCCTCTGCTAACACTGTCAGGGGCTGTTCTGGAAGCATAGTGGGACCGAGTGGGTCACATTACATTATCGGACACTTGCAGAAGGCCAGTGGGCCGAGAAGAAAAGAAAAAATCGCCATGTCTCATTTTTGGGACACGCACCATATGACGTACGTGAGCAGCTCGCGTATGTCACAACAATAAAACGCCGTGTACATTCCAGAAATATATTGATGCCAGGTCCATTAATTTCGAAGAATGAAGTTGAGTTCCTTCGTCCAGTGTTGTACCACCCGACGAGGGACACGGAAGGACGCTCTCAGAGCGCGCCAGTCACCGCCCATCCCTCCAACCGAGTGCAGTCCGCCCCCCCCACTACCGATTCAGAACCCACTCCCCCAGCGCAGTGCACCTCTTTGCTGGATCCACCAAGAGCTCGTTTTTCCCTCGCATTCCTCGTAAACGCTCGTTGAAAATGGGTGTTTACTCGCACGCTGAGGGAGTTGGCTCGTATCACGTCCAAAAAACTCGTTCAGGCGTGTTGGCGACGTGATTAGGATGTGATTAAGAGCGCTATGAAGCCCTGCTAACTTCTTTCAAGTGCGACTTGATACGCTAGTCAGCTGTGTTTCTCAGTACAACGGCGGAGCCAAGCAGGACAAGAAATACGCAAAAGGACACCACTGCGCAGCCTATGCGCAGAGGAAGATTGCACCCACTTAGGGCCAGTAGGTGGGAGGAGAGAGGGCACTTTTCGCAGCACGACGCGTCGCTATCGCCGTCGCGCTCCCTCTGGCCGCCGCCGAAGCCGACGCCTGCTACTATTGCTGATCCCCGAATTTTGTCCTGGTGGACAGAGACTGACTTGCGGACCGACTCTCTCCTCCGATCAGATGCGCCCCTGGGAATGACTTGGTGCTCCTGATTGCATACATGTGCCCATACAGCCAGGAAATCAACATCAGCTTCTCTTTTTTTCTGCATTTCTGGCAAGGAGACAGTAGAAAACATCAAGATCTCGCGTGGGCAGCTTGCTCCGTGCCATGATAATCGGATCAAGCGGCAACAAACAGTGAGTTCTGCTGGATAGAAGGTCCTGGAACCGAATGCGGGCTTTCTATTGGCTTCGATGCCTTCTTACTGTCGTTTTAAACCAATAGAGTGATCTTATTCAAAGTCAGTCTCTGACTCTGTCCCTCAGGACAAAATTCGGGGATCAGCAATAGCTTCTTATCCCCGTGGAGTTAAGTTCATGAGTCCCCCACTGGCGCGCAAGTACATGAACCCACTCAGCCGGTGCCCATGCAGGCGGCGGGAGTTCGGCAGGTGGTCACCACGCTGGTGGTTCATCCGCCGCCCCCGCGGTAGCAGCCGTCGTGGGCAGTAGCCACATGCGGGGGCGGGGATGGTGGCCCCCAGGGGAAAATTTCCAGCGTGGAGAGTGGCCACGGACGAGGGTGGCCGCGCAGGAGGGTGGCAGTGGAGGAGGCGGTGGTGCGGCGGGCAAGCACAGCAGCGGGCAACATGCGCAATGTCAACGGACCCGCAGAGGGATGCGGATCGTGTCTCATCCCCCGGGGTGGGGGGCGTCCCTGAGCAGCTTTTTGCGCACGGGGTGCACAGTTATTTGGGACTGACCGAAGAACTTGGTGGAATGGACAATCACAGTAGGGCAACCATCCTCCATCCACGGACAGATGTCGATCGGGTGCATGGCAACATTTATCATCAACTCCCTTGCACGGGGAACCGAAGTTCAAAAACCGGCACTTGCGCAGCACCTCGGTGCCCCGTACGGGAATTGATATGCACACGACGAGAAGGGTCTCCTAATGCAGCGTGCAGAAATCTCGTAACCACCTCGTCAGGGGGAAGGGAGAGCTCGTACGCACTTGTTGAGCATATGCATACTCTGGCATCCGGGCATTCACACCGTCGCCCTGTACATCATGGAAGGCGCTTCTGAAGACCTTTCAGATGCATCCAAGAAATCGGTGCAAAATGCCCGGATGTGAACGTATTCATGTTTTAACGAGCTTTCGACAAGAATAACGATCCACAGAGGTCGTTACGAGGGGTCGTGCGAGGAATTCGAGTGAAAAACGAGCTCGTGGTGGATCCAGCGAAGAGGTGCAATGCGCTGCCGCTCGTTGTTCCGTCTTCCGATCGGGTTCGTAGAAGCCCTTCATTGAATTGTAGTCCGCGACACACGGTACGTCCGTCGCGAGAGCTTGCTCCTGCTCGACCGCAATCCTGTCTAGTGACCCGCAGACGTTGCCAAATGAGGAGTTCCGACGGCTTCGGAGCCCCGAGGCGTCCGCCAGCCGACGCGAGGAGCTGCTCAACTGAAAGTCAACGTCCAAAAAGGGTGTCCAGTTTACGGCATCTACGAAATCCCAGCGAGTACGATAGACAGTACAGGTGTGCACTCCCAGAGTAGCGCACTTGTCCAGGTAACTCCTGGCCCCCCACTTGCCCGCCACCAACCGCCCGCCCCCGACATATCCGCCACCAGCCTACCGACTACTCATCACCGACACCCTGTCTCGCCGCCGCGAGCCCGCCACCACTTGCCCGCCGTCAACCTCGCGCCCGCCCGCCGGTGGCCTGCCGCAAATTTCCCCCGCCGATCCACCGCCTGCCTGCCACCAGCCGGCCACCACTTTCCCGTTGCCTACCCCTCGCCTGCCCGCCGCCAGCCCGCCGCCACTTGCGCGCCGCCAATCTGCCGCCCTGCCGCCGCCAGCCCGTTCCCGCTTGCCCGCCGCGGACGCTCCGTCTTGCCGCCGCCATCTCGGCGCCACTTGCGCGCCGCCGCTCCACTGCCCTGCCCCCGCGAGCCCGCCGCCACCTTCCCGCCGACGCTTCACTGCCTACCGGCGACTAGCGCACCGCCTACCCCCCACCAGCCCGCCGCCCACCGCCCACTTTCCAAACGCCAGCCCACCGCCAACCAGCCGCCTGCCCGCCACCAGGCCACTGCCTTGCCACCGCCTGGGCACCCTCTGCGTGTCGTCAGCGCGGTGCCTTCAGCCCTCGTCCTGCCAAGCACCCGCCCACCACTACGTATCCCGCCGAACACCAACAGCCAGCCCGTCGCCAAGCCACCCAACATGAGAGAAGAAAGTGATGTAACACCCACAGAGCTTTTTCGCCTACGTGCTGAACGCTGGTGGCTTCTGGCTGTCCAGGGACGCCCCACACAGATTGATAAGTGACCCTCAGAGCTTTTGCATCTATGTGCTGAACCGCTGGTGGCTTTTGGTAGTGCAGGGTCGCCCGACATAGATTGATGTGTGACAAACCGTACTGACTGGCCCTAGCACGCTGAAAAACGACGAAGACACACCCGATTTCCCTGTGTGCGCGTCACTTGCAGCCTGCTTCAGCAGGGGCTACAAGCCCTTGAATCTGGCCCGATTTACCTGGTACACCCCACGGAGCCAGCATGTGGGACTTGTAGCCCACGTTCTGCACTTCCCCTCCCCCCCAGATCACGTGCTTTCGGTCACCCCCCCCACGGCCGCCGCTCCGAACTGATGCCAGTAAGGCAGTCGGGCCTGTAGTACATGAAATTCAGTCTAGCACGCGTCTTAGTAAACGCCTAAAAGTCGACTCCACGCATTAAGACGCGTGAGCGCGACTCATATTGGCGCGCATAGAACTCGGCAATGGAACGAGTGTTGGCGCTCCGCATGTACCCATCCTGGAGCCTACTTCATCAGCTTTTTTAACACACACTTTCAGGCGGCTACGACCATAGGCTTGAGAGATAGACGTACTTCTTCGCGAACCACCATTGTCTCGAACGTCTTTTGGTGGAATAAATGGCCTGCTGATGACGCTGCGGGCGGTAACTCGACGTGGCTGGGCAACAAAATACGTGTCATCGGTGCTGTGGGGAAGTTTGGACGACATTTGTGGCCGTTGGTCAAAATGGGCGGATGTGGTGGGGGGCAGATGATGCTCGTAGCCGGCCGAGATAAAGTGCATTTCCATGGGATGCCAGATCGGATAAATACGTGTCTTGCATCAGAATTTGGTCAGAGCCAGTTCCAGATCGGCAGAGACGAGGAACACGGCGCGATGCTGGAGGGACGGAGACCAGTTCTGTTTGCTTCTCTTGGTTAAATAAAGTCTAGAACAGCATGGAAACTCCTTTTCTCATGCGCCTAAATGCATGGAATAGACCATCAGTATGCACCCCACTTTCCCGACGATGTCTATCCGGGAACCATATCGGCATTTTTGGAGGCAAATCGGTATCGGCATCGGCTTTTCTGTGCAGAATGCCGAAGAGAGTGCCGATCGGCAGTCTCATCGCCTTTCTGAGTTGCCAATCAACGGGCACCTACAGGCTTCCAGAACCTTCGTCCTCACGAACTTGACGTACTGGGGACAGCTGAGGATTCTAGATCACGAGAGTTCCTCCGTAGTCCTTCACGCACATCCGGTCTGCACGTGCCACCGACAAGGCTCGCACCGCGTCCCATGGCCAAGACCGCCTCGCAGGTTCTAGGCCGGCAGAGACGCAGGCGGCCGTGGCCATGCTCCGTTCAGCCGTCCGACCTAGTCGCCGTCTGTAACATACGTGACCGTGCCTCTCCGGGCTGGTTTCCATTGCCATCACACCCACACAACCAAATACGAGTCCTCCTTTTCCTTTCACCGCAACACCGCTCCGCCCTCCGGCCCGTGTGTGCGCTCTATTCTATCGCTCTCTTTGTTTCACGCTCCGGAGCGAAGTGTTGGTCGCCTCAAAACATGTCAACGCCGGCGGCGCATAGGGATGAAGTGGGTGGCGGGGGGGTGGGCGGGTGAAGCGAGCAGTAGCGCGGTCACAACGACTGGAGGTTTTTGGCGGGCGTGGCAAGGGCGTACACGCGGAAGGGTCGCATGCATTGATCGGCGCCACCATCCACACCGCGCGCAAACAAGCATAGCGCAGGTGGGGGGGGGGGGTGTGACACGCGCAAGGCGAGTGGCGGGGAGAAGGTGTCGACGTCACCGCGTTGTGCGTCAGCGTGAGTGTTTCCACGGGCAAGTGCTGTACTGTTTGTGGGCCAACGTGATTGTAGAGGGCTCAGGTCCGGCTATCTGCTGGAGCTTGACAACGAGCGTAGTTGTTCTGGAACCCAATTTCCACTTGCCACAACTTACCAGACCAGTCTGGAATTTACGGATAGACATGCTCATCGTCATAGGCAAAAAAAACATAGCGATCTGGCAATCCCTTTTGGCGATGCGATAGACGTGCTCTCAGCGGCCGGCCACTGGCCGGGCGAGAGTGAAGGTGTGTTCTGATATGGCCATATTGAGCAGAAGTTTGAAATGCTCGTGTCACGGTGGGGTGTGTTTTGAAGGCCGTTGCGTGTGCCTTTTGTGAAGCGGCCTGGTCATGTGCGGGCTTGTTTCCGTCTGCACAATGTTTGTCGAGACCACTCGACGGAGGGTGTAGCTCCATTTGGGGATGACCGTAGCGGAGGGAGCGTGTTATTTTTAAGCAACGCCGCGGTGAGCTCTGACCAGCGAGGGCGGCGTCGTGATCGGGAACGTTCATTTCTGATAATGCGCATGACAGAACGAGTTGAGGAGCTTGGGCGTGTGCGGCCCGGCGTGGCGCCAGTGTACTGAGTACCGTCTGTTTGTAGGATTTCTCGCCTATTGCGTACCACACACATGAATTCTCGGTATAGTAAGCACAGTGAGTCACCCGAACACATATGGAACGACATGTCGGTTCATTCAACATCAAGAACTAAACTCCCAAGCACAGCAACGAACAAAGCGCAACGAACGCGACGATGTACAAACAGCATACACTGATAGGGCTCGTTCCCATCCGTAGCCTGGGCATCCAAAGTAGTTCCCGCCACGTCTGGTCACGCCTCGTGAGTACCGCGCGGCGGTCCGCGGCCAGCAGTACTGCCGGTCCCTCCAAATCAGCCAGAGCCCGGTCACCGCCACTAGCGGTTGCCAAATGTCGGTCGCGAGCCTGGCCGGACTCCAAGGCGGTTGGCGCCCGGAGCACCTCATCAAACTGCGCCCTTATAGTTGCGATGAGCTAGAACGGGAGATGAGCATCTTGGGCATTTTTCAGCGTCGTGGAGAGAGCCATCAACTCCGCCATTCGCACATGATTGGCGGCCGACGCAGCCATGCTCGCGGAACATTCCATTAGCACCTGCAATTCCGGGCTCGGCATTCGCTTACGCTTGCCACGAGTAGCAGCCGCTGAAAAGGTCGCCAGTCCCAGCTCGTCCCCTTCCACTCCGACAGGACCCACTTCTGGGTTGCTGAGCCCCAATGCCGTTTCCTCGCCTTTGACGAAAGCAAAATGGTAACCCATCATCGTATCCCCTTTGGAGAAGACCGCACGCAAGCTGGGATCGTTCTGGCCCGAGCTGGAGTGAGACTTGTACACGCGCCAAAAACTGGACCCAATCTACCAACCACAACGCGCACGGCAAGGATGAAACAATGTGAGTGTCAGAGTGCGGTTCTAATGCCAGAGCATCAAGCTGCCTTCAGTGAGACAATAGATAAACCAGGTGAAGAGCAGCGCAGACTCAACGTGTGGTCGGAAGCGCAATAGGATCATAAACACGTCATTTCGCTCATGCCAAGAGAAATTGAGCGAAATAGAGACCTACCTCCGTCCACTTCGCCCGTCAAGACAGCCCAGTGCGCGTGAACGGGTGGTTTTTCGGGTCTATGCCCCCATCTGTACACTCGCGAAGTACAGAAAATGGCTGCGGGCTGTTGAAAGGCTCGGCGATGACCACAACCCAAACGTCCGACTGGCGCGCTCTCGAGTCTTGTTGCTGCCGAGACATCGGGCCCCGAGAGACCACTACACCAGCATCCCCCTCAACCTTACACAGCACGTGAGTAAGCCGTGCCCTCTTTTGCCTGGACGACGACGTGCGGGCACCATCTGGCGCCTTTGCTGCAGTTGGTAGCGCACAACCAATGTGCGACAGCGCAAGCGATCTCGTAATCGCGCGGCCGTCGCATGAAGGGAGGATTGTGTGGCGTTAATCGAGGGGGGGGTAGGGATGACAGGTGCGGTGGGCGCCGACGTGGCAGGTGTGGTGGGTGCGTGAGTGGTAGGTGTGGCAGGAGTGGTAGGGGCCTGGGTGGAGCGAAGTGGGGCGATCACCGCGTCGGCGACTGCAGGACTCTCACACGAGACCCCGTTCACACGGCACCGCTCCACCAAAATGTTCTTTGTCCCGTGAATTGGTTACCCGCGGCGCTTCAGCTCCAACCACATCTGCTTCACGGTCACCCGAGAATCCATTGCGGTCGGCTATCGTATGTCGCGCCGCGATGAGTGTTCCTAACGAAGGGGGGGTGGGGGGGAGCGGTGTGCAGTTTGAACGGGCGGCGGGTGGGAAGGGTTGCTGCGAACAGTGCCATGCAGCGTGGTGCGTCTCGATTGAGCTGCGGTGCGCGGGTTGACTTGTCAGGCCCTTTCGCAGCGGCGTGTGTCACCACACCGGCGAGGAGCTCCCAGATTGTCGCCAATTCGTTTGACTTTTCTTGCAGCAGAGGAATTTTCAACACACAAGACGTGGAATTTCCCGTTCTCAGACCGTACACCGCAGTATGAACAAATGCGAGGATCCCGCGTATGTCTGTACCGGTATACCGTCACGTGACGAACTCGGCCAATCAAATGAACGATACGTCGGTATACCGTCACGCGGTCTGCAACTGCGAACAGCATGGCAGTTTGACGCTTCTGCACGCAGGAACGAGCAAAGACAGAGGGCGAAGTGACAGAGCGTCGGAGAGCAACACATGCACATGAAGAGAGACCTCTCCAGAAAAACCTGAGGTTGCCATGGCTTCCGTGCACAATTGCCGCATAGCATCGTACATGTGCACCGGACATCTGAGGTTGCCAGATGTTGTCGATTCACGTTGGAATCCTATGCGTTCTTCATGGCACATGAGCAACTGGAAAGCAGGTCAGCGCTTGGTCAAAGCCATGGAGTCGTCTCGCGCAACCGCTCAGGCCAGACCTGAGTCTCACCGCCCGGAATGACATGTCGCCTCGGCCCTACCGTCGCTTCTCGCCATCAGCTGCCGCTTAGCGGCGTCGGTGTCGGCACTGTCCTCTTTAGGCAGAAACACAGCCTGCAACCCTGTCAAAGTCACACTCGCAGGTTTGCACCTTGATGCTTAGTTAGATGGCTTATGACGTCTATTGTCGAGTTCAACGGACTTCTGCAATATTCATGCGTATGGTGCGTGTCCCAAAAATGGGACATCGCGTTTTTTTCTTGTTTTTTCGGCCCACTGGCCTTCTACAACTGTCCGATATGGAATGTGACCCAATCGGTCTCACCCTGCTTCCAGAACGGCCCCTGAAAACTGTTAGCACAGGCGGCACCTCCTGACGCATCGTGGGGGAAAGTGTATATCATTGCAGCTGCGACCGGTGACAACCACGCGCCCCAATCCAATGCACGGATCCCAGAGTAGGCATCGGCTGATAGTTTGTGTACGAAGAAAAGAGCACCACCTTACCAATAAAACCGTGAAAAAAACCCTCATGTAGCCCCCTGGGAATGAAACACGATTTGGGACACCCTTCATCGGAGTTCCAGTTAGCACCTGAGCTTTGGCGTTCCAAACCTGTGACCCTAAGAGCCTGAGAAAGACTGACTCGATGAAAAGACATGTACTAGACTCAGTTTTTCATGTCTTACTTTCGTCTGTCTTGTTATCACCTTTAAAGAGAATATTGGTGGCTCGCTTCTATCCGTTTGGCGCTCAACACGGAGTTGTCTCTACATTGATGGCGACGTACGGCTTTGTCACTGATGCTTCAGCCTGGTGCGCCATTGCTCAGCACGAAGGAGCCACACCAGGCCGCGAAAGACCAAGCTTCTCGACCCGACCAGTCATCTTCACCCGCAATGTAGAACGCTCGCGGTGGCGGCGTCGACCATGCTGGTCAGTGCATACGGCATCGCTACGAGAAAAGAACACATTCCCTCCAATGCGGTCATCGCCAAATGGTGCTACAACGCTGGTTGCGTCCGTGGCGTGGTCGTGGAAAAAGTTGTGGAGACGGAAGCACGCGCGCACGAGACTCGGGCGCTTAGCAAACGGCACACGAACTGTTTCCAAAGACACACCCCACCGCCACACCAGCATCCCCTAAGCCTGCTCGACGTGAATACGCAATGATGAAAAATAGAAGTTGTAAGCGTCCCGCCAAAGGTCTCCCTTTCCCCCGCTGGGCCACGGGACACCAAATAGATTGCTTGCGGTGTACGCTTCGTCAGCTGCAATGCACTGACCGTCATGAATCAAAGGGTATATCAGAGGGTCGTCAGGTCGTGAAGGGAATTGACCCGAAGGAGTGCACGTGAAGGCCGCCAAGTCATGAGTTGCCCCTGAGCTTTTGCACGACATCCATCGGAACTTGTAGTTGGCATCACACAGCGCCTGGACGCTGAAAGCATAAAACCCTTTCCAGGAGTAGTAGTCCGCGACACATGTGACGTCGCTTGCAAGAGGCTGCTCTTGTTCGACCGCGATGCCGTCCAACTCGCCAACGACGTTTTCAAGCTGAGAATTGCGTCGAAATAGAAATCGTGCGGCGTAAGCCTGGCGCTGCGAGCTGTTCGCCAGTTCTGAGTCCAACACCAAAGCGGACGAGGACTTGACCGCATCCACAATGTCCCACAGGGAACGGTACACGGTAGCGGTGTGGACCCCAATAGCATTACAGATGTCTATGCAGCTGCTGGCGCCCAGGTAGCGCAAGGCTATCGCCTTGCGCGCCTTCGCACACAAGCCACGGCGAGGCAAGCGAGGGCGTAAGACACTGACGAGGCCATTAAACGCGTCGTCAGACATGCGCATCGCGCGCTCGAAGCCGGCCCCGTAGCGGACCCGCACGTCAAAAAAAGAAACGCGATTGCGTTCATACGGTGTAGAGAAAGAAAAAGTACCACGGTGCGAATGCACTGCACCAGCTACAGGCGTCAAAAATGCGCTCGCACGCAAGATAGGTGTCTACTCTCTTAAAGACGGTTGTAGGCTACTTTTGGTCTGTAGACGACCACGTCGGATTGCTGATTGTTTAGCAGTGACAGTGTTCACCCCCGATATCAGCGAGTGGGCCAGTGTTCACACGTGTATACGGATTTCATGACACGGCGTACACATGAAGTGCAGATCAGTCGGCATTCCGGGCCCCATGACAGAATCATGTACGAAACAAGTTATGTTTTTTCAAACGAATGACAGTAGAAAATTAATTATGAGAAGGGGTGAGGTGGGGCGGGTGGCGTGGGGTGCGGTGGGGGGTGTGGTGGGGTTGAGCGGGTGGGGTGGGGCTGAGTGACATGTGGTGGGCCGGGGTGGCGCGGCGTGACGTGGCGCGGGTGGGGGGTGAGCCAGCTGACGGGCACTCCTGTCATTCAGAGCATCGCAATAATGGTGCTCTGTGCATGAAGACCACCCGTTCCTCCGTTTTTTCTGAAAGCTTAACGACTTAGCTCTATGCGAACATAACCGGATTAATACCGGAATCCCCGGACCGGAACCGGGAAAAAATCGGGATCCTTGTCTTTCCCCCCCCGGGTGATCCTGTTCCTGATACTTTCTCTCGCTTCCAGACCCATTGATCCCGATTGCGAAGTCAAGCGGGGCTCTGATTGGCCCTCTCTATTATTCTGAAAGAGGCTTCTGGATGCATCTAGAAACATGTAGCAGCATCCAATCAGATGGCGTGAGCTTCCGTAACAGGGGTCCTTTGAAGCTCAGCGCTCTACTTCAGGGCCGCGTGTGCTGGGTTCCGAACAGCTTCTCCCTACTCCCCATCTCGACCACGCCTACTTGCCCAGCCCCCGGCTTCCCCGCGCCACCTCTTCCCCCGACATAACCTCCACCCCCGCCAGCCCCCTCCACCTTTTTTGAGCTCCCTGCCCAGGCCAACGTCTTCTACTGGGGTGTCCCCCTTCTCATCCAGTCGACATGACTGATATGCGTAAATGCCGTTGTCTTCATTGCTGCGGCGGGGTATGAGGGGGTTCCTCCATGGTGTCCCGCACAGCGTGGTTCGAACACCAGAGAATGGGGCGCGGCCTCCGCCCCCGCCGCGGCAAGGCTGGGCTTGCCGTCCGGGCTGCAAACCAAGGGGGTCCTGCTGGTGCCGGTGGCTCAACAGACGAGGGAAGGGGGGACGACCGGTCGCCTGCACCCGCTCCTCAGCCCAGCACCCAGCGGCTTAATGGCATGTACATCTCTCCGCAGGTGTTTCAAGACTGCATAGACGACTTTGCCGCATACAACTTTATTGTGCAACACTGTCTGTCGCGAGAAGCAGCTGATGACCACCTGCGACAACGGCGGTCTTCTGAAACCTGGCTGACACCGCACCTTCTCAACTCGATGGTCGTGTCCAGTGACAATTTACACACGAAGGAGGTTGAATGCTGCCGAAAAGGCTGCGTTGCGTTCACCACCGATCGTGCCCTGCTCCCAAAGTGCCACTTATGCAAGGCTCCTCGGTACCGCGCGGATGGGCGGCCCGCAAAGAAGACCACCTATTGGTTGCTGCTTCCGTGGCTGAGAACGATGCTTGCTGACCCAGATATTGGGTCTAGTATGTTCTCAGCTATGAACAAGGCACGCCAAGCAGCCGCAGCTGGCTCACCCGAAAGACCGCCGAGACTGGGTTGACGGGACCACCTTCCACGAATTGCACGCCCCACGCTACTTCTCAAAAACACGTCCATCGCGCTAACCATGTCGACGGACGGTTCTAAAGCCTGGAGGCAGCGCGGTTTCGAAGGTTGGCAGATTATCGCGACCATACTTAATGTCGACCCGGGCACAAGAGAGTATAAATCGTGTAGAAGCGGGGAAGAGCAAGGTTGCAGTTTAAAACTTGGCCCAGAAAGAAGGCTTCAAGGGGTACGCGACTTTCTTCTCGCCGAGCTTGGCGGACAAGGCTTGCTACCCTGCTCTGAAGTACCTCTGGGGACTTGTGATCCACCTTGTGTCATATGATACTTTGCACTTGTACCTCTGCGACGTGAGGCCGAGGATGCGAGAGCTGGTCGCTGAGGAGAACGAGAAGCTTGGCAAAGACCAGACGTGCCTCATTCCGAAGTCGGTTTGCGAAACCATCGGCCGCAAGATCAAGGCAGGGCGCTCCACCGTCCCGCTCAGCCCAGCGCGGTGTCTGCGAAACATTTACAAGAATGCGGGCTCCTACAAGGCGGTCGATTGGATGTACTTTCTTCTGAGCGTTGGAAAGCCGTCCTTGCCGACGGAATTCCCGAAGAGGTCTTCAAGACGTTCATGTATCTTTGTTCAGCTGGGCGCCTGCTTTTCAAACAGAACGCCCCGACGGAGTATGAGCTTAAGGCGACCGACAAGCTTCTCAAGCGTTTTTGCCACGCTTTTTACACGCCTGTGTACGCCGGTAAAGTGGAGCGGCTGCGGCTTTGTCGGCCGACTAATGTGGCTCTGCTGGGAGTGACTGCAAACCTACGTTCATGTGGACCAGCCTGGTCGTTTTGGCAGCTTCCAGCAGAGAGTCTCATCGGCACACGCCTCATCCGGTCTCGGCGCCTCCCTTACGCGGCTCTGACAACTGTGGTGTCTGCCAAGTACTCGGCAGAGTTGGTCACTAGCTTCACTCAGGCGCACATAGCGGACACCTGGGTGGAAGCAACGGGGAAACCTCGCCGAACTAAATGTAAAGATCCGGTCAGCACTTTTTCAGTGTTCAAGGAGCCCAACGTGAATCTGCTTCCTTCTCGGCAAGCTGCTTCTGCTTTGCTTGGCGCAGAGATCGCTCGGATGAAAGCTGTTCTAGTGCTGGAAGGAGTCGCCGAAGTGCCTCTTCACTTAGACGCTGAAGTCTCTGTCGCCGGAGAGCTCAAGACGTTCGCCTATATCCAGTGTGTGCGGTCGTCGGCCGACCGCTCAGGGGCGTATGGGCTGCCAGAGTAACGCCGGTACACAGAGTGCTTTTCGAGTCTCCGTGGTGCCATGCGATATGTGGGTATGACGTATACTGCTGCCGTTCTGGGAACTCTTATTTTGAGGGAGCGGCACGTTGTCTTTTACACGAGGGAAGTGCTCAGTTCTGAGTAGTTGCCCGGTTTTTTTTTGACGCTGGCTTTAGTACTGACGCGCCCCACCCCCGGTCTAGGTTGCTAGCATTCTTGGGATTGAGGATGATAGACCGGACAGAAATGCGCAACGGCAGAGGCGGCACGGCTAGGGTGGTTGAGTACTCTTGTTCGAATCGGTGCAGGCAAGCTCTTCCTTGTAGCCTTTCATTATTGTACTTGGAGCCAGGTTTTGTGCTGTCACGCTGTCCGCTGCGGCTCCGGCGACAGCCGTCGTCAACAGCCGTCTTCATCACCCACCGTGTCACCACCTGTTACTCGTCCGCGCGCGGCGCGGTTTTATTGAAGCTGCCAACTGCACTGCCACGGCCTTGCTCTCCGCTTCATCACGGCTTCCCGGAAGCGGACGCGGTCGGTCGTGGCCCGATCGGACGAGGAGTCGAGGAGTCCTCCTGGTATGTGCTTGCCGACGAACAGCTCTGCAGATTGTCAAAGACAAATGTTCCTCTCGCTGTTGTCATGAGATATGCATGTTCGTGTTTTGTCCCGTACCGACAAGATATCTGACTCAGTGCTTTTCTGATCGTGGCTTTTCTTTTTGGGTCGGAGAAGCTTGCGTCTTGTTTAAGTTCGGTATTTTGATATCTTCGATCCTTAAAAGCCACCGAGGCCATGGTGGCCACTGCCTTACGGCGCGCTTTCGCGACCCTACCGTGTGGGGGGGGTGGAACACCCATGACAGGAGGCGGCTCCCGCGTTAGGGGCGCCCAGGCGTCGTTCATCGCGTCGGCGCGCAATTCAGGCGCCGACGGACTCGTCTGCCCCACGCCCTCGCGTCGGCCAAGCAGCACGCGCTAGTCTTAAAACACAAAAAGGTACCCCGCGTCGGCACTGGTGCAGCGCGTGTTCATGGAAAGTGGACCAGCGTTCGTCTGTGTGGCGTGTGGGCAGCCGTTTTTGCGGCCAAATGTGGATGCGGAGCGGTGGCAACGCGCCATGTGCAGCGGTGTTATCAGCGACGCCGAGTCGTTGCAGTTTTGCACGGGCGTCCCGACGCGTAAGTGCTACTCAGTGGACGAGGACGAGGACAACAACGGTGTCTGTTTGAGCATATGCATCGTGTGCTTTTCCCGCGGGGAGTGTACATCAGGTAAACTAGTTGGCCGCCTTTTCCGTCCGTTACTACATCCCGACGGGTCAACGGACAAGCCGGCTGCTGCACTCCCGGGGCCCGCATGCCTGCCCTTTTTGTGGGGCAGCAGTGAGGCGAAAATTCAACGCGGGATACCGCCAAACCAACGTAAGAAAGTTTGTGCAGCGTGCAAGTCGCGGGTTGAAGCGCTTAGCCGCAATGTAGCTCCCCCTTCTCCCTCCCAAGCTCATGCCGACGCGGTGGAGTATTCAGCGCCACCCGCGCCGGCGAACACCACGCCGATCTGCCTTTCCCCTCCACTGACGGCCGTCCCGAATACTTCATTAATCATCTCGCCGCTGTCCGGCTTCTCTGTCGAGCCCGACAGCAGCACTGTGTCAGCATTGCTGGGCGCATTTTTTCGGCGGACGTGTGGGGATGAGCTGATGACCCGCTTCCCGGACAGAAGGCAGTGGCTTTACAGACGCGTCGTGACCGGCCAAAAAGCCGAGGTGGGGAGCCTTTAAAACCGCCGGCGGAGAGCCGTTGCAGCGGCGACCATCCAACCGCTGTTTTCGGAAGCAGAAGCGACTGCCATTGATGATTCCATGCGCATCATTTGTGGTGTGGCGCGGACCACCGGCGCAGGGGTGGCGCCTCTTCACTCACTGTCTGTGAGGTAGCAGCTCGAGTTTGAGGTGGCCAATCGTATCAGCGGCGTGACGTGGACGCGCATCCGCGCGTTCCTCGGCGGGGCTAGCAGCGGGCTCGCCAGCTGGGAGGCCCTCCGGCGGGACTCGGATTTGGCGGCAAGGGAGGAGCGCAACCGCGTGACGACCTCGGCTGCAGGGGCATTTCTATTGTCCCCGCGCGCAGCCGTCCAAGCTTTTTTGGACGACATTGTGCTGAGCCAGCGCTTTTTGGAGTGACCAGTCTCAGAGGGGTGGCGCTCGAGTTGCGGTCGGCAGCCCACCGCGGGTGTTGCAGCGGCCGACGCGAGCGGCGACACCGCCACCGCCTCCTCCCGCTCAGACTCCAGCGATTGGACGGACGAGCAGGAGTCGGAGTGCGAAAGCAGCACGAGTGGCGGACGCGGGTCACCCACCGGGGCTGATGACCCGGGGCGCGGCGGCGGCGGTGGGCCATCGGATGTCCCCCCAGCAGCAGGTGATGGCTCTACTTGCTGTCGTGGCGGGCCATCGGAGCCCCGCTCGGGTGTGGACGGTGGCGGCGCGCCCAGCGGCGGTTAGCGCTGGGCGCCTGGCTCTGATGAGGGTGCCACTACCCCAAATCCTGCCATGCCTGCTGTACAGCTGTGTTTTGGCATGGACAAAGGGGGGCAGCAGAGCATTGTCAAGGTGTACTTTGGCATTGCCAATCAACCTCATCCTGCCAGTGTCGGGAACTCAATCTTGTTAGGCATCTTCCCATGCAAGACAGATGACTATGCGGCGCTCGAGTCCATTTGTGCCGTATGTCTAGCAGACATTGAGGAGCTCCGGACCAATGGACTGCGAGTACGTGGACGGCAGCGCTGTGGTTGTCTCATTATGACGGGCGACTCCCGGTGGTTGTCGACGATGAGTGGCCACGACGGGCCTTCCTGTCGTCAGCCCAGTCTGTGGTGCACAGTGCTTGCGTGACCCACCGCCAAGAACGCCGCGGCGGTGCAGAACTTTGGGTGCTCGCAGGACGGCAGCCGCTGCAATGGGCTGCGCCGTCCGGTTCGTCACGCAAAGCGCATGCGCAAGACCTATGTCAATGGCGACAATAGGACCCGCCCAACACCTCTGTCACCGTGGCGTCTTCTGTAAATTGTGCGGTCTCCACTCCTCATCATTGATCCATCGGATATTGCTCCCATGGTCCTACACCTCACCATCGGGATTTCAGCGCGTCTGCTGCTGCTCGCTGCCGAAACAATGGCGGCGGTGCGGGGCGAGGACGGGGCCCCAGAATTTTGCGCCGCCCTGAACACGCTCCTGCGGGAGGAGGCAGGGGTGGCACCGGCACCTTACTTGGGAGGTGCTTTCGAAGGGTCTGAATACCACCGTATCACACGCAAGCTTGCCCGCGTGTGTGACTTGCTGACTTTTCGCGCACCGGGGCCCCGCGCAAATGCCCTGCGCCGGTCATACGCGCTGTAGGACGAGATTGTGCCCATCCTCAGCCGGGCAACTGGAAGCCCAGTCTCCGATAGTGCCGCTTTCGAGCGCGCGACAGCCTCATTTGTTGATGGTCTGGCGGAGCCGTTCCCTTGGCTGCGGGTGTCCACCAAGCTGCATGTTCTGTGCTGTCACGCCGCTCCATTTCTCCGCCGGTTTTGGAGCCTGGGCTGGTACGGTGAGCAGGCGTTGGAGGCCCTCCACGGTCAATTCAATCGCGACGCGGAGCGCTGCACCGCCCCAACTTTCCTGGGCAGCTGAAGGGCCTACGTGCAGCTGTCAGCTCTCGGGCGAGCCCCAGGAGCTGACGCTCACAACAATGGCCGACGGCGGCAGTTGGCGGCGCCCGGGGCGCTCGTCGCGAAGAGGACAGATGACAAGCGCACACAGGCCAATAGACAGGCGGCTGAGATGGTTGTGTCCACAGACGCCTGCCGAAAGAAGCAGGAAGCTGACATGGCCGCGTGGGTGGAAGGGCTGGCAACGTCGGCGGTTCTGCCCACTCGCCTTTTCGGGTTACTTCTTGGTAACTTCGAGGCGACACACGCGCGAGCTGTGTCGCCAAGAAGTCGCCGAGGGGGGCTACAAAGAGAGTCATACGGTGGATCAAACAGATAGCTACCCGATTTGTCCGGTTTCAGGCAAAATCTGCGCAAATTATTTACCACTGATTTTGGGCATAAATTTCAGTACTATTTGGCGGATGCAGATTTGTTGATCCAATTTAGTGCCAATGAATGACTGACTGGCGGGCGGCACGCCCAGTTAAGGACGGACATCAGGATTGAGACACGTTGATGCATTACAGCAGCCACGTTAGAATTTCCACAAGGTTGGATCTCATTCCAGGGCATTCGATCCCCTTGCCACTGCTACGAACGTCCGTCTTACTTCGGCCCCACCGTCTTCACCAACCCCCCCGGATGCCAGAATTTGCACTGCTGAGACCGCAGTGTGTGTTTCTTCCTGTTTCTTCTGCGCCGGCGGACTTTCTGTCGCTTGCCCCCCTCCTACCATGTCGTCGTCGTCCGCCGCCGTCACCCCCCCTCCGCCGGGCG
>Ga0115029_1001161_pt1 | contig 19852 bp, 28 predicted proteins | sample SidtaG_3_FD_87297 | JGI IMG/M metagenome (GOLD analysis project Ga0115029, IMG submission 87297) | Marine algal microbial communities from Sidmouth, United Kingdom - Sidmouth_Asex1 metaG | ecosystem: Host-associated > Algae > Red algae > Unclassified | place: Sidmouth, United Kingdom | collected... | reverse complement strand
TAGGATTTTCGCTGATCCACGGAACTTTTGTGCACATGATCCTCCGAATCATGCTGAGGCCATCTCACAGGAGCTTTGCATGGCTATCTCAAAACATTCTTTCGCGTCTACTCGTTATAGATTCACAAGCCGGCAAATTTAGAACTATCCCGGCGATGAAATACCGACCCGCAGTGTAGCCGCCTTTACGCGAGCGTCGTGGCGACACTCCGCGCACTAACTGGCCGCTGTGGCAATGGAAGCATGCAAAATGTCTGCGCGACCACCACGGCGCCCGTCGGCAACGGAGGGCCATGCGAATACGAGTGCATCACTGTCACGAACCTGGTCGTCCCAATCATCAACCGAGCGGCAGTCAGTTTCTCCGCACAAACGGTCCAAAACGCCTCTCGAAGTGCCAACAACGTCTTCGCTTGCGGCACGATGACCCGCGCTGACGCCGTCGATGCCAACATCCACGCCATATGAGGGACCTCTGCCAGCCGCGACACCGTCCGCGTCAGTATCACTGTCACGGACAGCCACACCAAGAGAGGGAGCGCTTCCAACAGCGACACCTTCCGCGTCACCATCACTGTCCCTGACAGCCACACCAGGAGAGGGAGCGCTGCCAGCCGCGAAACCGCCAACGTCAGCATCACTGTCGCTGAGCACCCTGCGACGGCGATGCCGCTCTCTGTGCGTGGAGGGCGCCGCGTGGAACGGCGGTGTCCACTCTCCAGGGAAGACGCCCTCAGCCCGATCTGGATCCGCGCGCGCGTTAGCATCACGGCCTCGAAGCGCATAATAACGTCGAGCGACAGGTACAGATGACGACGGCTTGGCCGTGTGCGTGCCATGCACGAACTAAGTGTTGCGAAGGCACGTTAAACATAACAGACGCATGAAGACTTCTCTCGAAGTCCCAACGAAGAGATACTCCGGCGCGCACAGGAACGCAACAGCGTCGGCGCGCTCCGCATCGTCCGTGGAAAACAGATTGTCCATACACGTCAGAAGCGTGACCGCGGCAGGAACGTCTGGAGCACGAAGAGCAGCGTGCACGTACCGCTGCGCGGCAACGTGGGCCCGCAGCGCGCCGTTGTCGGCGTGCGACACTCGCACAAGTGCGGCTTCCCGCGTCGCCCACGCGCGACTGGCGGGGGGAAAATCAGCAGCGAGCGCGTCAGATGCAGCTGTCGTCGCAGCGACGGCGAGCTCAACCGCCGCGGCCTGACGACCATGACTGTCCTCATGGCCAAGGCGCCCGACCTGTGCAACGCACTCACTGACTGATGGACGGAAGACTTGCCCCCTTACGGCTCGAGTGCAGAGAACGACAGTGAGGCTGATACTGCCCGTCAAGCGCTCGATCGCCGCTTATCTCTTGGCGCGCGCGGCTCGAGAGTCAGAAGCTCGGCGGTGGTCAGCCGCTCGACGCGTGATGCGTTTTATAACGTGGCTCAGGAAGTTTACGGTCTCGCCCAATGCACTGCTCACAGCGATCACCACCACCGGTGCTTCAACCAGGGCCTCCACGACAGTTCCCACCCCCGCGCGCTGCGCCAACCGACCCGTAAGTGACCGGAGCGATCGGTCGTGCCCGTCGTGAAGAATGGTGTCCGTATCAGACGCGTCGCTGCCGTCACTGTTCCACTTGGGGGGCGATCATCCGTTCTTTCGCATGATCTTGGCCGCCTTTTCGGGCGCCTCGTCCAAGGAGCCGAGGTATGTTGTGAACTTGGCGGGAGGCACATGCTAAAGCCGTCGCCAAGACCAACGCGATGGCATGGAAGCAGCCGCTAATGGGAGACGATCAGCTGCTGGAACAATCGTGAAGAGCACAGCGTCGTCCACGGCGGTGCCGCGCGGCGCCGCCCGCGCGTGCCGTGTTGAGCGCAGGTAGTCGCACATAGTGCGCTGCGGCTCTCGGGAGGGGCGCCTCTCGTCGTCGTCAGGTTGCGCGACGCGTGCCCCATTCTTCTGGCTGCTCCGCTCCAGGAGGCTTTCAGACACCACATCCCCCCCACCCTGACTCAAAAAGCTCCCCGCGACAGCAACTCGGGCCAAACCTGCTGGATGATGCGACACCACTGGCATAGCGACTATCAATGTCAGGAGCCCCAACACGCGCGATCAACGCGGGAGATAGGAGGGCCTGCTCAATAGGGCAGGTGACGGCAGCGACAGACCCCGCTTCCGCGACGCGGGTGTAGCAGGCAGCCGCGGCCCCATTCACCGCAATGGCTATGCGTTCCACCACGCGACGAAGCCGTCGAGCGCGGCGCCCCGCTCAGACATACAGACGAAGGATGACACGCTTCATAATGAGGCCATTCTTAAAGGCTGCAGCCACGAGGTCAGCAGCTTCAGCATCGTCGTCCACATCGGACTAAGGCCCCTCATCGCTGAGTCAGTTCTCCTCGGGGAGACAGCACATTGCCGCCATTGGGGCAAGGCGACGCGAGGTCCGCGGCCGCGACAAGCCTCAACGAGATGCCGACAGCTGACAATGGGATGCCGAAAGCTGACCGTGCTCCCCCCGACGCACCTCAGCAGGTGTCGTGACCTGCGTTTGTCGCTGAAGCCGTCAATTCACGAGATTTCCGGGCCTCAGTTGGTGTGTGGACCAATCATGCCGATATGGGACAGGTTGATTGCGTGGCATGTGACTTGTCATTTCAAAATTCGTGCGTTACGGTTTGTCGCTCGTGTGCGTGTCAGTGGCAGTGCCATTGAGCGTGGCAGCCAGGAAACCGCTGGAGCCTGAGGCCGTGGCTGCCGGGGTTGCGGGGCCGGCCAGCGGCCGCACGGTCGTAAGAGGCCGTCGCCGTCGCAGGCGACGATGTCGGGACGAGCGGGTACGGGGGAGGGGATGCGTAAGGCCGCTGCCTCGAAGGAATTTGCTGTCGCGCCGCCGTAGACTTGGTAGTCATGTCGCCCGCCGCCTCCGATGGCGGCGCTGCACCGCTGCCGGCAGATGTGGTGCCAAGCATTACACGCTCGGGCGGCCCGTTGCCGCTTGGCCGCCCCGCGTGGGTCACGGCGGCCGCCGTCACGCAAATGCACGAAGACACCGCCAATTGAGCCGCCGCCGACACGGCGCCCGTGCTTTTGGCGGGCGGTAGAGGCGCGCGTTGATACACCATCGCTGCGGCCCAGGTGCTGCGCGTCGGCCCCGACGGCGACGCAGTTGTCTTTTGCATGGCCTCTTCGTCGCAAGGGCTTCCAGTGCCGCAACCGCGGTAGTCCCGTCGCAGCTGATAACGCGCGACTTCGTCGTTCGGCGGCGGGCGGCGCTTGGCCACCAGTGTGATGCTCACCTATGCGAACCGACGGCCTCCAGTGTGGTGCCCGCCTGCACCACTACTCACAGCTCCAGAGCACGAATGTCCATCGACACAGCCACCTGTACAACGTAAGCCAGAACGCATAGTACGGCAGTGACTTCGGAGTCGTGCCTCGTGGCATCTCACCGCGCAGTTGCCGCTCCAGCGCTCATTAAATGGCCAAAACTACGTCACAAGCTCCTAGCCCTGTCTCTTTTGCAGCATACAAAAGAAACAACGGCTGTGTCACCCAATTGATGTAACGGGCTCTCAAATGGCGGCGCTATTGCTAACCTCCAAAAAATGGCGGTTGCAGAGAGAAGGGAGGCAGAGCTGACAACACAACATAGAAGTCAAGTCGGATTGGCTGTTCGACAAGCGACGATCAAGCGATTGGCTGGTAGTTACCGCCAGTAATCTTGCAAGCCAATCAACGTGTCTTGTAGAAGTCACGCAGAGCCATTGCAACCCACAATAAGATGTCCTGAGATTTTTGGGCCGCTGGCTTAGGCCTGGAGAGGGCATGGAGAGGGTTCTGGGCCAGACCTGTGACTTCTCATGAGGTCAACAAGCTTCTTCAGACTTCTTGAGATTCTGATGTGCGTTTCCAGTGCGCACAGCTGCATGATGAGACTGTGTAAGAAAATCTCATGATATCTAGCCCTTCCATTGGTCCACGTACGCGGTTGAATGAATGTAACCACTCTACAACCGCCAGTTTTTCATTGTCAGCAATATTGCTGATCCCCGAATTTTGTCCTGGTGGACAGAGACTGACTTGCGGACCGACTCGCTCCACCAATCAGATGGGCCCCTGGGACTGACTTGGTGCTCCTGATAGCTTACATGAGCCAATACAGCCTGGAAATCAACATAAGCTCCTTTTTTTTTCTGCACTTCTGGCAAGGAGACAGTCGAAAATCTTAAGATCTCGCGTGGGCAGCTTGCTGCGTGCCAAGAAAATCGGATCAAGCGGCAACAAACAGTGAGTTCTGCTGGATGCAAGGTCCTGGCACCAAATACGGGCTTTTTATTGGCTTCGATGCCTTTTAACTGTCGTTTTACGCCAATAGAGTGCTCTTATTCACAGTCAGTCTCTGTCTCTGTCCCCCTGGACAAAATTCGGGGATCAGCAATACGTTCCTGTTCATGCCACTTTCAGCAAAGAGAAACAGAGAGTTGCTGTCAACGGATCTCGACGGCATCGACATTCAACAACCTTGAGCAAAATTCTTCTTTTGTCAATCTCAAAGGTTTCAAATGTCTCTCCTTCTGTGGGGAAGCTTAGGTTTCGATGCCGCAGGACTTTCAGTTTCAAATGAGTGCAACAAACATGCTTTTAATATTGATGTGCAGGCTCCGGTCACCACCCCCGGCGGACCATTTGCGAAGTCACAGATGGCACCTGTTGCGTCCCCTGGGCCAAGTCACAGATGGCACCTGTTGCGTCCCATAGGTCCACTGCGTCTTTCTGGCGTCCTCCTCCTGCCCCGAATGACACGCCATACGACATTCGTTGTCAGCACTGCTAGAGTGCGTCGCCACCCTCACTGCTCCAGGGCCATGGGTACCCGACGCAACCCTCTACTGCGTCAGTCATATCTACAGGTCATGTTGGTGTGCGTGTCGTGTGTAGGTTCTATTTTTGGCGGGCTATGACTTTTTGGTCGGCATCAAAAGCTTTAGAAGCACTGCCCGGAAGCAACGCGGGCAATCTTCTCTTCGACTCCAGAGAACTGCCCTACTATCTGTCGTCCTGTGATGAGGCTTGCCGCCGGGGCCTGCAAACGAGTGCCATCTTCAAGGAAGTGCGAGTGGAAGTACACCAGGTTCCGAAAGATGACCTTTCAGTCGTTGAACACGCCCTCGATGGGATGCAGGTCTGGAGAGTAGGGCGGTAGCCGGATAAAGGGGACCCCATAGTTCTCCAAGAAGACGTCACCAGCAGCATCGTGAATTGGCACAATGTCGAAGAGCAAAAGGCAAGCTGCTGCTTGAGAGTCCCAAGGGACTCCAGCGGTGGACTGAACTATTATCAAGATGACGCGACCCAAGGACAGGCACCAGTCGTTGCATTTCAGTGCACGCTCTCACGTGTCTGAGTGCAAGCCCAAGATGCGCCCGTCTGACGACACCGTCATCGTTGTGCTGACACGCTCGACGTGCCGAGGACTGATGTCGAGCATGTCAACTCGCTCTTGTCGGAGAGCACGCCCATACCTGCAGAGGACGTCACGATCGTCTGTGTAGGTCTCGTCGACGGATACGATGCAGCCGTTTCCAACCATCTGACGCAACACTGCGTGCTCGCCGCGACGCTCTCGGTTGGCCGCTTGGTACAAGCGGATGATGACCTTCTGTGCGAAGCCGAGCCGTCGCAGCATGCGGTCCACCGTGCTCCTAGACACACGCAGATGGGCAAATACGTCTGACGGCAGCGCGCGCATCGCCGTCGTCATGGATATGTGCTCTCTCAGAAGTGCCAGGGGATGATACTTAACGACACCAATAATGGCACGCAGCAGTGTGTCGTCCTCCCAGCAAGAAGCTTCTTGACGATTTGGTCGCTAAGGTACATGCCACAAGCTCTCTCTGCGCGTCCATTAGCACAGCCAACGCTCATGCTGAGCAGAGCGAACTCCAATATTCGCCGAAATGATTGAGCGCGGAGCACCGCGGTGCACCATCGATACCGCTGCAGACCACAGAGCTGCAACATACATTCTGATAACAAGAGCCTCCCCGGACGCACCGGCAGGCGCCGTGCACAACGCAAGCACGACCACGTCGACGCCGACGAAAGCGACCACGCCGACGCGCTTGAGCATAGGCACTTCCCCAAATACAAGCACCAGCACGACCGCCTCGCCGCCGACGACGGCGCGCTCGTGGACACTCTCAAACGCGTGCACGCTGCAGATCTCTAAGAAAGCCACCACGAGTACGATCACCTCGGCGCCTATGACGGCGACCACGTCGGCGCCGATGATAAAGAGCACGCCGATGCCCCCAAGCACAGGCACCTCCCTAACTACAAGCACCAGCACGACCGCCTCGCCGCCGACGACGGCGCGCTCGTGAACGCTCTCAAACGCGTGCACGCTGCAGATCTCTAAGGAAGCCTACACGAGTACGATCACCTCGACGCCTATGACGGCGACCACGTCGGCGCCGATGATAAAGAGCACGCCGATGCCCGCAAGCACAGGCACCTCCTAAACACACAGTACACTACAAGCACCAGCACGAGCGCCTCGCCGCCGACGACGGAGCGCTCGTGGACGCTCTCAAGCACGCGCAAGCTGCAGATCGGCAGGAAAACCGACACGAGCACGACCACCTCGGCGCATACAACGGCGAGCACGGCGATGCCGACGACAGCTACCACGCCGATGCCCGCGAGCACAGGCACCTCCCTAACTACAAACACCAGAACGACCGCCGCGCCTCCGTGGACAGCGAGCTCGTGGATGCGCTGAAGCATGGGCATTGTGGCCGACAGAGCCACCTGCACCACCGCGCCGCCGTTGACGACGACGACCTTGAGCACGCCGTTGAACACGGGCGCCCTGGCCGGAACCACCATAAGTTCGCGCCCTGGCCAACACCAGCACAAACTTGACTGCCTCACCGCTGACAATGGCGCACTCGTTAAAGCTCGCCAACACGCCTTTCTTCCACAGCACCGAAGACAGCACAACACGACCGGTACGCCGCCTGTGGCGGCCAGCTCGCGGACGCATTCAAGAACGCGTACCCTGGCCAACACCAAAGCGTACATGACCACCTCCCCGCCGCCGACGACGATCGCGCTGCCGCCCTCCTACACGCGCACCTAGCGCATCACCGACACCCGTGTGACCGCGCCGTCACATACGACGATGCGCTCGTTCACATACTTGACGAAGCGCACCTTGAATAACACATGCACGCTTCTGTCGCCGCCGACGACGACGAGCTCGTTTCCGGCAACAAGCCCAACACAGCGAGGCGTACGCAGTCTTTGGGCCGGAAGACGTCGACATCATTGTTGTCACGCAGAAACCCAACCGCGCTTCCGCGGACGAGCACGACGCCGTCCGACTGACGACAGCAACGGCGACCGCCGTCCCGCTCGCAACCACCTCAGTTCCGGTGCTGAGCACGATGACGATCTCAATGCCCGATGATGACCCCCGTGCAGCCTTCGTCCACGGCCGTGTTAGATAGCGCTACAGCGGCCGCTTCGCCGCCCGTGATCGCCACGGTGTCACCACTGACGACGACGACGGGCGCGAGCACGCTGCTGCGCGACAAAATAGGAGATTCTGGTCCTGCGGGTCGCGAATTTTTCGATGAAGGCTTGCAGCAACTCGTGCGTTCGAGCTGTCTGCTGAGGCAACGGCGGGCCAGAGCTCCAGGCACGCCATTGGTCAATTCGGCAAGAAAACAAATGACGACTACCCCTCCCCACTGTAACCAAGAAAGCCATCGACATCAGAAAATGGGGATGCCCCATAATTGGCAGAATTCTCACTGCTTTCGATGGAGAAGAGCAACAAAGCTGTTTTTCAGCCGTCATGCGCATTGGAACTGTCAACAAGGCAGATTCTGTCTCAAGACGTCGTCTGGTTGGTAGGGACGCCTTGGCCCCACTGTGAAATTTCAAGGATCGGTGTTACAGTAAACACCACATCATCAGCGCACTGTGGCCAATCGAAAAAACCAATAGGTTGTCCTGGCCACTGTGCCCCAGTGTAACTAGGGAGGTACACCTTTTTTTGCGATCCACTGTTGTGTCCGTGTCGGTGCGCTTTCTGGTCGATGGCGCGCCCTGCGCAGTACACCTTGTCGGTGCATCTACCACGAGCCCGTTGTTCTCCCAAATCGCTCCCACCAAAACATCCACGTCCCCTCGAAAACGCATGGGCAAGGCGTTTTTCTTGTTGAACATTCACACGTTTGCATGGAAATAATTTTAAACGACTTCTTGTATGCACCAAAAGCCTTTTTGAGAGCTGCATCCCATTGTACTAAGCGACATGTTCAAAATGCGCATGTGCAAACGTAGACATGTGCTCAACAAGTGCATACGAGCGATTCTATGCTTCCAAAGTGGTGTTTTCGATTTTCTTGCACGCTTCATTGAGACACCCTCTTCGAGGGGTGCGGATTAAGTCGTGCGCGGGGTCTGAAGGTGCGGGGAAACTCCCTTTTCGCCACATTATCCACCCATGTGCCCGACTTCATCATACTTACTTGTAGCCGCAGGAGCAACATCTGCCCTTCCGCAGACGGCGATCGGCAATGGTTGGACAAATGATATTTTCCATTCCACAAAGCTATTCGACCGGTGCGTATGAGCGGTGCATCCCGAGCGGGCACGAGACCTCCCGGCGCTGACACAGCCGGGGACCGCGCCGCGATCCACACCGATCCGCGGGTCCGCTGACTTGGTGTGGTGTGCCGCAGGGTCAGACACGCCCTACGGGAACAGAACCGCGATCTTTTCGCGATCTTCTGAAAAAGGGGCCCTTCAGCGGCACGGTTGGGCACTTGGAGTGGTTTACATCCAGGTGACCTCTCTCAGAAGATTCTCTCATGGCCCTCTAGAATAGCATTGCCGATCACGCCAAGTCAAGGGCGGACTTCTGGGTCGTGATACTTTCTGACACGAGCCCTCGAAACTGCAGCCACGCCAAAAAAACACCGGTCCTCGTCGATCGTGAAAGGCGCCGCAATACCTGCCCAAAACAGCTTGACCGGCACTTTGCATGTGCGTACCCAGTCGAAATCGTGCCTCACCCGTATGGCAGAACCGCAACAAATCAGCAGACACTTCTTTCACACCTGTCAAGCCTACAGGATGATGGAGCTCACGGAGAGCGATCCAATGTACTTCCTAACCAAAACTTTTCGCTGGTTTTGGCGCCACAGCCACTGGCGTCTTCCTGGGTTCGTTCACGGGTGCTTGTGCGGCCGGACGGAGCGCTACGAGCACCCAAATACGTATTACTGCGCACTGCTACTGATCAGCTTTGAGAATACTGACCAGGAACTACTCTGACACTGTTGTGTCGGAAGCGCAACTCGGTCAGCGCCGTCCCCGAACCGTACACTCGAGGGGGGAGCGGTGTTGCAGCTGGCGAAGACGGCTACCGAGACAAGGTGAATCCGACATGCGGCAGAAAGTGTAGTCTGAATGCGGATCGGGCACACGGCCAACAGGTCGATTTCATTCGAAGGGCCTCCACTTCGACCGTACAATTTCATGGTCGACTGAGACACGTCCCCGAGCTCTTAATAACTGTGCAGACTGCAGAAACCACGTCAGCGAACCTTAACTTTTGGCAGCCTGACCAATCTGAGCCCGAGAGAGCTAGAAGTCCGGAAATGGGGCTCCGTCACATAGTGTGAGGTGGCTCTCAAATCGTCCTCTGATTCGGCGAAAGCACTATTGATCGTCTGGTCTGTGCAGGTGCTCCGACGACTTCGCCTTGACACCGACTCGTTGTTGTCCTTTTGCCATCTCCCCTCGACGTCGTCATCGTAATGCGCCGTTAACGATTTGCGTGCGCACGTGCGACCGCATCTGACCGCTTTTCTACATCGGTGAGTACTGGTTACCCTTTCGATGTTCTCTATGTGAGGCGACAGGGGGGATCGGGGGGAGTGCAGGGAGCCGCAACCGAATGTGGGTGGAACTGTGATATCACAGACCGCTTCCGAATCTGTGTGTGCTGCGGGGCCAATCGTATTCTGCGGCTGTGTCAGGTACCTATTGGTGCCTGCTTAGCTTCGTTTGTATGGGGGGGGGGGGGGTGGGGGGGGGGGTCGGGTTTGGGGGTGGCGCCGCGCGGTGTTACAGAAAAACGAGAGCGTTGTTAGTGTCGGCAACCGACGTTTGAGTGCTATGGCGTCTGCTGTTTGGGTTCTGCTCGCATTATCAACTACACGCCGTGGGTCCAAGGGGAGTGCACTGCTGTTGGTGTTTTTGCCTATATCTGGCGTCTAACCCGCCTCTCCATGCGCTGCTCTTTTTTTGTGCACGTGGAGGAGTGTTTGTGAAGAAGAGGTTGGGTGCGGCTGGGAGAAAAGCACATGAGAGGGCAGTTTTCCGGCCCTGATGTGCCTGAGGGGAGGCCAGCAGGCGTGCTATGGATGCTTAGGCTGCATAGTCGTTGCCGCGGCTATGACGCTCACGCAGCGGCGGTGGTCGTCGTGACGTCGGCCGTCTTCGTCCTGCGTGGCTTCGGAGATGGCTGTCGACGAGCAGCAGCAGTGTCAACAAAATTTGTACGGATCAAACGCACCACAGGCGTGGCCTGGGATGCCACCCACGAGGGCCGTGACAGCAAATCATGTGGTTGTTCTACTGTAATTGCGTCTGGTGAGGGCGACTGTGAGCCAATCGAAGACCAGCAGATCGCAGTTTGATCGAGGTTTCACCCCCAGCCCATCACCGGTCTGAGTATGACAGTGATCGCGGTTTGATCGCGGTTCTGTTCCCATAGGGATGCTGGCGGAGCCCCATGCGGCAGCGAAGCCCGGCCCTCGCCGTGCGGGCCGACATCACGCCGAGTACCCCCACCTTTTACAGCTGGTACGGTTCCTAAGAAAGCCCGCCGAGCTGCGCTGTACCAGTTCGAGCTGCGCTGTACCAGTTCGAGCTGAGCTGCATCAGGCCTTTATCTTGTCCTTCCCGTTTTCGTCGAAGACCTCCGCGGTTGCGAGCATGGTGGAGAACCGTGCATGGCTGAACACTGCGCAAAGTTGAAAACTGTGCACTGGGCGTCGGGTGCCGTGGTGAAGGCGGGCCTGGGAAGGGCAGCGCAGGAAATGAGTGAGCTAGGACGGCACCCTCGCCTGTGAGGCCACGTCCGACAGCCGTTCTCCCAAAACTCCCGCACTCCAACTGTTGCAAAAGAGTTCCAAACCGGCGTCCGCGTGGCCGTAGAGGCCGATTTGGAACTCTTTTGCAGCAGGTGGAGAGAGGAATTTTCGAAAAAACGGCTGCACGGCCGTTCCGCCAAAACCCACTTCCTGGTCTGGGACACAGAGTGACATGAAAACCGTGTGCATTGTCGCAGGATTGGTTTGATACGCCGTCTGAAAAGCAACTTGGATCACAACAGCCGGACAAACACCACCCGCGCACCGCAAGACTGCATACAGAGCCTCGACCGAAGCACGCCCTTGTCCTCGAAGCGACCGAGAAGAAGAGAGCACCAGCTTGGTCACGGTCAGGCACACTGTTTCCCGGCAACATGCAGAGATCACGGCACGCAGCCGTGTGGTTGGATCAAGTCCACGTTGGCCTTCGTTTGACTTCACTTCGCTTCCGATTCAACGGCAGGCACCTTCTCTTTTTACTTGTGTGCCTGAAAGTGATCCGATGAGGTCTATTGATGGCTATAGATTTCATTGCTGATTGTGGAGTGATCGATCTTGCCTTTCGCTGGCGTTGTTCCGCCGATTCGGTAAAGTTTCATTTGTGATGTGCGGGTGAGCATAAAAGCAGCACCCGGCCGCCGGCGTCGATTTGACGAACGGCATCAGCGCTCCGCCGCACGCTCTCCCCACCGCCGTCGTCCCCCGCGTCGTCGTCGTCCGCCGCCTCCGTTTGCAGCCGCTGCGGGGCCTACCGGTCCGGGCGCTGCTTCGCCCGCGTCCGCCGCACCCACCAGCGCGTTTTTTTTTTAGTTCGCTGTCTGCCACGCCATGTGGGTTTTTGGCCTGTCTGCCTCCGAAAGCGCTGCTCGTCGCCGCCAATGTCGCTCCCCTTCCCACGCTTTCGTCTGTATTTTTCTTGATCCTTGCTCGCAGTGCCAATGTCTGTTGTCTGGTCGTTGTGGAATAAACTGTGTGTCTGTATCTCTGGTCAGTCTGAGTGCCTTTGCACGTCCGGGCTCGTCCATGAGTCTTGCCAGTGCCCAATTCTCGAAAAAGGAACAGCATTGCGTCCGTCTTCTATTGATACAGGAAAAGGGTGCTTGGTTGGCCACGCAGGGACAGGATGCCGCGACAGGGTGTAGGCAGCTGTGGCGGCCGGAGCGTGTAACGCTGCTAGAGAGGCGGCAGGCTGCGAAGACTTCTTGCTCTCTTCCCACCCACCACCCCGGAGTGGGCGTAACTTCTCTCTGCTCAAAGGCTGCACGATGTCGTCCTTCCGATTATTTCCTGCCCTACTTGACAAAGATCCGGTACTGAGCACTGCACCTGTTTAGAGTGTCAAGTCGCATTTGGAAGAATTTGATCGGAATTCATAGAGATCTTAATCACACCCTGATTTCGTCGTCACCACACTACAACGATTTATTTGGACGGGATACGAGCTATCTAACACTGGTAGCGTATGGCAGATACCTGTTCTTTGGACCCCCCCCCGTTTCCGGGTCGGACCTGAAGCAAGCGTGTTTAAGAGTGCTGTCAATAACTGATACGGCCAGCCGCCCAATTGCAGGCGCGGCTTCGTGGACCGGTTGAATTCATACATTAGTCACGGGAGCCTCGTCCTATCCACCGAGAATCTCCCGAAGCGCACGAGCTTGGCGTCGATTGGGTCGGAATCTTGTGAGAAAACACTGGCGAATTCCGACAAGCGGCCCCACGCCGCATGCTCCTGTTTCGTTGACCTGACCACGGTGAGGCAGAGGTGTGGTGGAGGCTGAACTCACTTGAGGTGTGCAAGGGCATGCAAAATGCCGCTTGCCGTAGGCGTGCAGTTTGCAATTTTTTCGGGCGTGGCGGTGGCGAAGTTGGATCCGGACGTGGTGTCGGGGTTCGTGCAGCTTGTCGTGTGCTACGGCTTGCAAGCTGCCGCTTGCGTTCCTCGTGCCATTGGTTCTGAATGGTGGCTTGACTCCGGCCGACGTGACGCTCGACGTAGTGGTGGGCGCGGTGCACTTGTCGAGTGGGACGGTGTGCAGATTGTCGCATGCGCACAACGTGCAGCTGGTTGGTCTTGTCAGAGTGACGGCGGCCAACGTTGCCGCGGACGAAGAACTGGACGTGCTGGCCGGGGTGGTGCGGCTTGTCGTGTGAGACGGCGTGCAGGTTGCCGCGTGCGTGGGGCGTGCACTTTGTGCTTCGTGTCGGCGTGACTGTGGCCGACGTGGCGCTGGACATTGTGGCGGCGGGTGTGGGGCTTGTCGTGTAAGTTGGTGTGGACGCTGCCGCTTGCGTAGGGCGTACACTTTATGCTTCTTGTCGTCGTGGCTGTGGCGGACGTGAGCTGGACGTGGTGGCGGGGGTGGTATGGCTTGTCATGTAAGACGGCGTGCACGCTGCCGCTTGCGTAGGTTATGCACTTTGTGCAATATTTTCAGCATTGCGGTGGCGGTGAATGTCCGGCTTTTCGTGTTGGACGTCTCGCAAGTTGCGGCTTGAATGGCGTGGGGCGTGCAGTTGGTATGGGGGTGAGGAACACCGTTTGGGTTTGTGTTTATGCATTTGTTGCGTACATGGTCGTTGAAAGAGTGGCACCTCGATTAGTATTTGAAGTAAAACGTAGCGGCTCAAAACAAAAAAACACAGGTCTACCACAGCAACGCAGTGCACTACCTCCTCACACAGGTCCTTTCTAAATGGCCGGTGTCTGAGCACGTGTTTGGGCGGATTGCACGCCCACAAGTCCATGTCTGAGCACGACCGGGATGTGCCTGTCTGAACGAGACACATGTCAGAGCAGTGCTCATGAGATTAAAGTTGCCCGCCTTACAGTGGCGTCTCACAATGTGCGGCTGGTGCGCGCATACCCCTGTTTGTTGGCGTACCGTTGGAAGCGCAGGCGTGCTGGAGGCTGATAGGCGATTCCCAATCGGGAGGGCAGCTTGCATCTCTGGCAGGGGGGCTTTTGCTCTACGAGCGGCAAGTGTGGCTTGTCTGCACGTGTTTGGAGTGCACATGAAAATCATAAAAAACCCGAGCACGCGTGTCTAGCACGCTTGCAAGTTCGCCCAAGTGCTTGTCAGACACATCCAATTCCGAGTGTGCGGAAGGTGTTCGATCGCTCACCCAGAACCAGCACAGGTTCCCCATTGGTCTGACACGCCCAGGCGTAATTGAGACTGGTTCAAACACGCCTGTTTAGACAGGGCGTCAGCACGGCCCCTTTACTCCCCCTTGTACGGCTGGCACACATGCGCCACATAGTAGTCGCCAGAGCGGAAGTGGCAGCCGCACATCGGACACTCAAACCAAGCGCGCGCGCCCGGTGCGACCACTACCGCATTCGAGACGCAGCCAGCCCCATTCGTCGGTGACGCCGACGCACGGACTGGTCTCGCGCGTGCCGAATAACCATTCGGTCAAGCGTTCTCGCCAACACCAGTCGACTTTGGAAAAGTGCCGGACGAGCCAAAGGCACCAAACGAGGTCGACAGCCGCCCCAATCCCGAGTGAGCAGCGTCCGCGAGCTTATCTGACCCCGACGCGTACACGTCGTCGTCGCGTCCGCGCTTGTGTCGGCCGGCGTCAGCAGGAAGTGGCCCGGCTCCAGCTCCACCAAAAGCCCCACCAGCGACAGAAGACTCGCCGCGGCCGGCCGCGAATGCGCGAGCGTGGAAATCAGCGGTGCGGCCCGCATCGCGAGCGGCGGCCGCGGGCGCAAGCATTCCGACGTCGTGTTTAGCTTCAAGCAGCACGTTTGCTAAACGTGATTCGTCATCTTCAGCGTGCCTGACTTCTCTCATCGGTGCCCGCAGGCGAGGCCACAGAACATGGAGCTCGGCATGCCTCCCGCTGTCCTTCAAAACAGCCACGGCGCGTCGGTGCCCAGCGCCAATCACGTGACTGATGAGGCCTGTCGGGGCGTCGTTGCTCGCCAGGCATGCCGGGCATGTCAAACGAGAAGAGTGGCTGGCGTTGCCGGGCCCGTGCTTCGCGGCGGCGCGGAACGCCTTCTTCTTGTGTGGCGGTTCGCGAATGTGCTCATTTCAGCTTTCCTCTCTGGTCATCAAAATGTTGTAAATCTCACACTTGTAAAAGCCAGAACGCCCGGGCAGCGGGGATAAGGGGGGGGGGCGTGGTGCGGCGGCCATGTTGTGAAAATACTCAGAAAGGGTGGGCAAGGTGAAGCAGCGCAGCAAGAGGCTGCAACACCAGGAAGCAGGACCACCGACGAGATGTGTAACGAAGACAGGGCCTCAGGTATTGCTGCAAACGCACCCGACAGAAAGTCGTGACCGTCGGCGGCCGCGCCACTGCCAGTTTTGCACACTGTGATTCATTCTGGGGGCCGAAACGATTCCGTCTCAAATTGGGAGTTACTTCAATTTTCTGAGAACAATAATGATGCAGTATGTACACAGCGTCTTTCTCCGGGGTTGGCCAATGAGGCGATGGCGTCAGGAGCGAGTGTTGAAAGCATGATATTGCTAGTCCCCCAATTTTGTCCTGCCGGCCTGGGACTAGGACTGACTCTTAGCTCGTGATGAAAACGTTTCCTAGAATGATTAGGAAAGTTCCAACGTTGTTTCAAAGACAAAGTCCGCAATATACATGGCCTGCCACGTAAATGTGGTCACAGTTAAGGCGCACGAGGCGCCGAGCTCATGGCCACATTTGTTCTCCACACCGTTGACGTCGCTACCATCGTTGTCGACGTGTGGTCTGTCACTGCTGCCATCTCGCGCCAGGTCTTTGGGAAAAGGAGTCCAGTTTGTCATCGAGGCGAAAAGTGAGGCGCATAGTATCGAGACACGTCAACCAGTTATCAAGAAACGTCAACCAGTGGGCTGAAAAGCGTTGATATTGGTTGTGTTCGTCAAAGCAGTGGCACACGGTTGCCGTAGATTTCTCCCGGTATCGAGAAAAGGCAGTGAGGAGGGCATCGCTTACTGGAGGTTGGATGTACAGTGTGATGTTCCGCACCGCAGTTTTGACAAAGCCGCGGCACATGACCGGCGAGATAGAGGATAGCATGAGCGCAATGCGAAGGAAGGGCCACTCATTAAAATGCTCGGGCGTGACATGCCGTCGAAGCCAGCTCCTCCCGACTGAGAACACGTCCTCAATCGGATTTAAGTCGGGGCTGTAGGGCGGCAGGAGCCGCACCAGCCCTCCAGCGGCCTGAATCAGCGCGATTGCAGCCTGGTCGTGAACCCGGGCATTGTCGAGTATCAGAACACAGCGCTCAACCTGCTTTGACCAGGGCAACCCAGGGTCGTAAGCGTTCATCAGCGGCAGCAAGCTTTCCAGAGCGAAACGCAAAAAGTCAACGGAGGTCTGGCCGGGGCGCGGCTGCGTGATTTTTCAGTCAAGCACCCGGTCGTGGCTCATGGCAAAGAAGAATGTCGTGCTCACCCCCCGGCAGTTCGTTAAGTCACATTCGGCTCGACGCCCAAGCAGTGACCAAGCCCACTTCCGGTTGGCAGACCGTCCGCAGCCGTGCGCCTCATCCATCATTGCGCGCAGGGGAATGTCCCGCTGATCAAGGAGCCAGCGCGCACAGTCAATTTTAGTTCGCGTAATAAAGGCAGTCTAGATGACCTTACGCGTCAATCCATTGGCTGCGAGTATTAAAAACACGGATGAGGGAGAGATGACCACATCCTCGCCAAGCCGATGATGAAGGTTCCTGACGAAGTCCAATACCTCGTTCAAAAAAGTCTCCGGGCATTGCTCAACAGCAAAAAGAACCACAGAGCGCAGATCTGCGCACTCTAGGAAGCTGTCAGCGTTGGTGATCCACTTCTTGGGGGCATAGTGAACCTCCCCCGTTTCCTCGACGTAAGCCAAAAAGCGAGTGAGTGTCCTGCGGGACATTCGCGTGTTACGGGCTGCCGTCTCTAAGCTCTGCCCATCATTGAGGTGCAGCGACACAGCAAGCTGTCGCATTGGTGCTGACTTCATCGTGTCGTCCCAAGCAGGACGCTAGACGTCGGAACGTCTGCATGTCGCGAATAGTGCAAGACAAGCTGTCACGCTCGTTCAAGCAAAACCGAGCGACGAGTGTGGAGCCAATGTGTGGCAAATCATTCAACAAACGAGAGCCATGCACCGGAAGAAATGCCAAGAAAGACTGAATCATCTGTGCGTTTTTGCCTGATGCAGGCAACGAGCGGGATCCAGGCCCAGAAAAGGGGTCCTACAAGTAAGAAACAGTGGCTTCCTGCTCAGGTGGGACGGAGTGTGTCGGGAAACTCCCATTTGGTTGGCAACGAAGGCACGTTGCCTGTTAGCACAGGCCACGTAAGCCTTACTAGCGAGATCGAAGTCCTTGCGTGCCTTGTTGCGTAGTCGTTTTCAACTTGTCTGCATCCAATATGGAGTATTTGATTGTTTCATAACTTGTGCCGCTACTGTAAAAATGCAGTCAGTCCCAGTCCCTGGACAGCAGCACAAAATTGAAGGACGAGCAATCCTCCGTACCCGTGCGTTCCAGTGTAGTTCGCGCCTGTGTCTTCAGTACATCAGACGTGCCAAGCCAATGCGTCCAAGTCGAAGCGCGAGGCCACCGTGGGCGAAGCGGGGAAACAATTCGAAGCACCACGGCCATGATATGGCGTTGATCTGAGCCGCCGGACGCATCGCATCCGAGTGCAGCTCTGTTGTTGCGTCCGACGCATTTCACCTCTACGACCAGCTGCCGAGGCCCGGTCGGAAGCGGCCGCCGCAGCAGCGCCTTGCAGAAATGAGGAAGAGTACGGCTCGATCGTCATGACCGTCAAGAGGAGTTCCGGCTGAAATACATGTACCACCAACAAGTACCACTCATATTTGTACTCTGCCGATCCGACTGCTGCCAAGTCCTGATTCTGCACCGTTTCATCCTCCATCGTGCACGGCCAACGATCGATCGGATGTGCGCCACGACCGTGCGCGCCAAGTGCAAAACCCCCTGCTATGGCGCGTGGGCTAGCGCTCGTAAAAGGCACGCCAAGCTGTGCTCGTCGCCATATTCTGGTTATCCAATCTCAGCTTCGCAGACCGCTGTTTTCGGAACACCTGCGCGCCGCTGGCAAAGTACGACGAGAGGCAGATCTCATTTTCTTTCTCGCTCCACAGTGGAGCGACATCGTCAAAGAGCGGGAAATGAAAGCAGCCTGAAGTAGAGCGAGGAGATGACTGGCGGACGTACCCCCCACCAGTTCAAACTGTGGTTCATGTCGTCTGCTTTTTGAAGCTTCGTCGTCGACGGGCCGGATGACAATCTGTCGCCAAATCAAAGAAGTGCATGTTCGGAGAATTGTCAGAGGACTTCTCAGTGGATTTTCACGGTCCTAACGCACATCCACGGCTCGGACGCCTCCGTCGCCCACCGTGTCGGTGTGTTTCGTTCCCAGAGTGTCGCATCAATCGTCGTTTGATGGAACGTTGTCAAATGTTCCGAGGGAGGTTACCTGTGGAGCAGGGAGATCGCCTTCCCACAGACAAGCGAGTGGTCAGCAGTGTTTCTTTCGTGGAAGCGCTCTCCTGGTTGGTCTGGACACAAACCTCCAGTACTCGGCGCAGGTTGGGGTGGCGAACGGCGCTACCGTCGGGCTGTCGTCGTCACCACCGACGCTCGCTTCGTCACCGTCGTGACCCGCTCCACACCCACGGTCACCATGACCGTCGCTTTTCCTGGCTTCCCGGACGCCGATGTCGTGTGCTTGCAAGCGCTATGCGGCACGCCTCAGAACAGGGGTTTATCAAATAATTTTGCTGTACTCAGCAATTCGTGTCTCTCATCGTTTTGTCGTCTAGCCTTGTGCTGAAGATTTTATATGCTCTTCTTTTCATTCCGTCGTGGGTTGCATGCGGCACATAGTGTTGTCGTGGGCGACGCGGCCTGTCCGATTGAGAACCATCTCACTACATTCACGTTGCGTTACCTATGTGTCGCTCCCCATTCTTCATGCAGCCTTTCATGTCGCTACTGCGTCTGGGTGCTGACAGGGCCATTCAGAATTGTCCCGCGCATCCTGAAGATGACCGCCCGTCGTCTTCTTTTCATGTACAAGCCCTGCTTTATTCTTTATCGTAACAATTTACATACACCGGTAGGAGGCAATCACCTCATGAAGGCATCTTCCCATTGTGGTGGGAGTGACGATGTTTTGCGAGGCCAGATGTGCATGATCTCGACGGCCTACAGCGTGCCGTTCGTCGTCATTCTTGACGTGACAGTTGCCGTCGTGAACGAGGAGTCAGCATCGGCAAAAGAGAAGTCGGATCAGTGGGGTGAAGTCCAAGTCGTGGCCTGCGTGGGGCGTGCCGTTGGTGCTTTGTGGTGGCGTGACGGCGGCGGACGTGGAGCCGGACGTGATGGCGAGGGCGCTGCGGCTTGTCGTAAGAGACGGTCTTCGAATTGCCGCTTGCGTTCGGAATGCACCTGGTTATTATTATCGGCATGGTCTCGGGGGACGTGGAGCTTGACGTGGCGGCGGGGGTGTTGCGATTTGTGGTGAGGGACGGTGTTCAAGGTGTGACTCGGGTTTTCAAGCATCTTGCGCTTCGTGTCGGCGTCGCTGCGGCGGCCGTGGAGCCGGACGCGGTGCCGGGGGCGGTGCAACATGTCGCGAGCGACAGTGCGCAAGTTGCTTCTTGCGTGGGCCGCGCGGCTGGAGCTTTTTGTCGGC
>Ga0115029_1001160_pt1 | contig 19867 bp, 29 predicted proteins | sample SidtaG_3_FD_87297 | JGI IMG/M metagenome (GOLD analysis project Ga0115029, IMG submission 87297) | Marine algal microbial communities from Sidmouth, United Kingdom - Sidmouth_Asex1 metaG | ecosystem: Host-associated > Algae > Red algae > Unclassified | place: Sidmouth, United Kingdom | collected... | reverse complement strand
GGGACGCTTTCATGACGGCCAACGGTGTCGCGTTCCTCCGCCTTCCTCCATACAGCCCCGACATGCAGCCGATTGAAGGCGTTTTCAACGATTTCAAGGTGATCATCAGAAATTTGGTCTACCACAATCAAGCACTGGTGGAAGACCCCCACCTGCTGCAGGCGATGGCAGCCAGTTTCTTGAGTCAGCGCCACATTGTCGGGCAATTCGACTGCGTTGATCGGGTTTTGGCGGCAGTTCGTGCCCAGTAAACACTTCTCACCTTGCTGTCTCTGACCCCACTCGCTTGAAAAGCACGTCACGGCGTGGCATCACAGTGCCGTCCGGAGCACCGGCGGATGCGGTGGCCGTGGCCGGCGGCGGCGGCCTCGGCGGCGGTGGTCTCGGTGTCGGCGCATCGCACAGAACCCGTATTTCCTGCTACCGACGCGTTCGATGCGGGCGGCACGGGCTGCGGCGGTGGGTATGTCGCCGCGTCAGTCGTGTCCGGGAATGTTGCGCCTGCTGCACATCGGCTGGCGGGGCGTGGTGCCGACGACATCGGCCGGGCGGTGGCTCCGCGTTCTACGGTGGGCGGAAGGTGGTGGAGACCACTCGGTCTGTGGTCGGCGCCGTGCGAGGGGTGGAGAGGATGCTGCAGCCGGCATCGGCGGCACAGTGGGGGGGATGGAGAGGACGCTGCAGCCGATACGGTGGCAGTGGCGGTAGCGCTTTTACTTTGATGGCCCTGGGAGAGCTTACTGGCCTGAGTGACATGAGTGGCCTGAGCGGGCTGTCGGTGTTGGGGCTGTAGGTGTTGAGGGGGGAGGGGATGCCACTGCCTTTGTTGGGGGGCGCCCATCTTCCAGGATACTGGCGGTGGACGCGGCGGTGACGCCGCTCATGGCGGCGTGTGTGGGAGGGATCTATCTTGGAGGAAGCCGAAGGCGGCGGTGGGAGCGGCGGCACTCGCCGCGCGTGCGCCCCGTCGCCGGCGGCGGCCACAGCCACCGCCGCCACCACCGTTACCGTCGCTGCCGCCACCGCCGCAATCGGCCGCCGCCAGCGCCGCCGCCGCAGTGGGCCTCGCCCCCTCTGTGACCGCCGCTTGCGTCGGCACCGCCCCCGGCGGGAGCGGAACGCCGCGCGCCGCCGGAAGCCCGGGCTTCGCCATCGCTGCCGAGATAGCCCTCGCCGTAGCCGCCGTCTGTGCCGCGGCCGTCTGCGCCGCTGCGGCCATGGCCGCGGCCGCTTCGCCCGAAACCAACGTCGCCACAACAGCAGACCGCCGCGGTCGCACGATGCACGTGCTGGCCACCGCAGGTGGGATAAACAACGGGGGGGGATGCGCGGGAGGTTGCTTCGACGATGCGGCAGCAGATGAACCAGGCGGCGATGTCTGTCAGGCGGCGATGGCGCAGCACCAGGCGGTGGCGGCGGCGGCGGCGCTCGTGGTGGCGGCTGTGGGGCAGCAGCAGCTGCGGTTGTCGGGCCTGACGTGTCACCGAGAAGGCAGCCGCACCACCAGACGGCGGTTGCTGCCAGCGTCCGCCATTCCACAAGCGGCAGCAGCTTCAGCAGGTGGCCGTGGCCGCCCCGGCGGCGCCGGCGCAGCAGCATGTGTCACCGGGGCGGCAGTTGCCCAAGCAGACGGCGGTTGCTGCCGGCGTCTGCCTCTTTGCAAGCAGCTGCAGCAGGCGGCTATGGCCGCCTCGGCGGCGAAAACGCGGCAGCACGTGTCGCCGGCGAGGCAGACGCACCACCAGACGGCGGTTGCTGCCGGCGTCCGCCTCTTTGCAAGCAGCTGCAGCAGGCAGCTATGGCCGCCTCGGCGGCGACAACGCAGCAGCACGTGTTGCCGGGGCGGCAGTTGCCCAACCAGACGGCGGTTGCTGCCGGCGTCTGCCTCTTTGCAAGCAGAAGCAGCTGCAGCAGGTGGCCGTGGCCGCCGCGGCGGCGACGGTGCAGCAGCACGTATCGCCGGGGCGGCGGTTGCACCACCAGACGGTGGTTGCTGCCAGCGTCCGTCTCTTTGCAAGCAGCAGCAGCTGCAGCAGGCGGCCGTGGCCGCCCCGGCGGCAACGACGCGGCAGCACGTGTCGCCGGGGAGGCAGACTCACCATCAGACGGCGGTTGCTGCCAGCGTTCGCCTCTTTGCAAGCAGAAGCAGCTGCAGCAGGTGGCCGTGGCCGCCCCGGCGGCGACGGTGCAGCAGCACGTATCGCCGGGGCGGCGGCTGCACCACCAGACGGCGGTTGCTGCCAGCGTCCACCTCTTTGCAAGCAGCAGCAGCTGCAGCAGGCGGCCGTGGCCGCCCCGGCGGCAACGACGCGGCAGCACGTGTTGCCGGGGCGGCAGTTGCACCACAAGACGGTGTTTGCTGCCAACGTCCGTCTCCCCGCGAGCAGCAGCAGCTGCAGCAGGCGGCCGTGGCCGCCCCGGCGGCAACGACGCGGCAGCACGTGTTGCCAAGGCGGCAGTTGCACCACAAGACGGTGTTTGCTGCCAACGTCCGTCTCCCCGCGAGCAGCAGCAGCTGCAGCAGGCGGCCGCGGCCGCCCCGGCGGCGACGGTGCAGCAGCACGTCGCCGGGGCGGCAGTTGCACCATCAGACGGCGGTTGCTGCCAGCGTCCGCCTCTCAGGAAGCAGCAGCAGCTGCAGCAGGCGGCCGTGGCCGCCCCGGCGGCGACGACGCGGCAGCACGTGTCGCCGGGGAGGCAGACGCACCACCAGACGGCGGTTGCTGCCAGCGTCCGCCTCCCCGCAAGCAGCAGAATCTGCAGCAGGCGCCAACCGCTCGCGTCAGTCGGCGGCCCCGGCAATGGCGTGGGGGCGACCGCCGCGGTCGTCGCCGCATCGGTGGTCACGTTGTCAAATGGAACCGCCTCGGAGGGGCACGTCATGCCTGCGCCGGGTTTTGCGAAGCATGCGCGACCGCGGCGTCTGCCGACTCCTCCGCCGTTGCGTGCAGCGGCGCCGCCGGTGGGGCGCCCCGAAACAGTCGGCGCGGAGTCCAAACCGCTCGTCTGCACGTTCCGCTGCCGACGTCACCCTCGGCAGTGCCGATGCCGCTGTTTCCGCCGGCTTTGCCGGTGGCTGCGGCGGCGGGGCGGGCGGCTTGCGGCCCGCCAGTCCAACTGCACGACCTTCGTGTGTGGTGGAGGTGGCAGTCCAAAAATCAAGAGGTAAGTCATTTAAATGGTCAAGGTCGCACACACCCTCCCCTACTGGGCACCATCATAAAACGGGTGGTTCGACACACAGCTACCGCAGGCAAGCGCAGTTGGCGTGTGCTGCGTGCAAATGGAGTACGTCGTCTTCTCGTTTTGAAGGTCCCAGCGTGACCAAAAGCAGTCGACAACTGCGTCCAGCATCTGCACAAACACGTTCATTGCGACGGATGACGGGGGTTGCTCGGTGGGCTCGCGAAACGCAGACGTGAAGAGGAGCAGCAGACCTCGCTGCGTGAAGCAGCCAAAGGGCACGGGGTTCAGAGTTGTCTCCATACGATGGCGCCAGTGGATGAGCGAGGCCAGGTCCTTGTCAGGGCACATGGCCAGCATCAGGTTGGCGGCCTCCCACAGGTCAGCACGGCAGAGGAAGAGGGACGCATCGTAATCACGCGGCTCCAAGTCCACGTCGGGATGCAGAGGACAACGCAGTAGGACTGCGTCGTCCCCGCGGGGAGGAGAGGGAACGGCCGTCTCCATTGTTGAGTGTTGCAGGCGGGCTGGGGGCTGCGGGAGGGAGGATGGCGCCGCCACGGGGAAAGCATGCGCCACGGGGAAAGCATGCAGCAGAGATGTCCGTCTCAGTGAGGTGCCCTCGCCTCTTGTCCATCCGCGGCGGCGGCATCGCACAGTTGTACAGGCAGCTGCCGAAGTCGGCAACTGATCGGCCTTGCGACGCAGGTGTGCGGGCAGGTGCCGACCCAAATGGGTGCGACACCTGCCGTACTGGTACAAACGGGATGCATGAGTTGCGACAGTCCCGTGAACTACGGACTTTACCACTCGTTGGGCCTCTGTGAGGCACAGTGCAAGAGACAGCATGGGAGTTTGCGGGACTGGCGCGCAACGCAGTCCAATTCGGGGCATTGTGTCCAGCGGTGCTTGCCTGGCTTCGCGCCATGATGTTGCCACACACGGACCGCGCGGCCAGCAGGCAGCGTTCTTGGTCGTCCGTGGGTTTAAGCGATCTGCGGGCTCGGGTTGGCTCCGCGTGTCACTGGTGACAGCCCAATGGCTGCACGCAACAGTGTCAGATCGGGCACCTGGAGTTTCACTCGGATCATGACGTGGACAATGGCCCCCCCTCTCACTAGCTCTAAGAGCAGAACAGAATGATCGTTTCGACAGGCACTTGTGAAAATAGGGTGGAAAAAAACGTGCTTTGTGGCGTCTCCATGCTCGCCGAGTTGTGGGTGCACCTGTTTCATGCGTTCACTGCCTCTGACCGTACTTTGTTGTCTTCTGTTGCGCAGTGGGCTGTCCTGTTGGGGCCGTGACCGCCGGAGCAGGGACGGCGGGTAAAGATAACGCGGCGTCAGGGGATTGGTGAGTTTCTGCTCCCTTGCACGTGAGCATGAAATTTCATGAACGTCCGCCATGCCGTCATTCAACTGGACCCTGCGGCAGAGTGTCCACTCGCTCGGCTCCATGAATAGTCGGGTCTCAATCTCTGTCGACCACTAAATTTTAAGCACGTTGCAGTGCTTCTTTCTCTGATGGAGTGTAAAGGTTCGACTCAGAACAGCACCCTTGTAGACGCCTTCCTGTGCAGAGCGCTCTGCACGAGAAGGCGCCCCAGCACCCTCTTCGTCACTTTGTGCGCGGCAGCACCGAGCCCCTGTCTTCTCCAGAGCAGGCCCCCTGCACAATGTCTTCATCCGGCACTCATTCGATGATACCGCCTGCTCCCGAGCTACCGGCACCTTCCTCTGGTGCTGCTCATCCTGCAGACGAATTTTGTTCAACATGCGGTGCAGTGCTGCACCGCACTTGCACAGACGATTCCGCTTCACAGTATGTGCATGTCTCCGTCCGTTTTGGTCCTTGTGCTGTTTCTTCGAGCGGCGGCGCTGTTCTGCATGTCGGCAACCACGCATGGAAGCTGGGAGCCCGCTGCATGTGTCCCTCGGCGCCATGCCCCAGCGGAGAAGGTGGTGGTCGTGTCCGAATTCCTCCTGGTGCACGTGTGTGGTTCGAGTGCCCGTCCTGTGGACTGCTGTTTGGGTCCGGTGCAGACTTTGACCGACACGACTGTCGTGCTCAGGGCAGTGGTGGTGTAGTCGCTTCATCTGGGATGGCCCCGTCCGGGAGAGCTTCGTCACGGACGTGAAAGGGGCACCGATGTGTTGGCCTTGTCCATGTAGCCGCGGGTGCGGTCCTCTCTGCAGCAGGCCTCTTCATATGGGCGATGACGTCGCAGATTGCATTGTATGCGTCATCTTGACGACGCGCGACGGCCTCGATTGGGTGAACACCAGTCACTGCGGCGTGGGGATTTTGCGGTGCGTAGCACGACGATGGTGAGTGGGTCTGATGATTGGTTGCCACTCTGTGGGGTGCGTTCTCAGGATGATATTGTTTTGTGCGGTGGGGCGAAGGTGAGCGGTGTGTAAGAGTGGTAGTGCAGCCTGTATGAGTGGGTAAGGTCGTGTCGTGGCGTCGCCAGTGGTTTATTCCAGGTGCCGAGAAGCCCACGCTGATGGAAGGTGACGCTGGCCTTGTTTGCGTTCCTTTCTCGCTTTGGATTGCTGTCATGGTGTGGTGTGTCTTTTATTTCGGTATGTCTGGTGCCGAGCAGAGTGCATATGGAGCCGGGGGTGGGTGGTCGCCGCTGGCGACGGCCGGCCGTGAAAGGGCTGAGTCGGGTCGAGTGCTTTGGGCCTTCCAGTGACGTGGCGGTAGCGGCGGCGATGGTGGCACCCTGTGCGGCTAGCTTTCTATTTGCTGTTCCCCGCCTTCTTCCGCTTTCCCTCACCGCACGACGGGCGTCTCCGCCCCATTCGGTCCGACACGGCACCCTTTGGCGGCTGGGCGACGGCCTCGAGGTGCGCGCACGCGGCGCCCGGCGGCCGCGACCGAGTCCATCGGCTGAGCCACATCTCTTTTTCAGGGTCGACCAGGTCGGGCCCCCCCCGTTGCCGCAGCTGCCGCGACCTCCGCCTCATCACAGTTTCCCTCCGCCGCCGCTAACCAAGCACGCCACCTGGCCGGCAGCCCCAGACAGACAGCACGCGCCGGCCGCCGCCGTCGTTCCCAACCACCTCCACGCCGGCCGCTGCGACGTCAGGGCACCAGCGGTGTCATCCACCCCACACTCGACTCGAAGCGTGGGTGCCATGTCGGCGTTGGCGCTCCTGGCGGCGCACCCTGCCACCGGCACCGTCGCGCTCGTGTCGGTGGTAGTGCTGCCGACGATGGTGCTAGCCTCACCGTGGGAGGCGCACGAGACAGTCGCTGAGGAAGCCCCAAAGGCGGCCGGCACAGGCGACAGAGGCAACGCGGCGGCCCCACACCTCGATGGCGCAGCAGGCACACGGCCACCGCTGTGGCGACACTTGACCGGGCGTCTGCCACCTGGCGCCTGTTGCGCGTGTACATGGCCACGCGTGCCGCTTGTCTCGGCCGGCACAGGGTCCACGCGTCTGTCATTGGTGCTCTCGAACAGTTAGGTGGAGTGGGGCGGTGAGTCGTCGTGCAAATGTGAGTGCGACGGTGCTCAAAGAACGCACGCACATAGCGCGATGCACTTTCGCATTGTCGGGGGCAACGTCCCTCTTGTACGGCAGCTCGCAACGGTCGCATGCGTGCACGTCGGACGTTCGCGCGACGTGTTTCCACACGTCGTCTCACCGCTCTGAAACGCGACGTACGTGCAGACAGAGCGCGCCACCAGCGCCCCAAACGTGCACGTGGGGAGTTGGTGCGCCAGGATGTTGCGGGAGCCGCGAAGGCAGCGGCGGCGGTGCCGCGGGTCCTGACAACAGCGGAGGCGGCGCGGCGGCGGCGGAGGTTTGGGAACCGGGGGGGCGGGGCATGTGTGGCTTGCGCCTCAGCCATGTAGGCCGATGGAGTCTGCACCCCCGGCCGGCGCAACCCCACGCCTGTTCCCGCGCATTCGCGCGTGTATCACCCTGTCGCGTCCGCATCTCCACTCCGGGCACTCATCAATCGGCCACGCCAACAGGAAGGACAATGGCCACGCCAACCGCCGGTCGTGCTGGAGCTGCGCATGATGCGGGTGGCGGCCATGCCTCTCACGGGCCAGCGTCCTTCCCAGAAGAACAGAGACAACGGCACAGTGGAGAAAAACCAGGAAGAGAATAGCAAGAAAAACGAATTGAAGCGTGTGTTTTTCCACGAATCGAACCCCGGTCAGGAATGTATCAATTCGCACATGTGCCCAGGACTCAGTCGACTGAGTTGAAGTGAAACTTGCGCCGCATGGGGGATGTCGCGGGTTCGAAGGCAGCGGCAGATGTGCATGATGGCGAAGAACTATTGTGAGAAAATCTGCAGGATGGTGATTGTGTCGATGACTGAACGTTCACAGGGATTGCACTCTGGCGGATCGGGTATCTACAAGGGAAGGGATGCCTCAAAATCTTCTCCACTGTCTGTACGGACGCAGTGAGAGTTGCAGCCCAGACGGGCGCGCCCCTCATTGCATATCGCACCACCGAGAGGCCAGAGCAAAAGTCAACGCACTTGCGATGAGTCCCAAGTCCTGTCTTCACAGCGCAACGCGGCAGCGCACAAAAGGCTCTGTCGGTGTGAAGTCGAAGTGCTGGACAAAGCCGAACAACTGCTCCATCATACAGTACATTGGACTGGCACTGCGTACTTCTGGATCATCACATGGTTCTCAACGCTCATGTCCACGTGCTTTGCTGAGGGAGAACCGTCCCGATCGTCGAACCACTTTCCAGATCCTCCTATGCGTCAAATTTTCCTCGGAGGTCCGTCCATCTGTCATGGACGTGAGGCCAGGAGCGCCCCAATGGCTGCCCTTTGACCTGATTGGGCAGCGCCGAGATCCACTTTCCACCGTCGTTCCAGCGCCGTTGACGTCGTCAGCGTCGTCGTGACTGGCGGCCATCCTCATCCCGGTCACATCCCCGTCGGGACCATCCCCATCGCGACCATCCCCATCGCGACCATCCCCACCGCGACCATCCCCACCGCGACCATCCCCGTCGCGACCATCCCATCGCGACCATCCCCACCGCGGCCATCCCCACCGCGGCCATCCTCACCGCGGCCATCCGCACTGCGGCTGTCTTCACCGCGGCCATCGTGACCACGGCCATCCCCACCGCAATCTTTGTCACTGCAGCCATCCCCACCACCCCCATTGTCACCCCGCCCATTGTTACCACGCCCATCGACACCACGTCCGTCGTCATAGCGGACATCCTCACCGGCCAACGATACCGCGGGCATCGGCAGCTCCGCCGTTCCCACAGCGGCCTGCGTCAGGGCGGCGCTGCCATCGTCACCGTGGCAATCGCCACTGCGGTCGTCCACACTGCGAGTTTCGCCGCTGCGGCCATCATCGCACTACGGCCAGTGTCACCACGGTCATCATTTCCACCGCCATCGTAACGACGGCCATTGTCACCACGCCCATCGACACTGCGTCCATCGTCACCACGGTGCGGCGCGGCCATAGTCATCGTGGCAATCGGTACCTCGGCCACCTCCACCGCGGGCATCGCCACAGCGGCCAACCCCACTGGCACCATTAAGCTCCTGTCACTTGTGCACGGGGAGTCTGCTGAGTGCTCGGGTGCGAGTGTGAGGGCCATTCTTCTTTTTGCGTGTGTCGTGGTCCGTTAGCTGGAGACTGACCGACCGGCACTCGCTAGTCGCAGATGTTCTCATGGTGGCATGTTGCTCTTGCAGTTTTATCTGTTTCATCACGCCTCCCGGCCTCATTTTCTCCTCTCTCAGATCATTACATGAAGAAGACGCACTATTTCCCAAGAGTGTAGGGTGCAAGGCGGTGACCGTGCTCTGGGTGTGCGGAGGGCGCGTGGCGGGCAGGTATCTCAACAGCCATGATGGTGCCGCCAAGCTTGCAATGACGCACCCTGCCCTTAGCGGCTCGCGTGTGGCCGCCCAATTGCACACACATAGAGCTTTGCATCTGATGCTGCTTCATTTGACATATGTGTACGAGAATGTCCCTCTCGCGTTCTGGGTGGCGTTCCGACCCGAGTGGTCACCAAGTGCGGCTTAGGCGTTGCATGAGCATGCTGAGAACAGAGGCCGTTCTTGACCCTCCTGATACAGACGATAAAGTCATGAGATTGCCCGCCTCATGTTCTCTAGAATAATGGCCTGGTTCTTTTTGGACGCGTCCTCAGTCCTCCAGGCGGCCGTCCAACACGTCGCCCACCAGCCCTTTTACTTAGCGCGGGGGTGCCTTCGTCACAGCGACCCCTCCTGGGCGAAGACGAGGAGGCTCCGGTGTTACTCACTGGCTTGCGCGCCCACCAGCGCTGCCAGGGTCAGCTGGCTGCTCAAACCGCACTGCCATGGCGAGCTGGCAGCTCAAACTGACCGCCTCGGCCTCGGCGAGTTGTCGTGCCGCGGTGGACGCCGCCTTGGCCGCGGCGGTCCCCCCATGGAGGCGGCCGCAGAAAGCCCCCTTGTCTTATCGTTTTTGCACCTTCGTGTCTTGCTCGTTCTCTTTCCTGTGTGGGGAGTGGCGGGGTGGCGACTGTTGGGCACTGGAATCGGCCACACGGCCTGTCGGCCGACCGGTCTTTCTGTCCTCGTCGGAGCTTCGACTCGGCGCTTGTTGGCAGTGTCTCTCGAACTGTTTGCACCCCTGTCCCGCGTCCGCTGTCTCATGTTTCAAACTTTTTTCATCCTCCGGACGCGCACTGCCCGCCCCACCCCGTCCCGTCCGGGGATCTGCATTATCCAGTCCGCCGCCACATTCTGTGCGCCCTCCCTGTGAAGAACAGATGGTCATCGATAAAGCTTTTGACCGCCGCGACCCTCCAGCAGCGTGAATGCCACTCTCTCAAGACAATAAAGCATGGCGCATACCAACGACACGGCATCAAACAAAAATAACTATACCATAAGAAACGTTGAAACCCATCAGGGGAGGACAAGCGAAGTCGCGTGCAGCAAGAGAGCGCACAGCATTGCCTTCCGGCTTCAACTACGCGAGTCGGACATAGCCCAGCGGTCGCAGGCCGGCACCTGGGTTAAACACATGTGACCGAACTGATGACACACACTGCAGAAGCCGTGGTAAGAAGAAGCGCCACGGGCCCCGCAGCGACAACCGTCCTCAGCCAAAATCTCGGCGACCACGAGCCGACAGCAGGGATGCTCGACTGGCAACCTGTGGCAACAAAGGAAATCCAAGTGCGGGCCGCTCGACGCATGTTGCGTGAGTGGATGCGCTTGTTGCGGGCCGCTAGAAGTGCATGAACCGTGGGCTATTACTTTCGAATCCAACAACATCAACACAGCGATATGGTGGAACCCCCCTCTTGAGCGAACGTTAGAAGACTACCATATCTCGCCAAACAGCAGCTCAAGCCTAAGCGACAAGACGGGCTCCCGACACAGTGCAATGGGCTCGGCGTCATGTTCGTCAACAATACTCTCAACCGTTGGATGCAGCAGGGGGAAACATACCTGCGGGAGAACCACTGGGGGGTTCCCGACGAACATCGTGCACGAGGGAGCGACGCAGGCCAAGAAACGATGAGGGCCGACATCACGCCAGTGTTCTGGTCCGACCGCGGTGCGCACCACGACGATCACGGTACCGACGTCACACGAAAACCCAATCGGCTGAGATCGCCACAACAATCTCGTCAACATGGGCCACTATTGGAGAAGGTGGGCTACATCAGAACAATTTTTTCTAAAACGCCCGGATCGCACATCGGTTCGATCGACATGGACGAATGCGCACCAATCTGGGTGGCCGATTCAGGTCATGACCACTGGCACGAAGATTGTGGAGTTCAAAGATGCCGAAGGAGCTCAGCCTCTGGACTGATGGGCGCCGTCAATTTGTTTTTCTTTGGTCCAACAAATGGCGGGGGCGCCACAAATGGTGGAGCAGCTGGCAGCGTCGCCCACAGCACTGGCCGCACCACAAAAGCATGGCGCCACTTCTCAGGACAGAACCAACCCCAAGAGGGGGGTACGGCTCCCCCAGCCTCCAGATAGAGTCAGGGAAGCAGCAGCAGATCGCTAACAGCGTCATCGGCAAGCAAGAACTGTCACCTGTGCCGACAACGGCGTTGCACATGAGCTTTCCGATCACGTCCGGCATTGTCTGGCATGCGGTGACAGGGTGCCTTCTGGCGTGGGCTTTCCTGCTGCCAGTCTGTTGTGGGCTCCTCCTAGGAGACACGAACACCAAAAACCGTCCCACACGCATGCTCTTCGTCGAGGCCTCGCTCCCATCAATTGCCGAGGTACTTCACGTCGAGCAGCCACTTCTGGCGGTCCCATCTGCGACGTAAAAAAGCACCCCACTCAATGAGCAAGGCCGTACACCTCTTGATGACCACGTCTTTCGTGCACACGCTCGAAGACATGTGTCAAAACTCGAACCATCGCCGAAAGACGCTTCAAATATGGATAATAGCGTCCTCCGATTGGTTGCATGAGATTTTCGTGTCTGGAAGGAGTCACACCTGGCACACCAGGTGCAGAAGTGCAGGCGGGAATGCCCCATTTTGGAACTCACATCGTACCGTCTTTGTTCAGTTCGTACGGGCAAGTGCAGCCCATGTTGTCCTTTTACTTCCCTGTACGACCGTTTCCTTTCAGGGCTGCGGTTCTCCCGTGGACACTGATTGTGGACAGGGTCACGGAAACCGCGAGCAAGATGCGTTTGCGACTCCATGACGTGAAACGATTGCGAACGTGGCCCGCGAGTTGGATGATTCCAGTTGGGAAAGTACCACGATGGTTTCGTGCCCTGGTCCTGGGCTCCAGCTGAGGCCTGCTGTGCACGCACGATTGAAGTATTTTCGCAGCAATGCCCGCAGGGGCGTCGTCGAAAGCAGATTCGGAAAACTTTGGTTCGTCATCATGGTGTGCCGGCCCACATGAGAGACAGGCGTGGTCAACGCTGCGCATTGGCGACTTCACGTCTGGCGGTTCATTCAGAAGTGCTTGCCACGCCCGACGCCGTCGTTCCAGTTGAAGTTGTGCGGGATTGCGCCCAAGCGGGTACGCGAAGCCCCTTCCCCTTCAAGCCCGCCGTGGGAGTGCCCCACCTACCGCTGCCCACCACCACCGCGACCAACCTGCCGCCACCTCCGACCGCTGCCACTACCGCTGCTGCTGCTGCTTCCGGCTCCGCTGCTGTTGACGGCTTCGCTGGTGCTATCGACACCGCCGGTCGCGCTGCCGCCGCGTATCGCCGTCGCGCCGTGTGGGCGGCCTCTTCAACAGAGGGGTGCACGCCCGCGGGCCCCCGCGGCGCCGAGCTCGCGGGCACCCGCGCGGTCAAGCGCCCCGACACTTTGCGGAGGAGGGGGCCGACGCCGCGCCCGCCCGACGGTGTGCGCGCGGCTGTCGCGTCACCGCCGTCTTCGTCGCCAGCGTCGGTGCTCGCCGTCGCTGGGAGTGGCCGCACCGCCCCGCCTTGGGGTGGCGGCGTTCAAAGCCGGTGGAGATCGGCGGGTTCCTCGCGCCGTCGCGCCCACCTCCTCCCCCCCCGCTTCGCCCGATGCAACGCTGGCAGCGGCGCAGTAGACGCTCTCGAAGCATATTACCGTGCGGCGGCAGTGGGCGGCCGCCGCCGACTCCCTACCAGACGCCGCTTAGCGCGCTTTCTGCACCAACACCGCTACAGCGAGAAACGACCATGGTGGGAGGCCGTGGGAAGGCGACGTATCGCCTTGACGTCAACAAGAGCCCCAGCGTGGACAAAAACATCGGCAAACGCGGGCGTGGACGGGCCCGCCGGTGGAGGCTGCGGCACGAGTGCAGTGATGCCACGAACGGCGGCGGCGGCGGCTGTTGATGGGCCCGCCGCCGTCGGCCGCGGCACATGCGCCGTCGCGGGAGTCACCAGCGCCGCCGCCGCCGCCGCCGCCGCCGTAGCAGCCACCGGCGCCGCAGAGGCCTTGGACGCCGCCGCTGGCCTCTCGCCCACCACAGCCGGCGGCAGCATCAACGCCGACGCCACAGCCGCCTGAGGCTGCCAGAGCTAGAGCGGCGCCATCCTCGTGGCCATGAAATGAGCATGGCGAAGCGGGACCTGCGCCGGCGTGTGGGGGGGAGGGCGAGGGCGCGGAGCGCGGGGCTGCCAACGCACCCGTCGGGGCGTTCCACGCCGCCGCGCGGCTTGGGGCGACGGGAAACCACGGCGGCCGCCGCGTGTGCCGTCGCTACCAGCAGGGGCGCGCATCGTGGGGCTTCGTTAGCGGCCCGGAGCCGGCCGACGCAACGGCCGCCGCCGTCTGCGCTGCCACAACTGCCGGCGGCGCCGCTGGCACTCGCGGTGCAGGCGCCACCCCCGGAGGGAGGCCCAGAGCGTGCCGCGACAGCACCTTTCCGGTCGCGGTCGTCCCAAACGGCAGGGTGGTCGTCGCCGCCGCCGTTGCCGCAGCGGACGTCGTTCCAACCGGCACGGCGGTCGTCACCGCCGCCGATGCCGCGGCGGACATCGCCCCCGCCGACGGCGACGTCGTAGCCGCGACCGCCCTCGCCGCCGCCATCCTCTGCCGTGCCGCCGGGTCAGCCGATGTCGACGCCGACGCGGCGGCGTGCGTCGTGACGCCTGTGGAGGTTCTGACGTTGTGATGCGCCGCCACCGGCGCGACGGTCGCCGTTCTGACCGCTACCGCAGCCGCCACCGCCGCCGACTGTGACTCTGTCGCGGACGCCGCCAACAAGGATGTCGCCGCCGTGGGCGCCGCCGCCGCCACCATGGGGGACGAAACGTGGCGTGCCACCGCTGTCCGGGCCGCAGCCTCCGGAGCGGCTCCCGCTACCGCGGGGCCTGCCCGCGGCGTCGCCTCCGCCGGCGCTGCGTCCCCAGCGTCCGCCGCCACCACCGCCGCCGCCGCTCCCAGCACTCGGAGCAATCGGAGGGGGGGCGGGTGCGGGGGGACATGGGGGTTGGTGAGGGAGAGGGGCGGTGGGGCGGGGGCTGGGGACGGACGAAGCAGCATGCGATGACGCGGCCGCCGCCACCACGGCCGCCGCCACTTCCACTTCCGTCTCCACCACAAATGCCGCCGCCGCCGCCGCCGCAGCCGGAGCTTCCTCCGCCGCCACCGCGTCCGCTATCATGGTCGCCAATGCGGCCGTCGCGGCCGCCACCACGACCGCCGGCAGTGGGCCGCCGCCACCGCCGCCGCGCGTGTCATCAGCTAGGACGAACGGGACGAGATGTCGTTGCGTGGGCTCTGTCTTGCCGCAGCTGCATGAGCGTTGGGAAAGGGAGCCAAGGCGCCATGTGGACTAACAATCCTGAGTAACTCCCCGTCGAGGTCACATCCACTTGCAATATTTTGCAATGTCCTCGACCGATGAGTGGACAAGGGTGGGCCGTGCTGCGCACAAATGCTCTCAGCGCCCGTTAGCGAGGGCATTGCGCGAGACTTCCGAGTGGTCTTGGAGCTCCTGCGGTGTCGTCTCCGAGCCTGTCCCTCGTCAGTCGTCTATCTCGTTCATCTCCGTGGGTCAGCCGTCCATCTGGGGCGCCTCTGGAGGGACTGCTGAGTCGTCAGCCTTGACTCGTGCTCATCGACCGGCGGGTGCGTTGTGACTGGCGGGAGCTCGCAGACCGACCGGCGGGTGTTTGAGACCAGCGGGCGCTCCCGGGCAGGATGCCACATTGCCAGTCGCGGTTCCTGGCTGATGGGAGGCTTGTTACCGACCCGCTTCACGCTCGGCCACCGGCGCCTGCTCGCCGAGCAGACCTGCTGTCTGCTTTCGCCTGCTGTGCGCCGTCCGTCAGCTACGTGCTAACCACTGGTCGCTTGTTGTCCGCCCACTGTGCTCCTGGTTCTTTTCGACTGCGGCTGTCTCTCGCACTGGCATCTGCTCACACGGCCTACAGTGTGTCGACCGCCGGTTTTCCGTGGTTGTCCGGTCTGTCTTGGACCGTTGCCTCTGCATGGTCCGCTGTCTTTTCAGAGAGACATGGCCTACCCCGCCGCTCTGCATGTCCCTCCCGACCTCGCACGTGCATCTTCGTCCGATGGCGGTGCGTCGAGCGTCGACCCCGGCGAAGAAGCCATTGACATCGCGAGGGCGCGCTCCGGGGACCGTCGCGCGATAGCGCGGGTCGTGCCGCGCATCGTCCGCAGGACGTTTCGGCTGGCGCGGCGACGTCGCCGATCTGCTGCTGCAGCTGTCATGAGAGCAAACCGAGAGGCAGTGCGCCGTGCACAGCACGACCGGCATCTTCAGATTCGTGGCGGCGCAGCTCCGCCGCCCGTCGAGTGCGCCGCCTCCCTCCAAGACATCATTGCGCCGGCTGCCCGCTGTGTTTCGGCGCCCCTGGCGCCAGACCCCAAGAGACCACGCCTGACGGAGCCTCCCTCGCCGCCGAATTCGGGGGCAGGGGGGGCAGGTGCCGCTGTTGCTATCGCATCATCCGGCAGCGAACCGCCCATCAACCCATTTGTTGATGTGACGGAGCGTACGGCCGTTCAGCCGACCATGCTCCACGCAGTGCGACCACCCCCTCGGATGACCAGCTGCACGTCTGTCCGCCGGTCGTGGCGGCGAGTGGAGGCCTCTTCCCAGGCTTTTGTACTCCCGTACGTGGGGAGTTCTCCTCGTGTCAGGGGCTCGACGGCGCGTTTGCTCGACGAGCAAAATGACTCATCAACGCCCGGCTCTGACGGCAGCGACACATCCGGCGACGAAGCGAGCAGGACAGGGAAAGCCTGCTACTCCCTTGCTGCCCGTACTCTCAGAGCCATGCACCGAGAAGCTCTTGTGGCTGTTGTGGCCGTGCTGCGTGCGGACGCTGTCGTGCTCCGTGTCGTGCGTCGTTTTCTCCGCGTGCGTCGGTCTGCCGTCCGTCGTATGCTTGACCAGGCGGACGCCCGTAACGCCGCCGCGCAGGAAGTGCAGCGGGCCCGGACGAACGCCGCTGCCCAACACTCTTCTCTGCAACAACTAACGGGCGGCGCCTGCCTCGCGGCAGTGTTGGCGGCGGGCGCATTGGCAGAGTCCCCGGAATCACCGTCTGACGTAGACGCGTTGACGGGGCCGCGTCCGTTCGACCGACGTGGGCGCGCGTCGCAACCCGGCACTATCCCTCATTGTGCAGATGCTCTACGTGCAGGCGTCGCCGCTGCCCGCGCTGTGAGGATGGCTGTGCGTGCTGCGGGGGGCGCTACCTTCCCCTCCGTGTCCCCACTCTTCGGCACGCTGCTGGGATGCCACCCTTTGCGACGCAATGGAACGGCTGGTTCATCTCGTGTCGGCGTCACTGCACCCCCAAGGCTGCTCGACTCGGCGCACCGTCCCCGTGACGCGTTTCTCCGATTGTTCTGTCGTTTTTGTTTTGTGTACTGCTGCCGTATTCACGGCACGCCTGTGCGTGACGCGCTCGTCGCGCCGTTCCCGTCGACACCCGTCGTTTTTCCATCGGATCCACGCCGCCTGGAAACAGCGGCGGATGGCGGCGATTGCGACTTTAACGCCCAAGGCTCGGCGTTGGTGGGTGGGGCAGATGGCGGCCGTGCGCGCCGCGCCCGCGCCATGCATGCGGCAATTCGCGTCGCGGCCGGACCCTGTCGTGACTGCCGACTCGACCTCCGCAGCCGCGCGGCTGTTTTCGTGCACGGGTGCCGCACGGAGGTCTGGGCCGTCGAAGACGTCCAGCTCCTTCGCGCCGCAGTTCGCATTGTCGGGCCGTTTGATACGTGCCGCATGGCCCGTTTCGTTCCCAACTCGACCTGTCGCCGGGTGGCCGAGTACCTGGTGGACTGGGGCTCGCCGGGCGCCTGGCGCGAGGTGCCCACGACACCGCGACCACCCCCCCGACGAGACGCTCCTCTGTCCTACCCCCCGGTGCTGTCCCTCCCCAACAACAGCCAAGAGTCGGTCGTCAAGAAGTCTCCGCCCTTCATTCCGTGCTGGCATGTCGGGGCGTGCACACGGTCCAATTGCCGGTGCGTGGAAAACGACGTACCCTGTGAGAAGCAGTGCGGGTGTGCTCGTACCCGGTGGGCGTCGAGGGGGCCAGTGGTGCTGGATGCCGACGAGGCGGCTTCCATCTCCACCTCCGCCGACGGCTGCGCGCCCACGGATGGGTCGCTGTTTTGCAGCAGGCGCATATCCTGCTCTTGTCCCTCGCCGTCGCGCTGTGAGACGAACTCGTGCCCTTGTTTTGCCGCGGACCGTGAGTGCGACCCAGACGCGTGCATGATGTGCGGTGCCCACCTTCATCCCGCGTCAGGTGTGGACGGGTTGACCACGGGATCAGTTGCCTCAGAGTCTCCCATGGCCCGCTCCACTGCGGCCGCGACTGGCGCCTATTGGCGCCTGATGCGGTCGCCGCGCCCGACCGACCTGCGTGTCATGCCCGGGCGTGGCGGAGGTGCGTCTACGAACAGTCCGCCGTCGGTAAGACGCTGTCGCAACATTCAAGTGCAAGTTGGTGCCCGAGTGCGCCTTGTGCTCGGCGTGTCTCGTGCCCACGGGCTTGGCGTCTTTGTCGCCGAAGCAGCTGGGGCCGGCGACTTTGTGGGTGAATACGTCGGGGAGATTGTCACCGCCGCGGAGGGGCACCGTCGCGGTCGTACTTACGACGCCCTGGGGGTGAGCTATCTCGCCACTCTGTCGCAGACAACCATCGTCGACGCCACTCGGGTTGGAAGCCGGACGAAGTTCATCAACCACAGCTCCAACTCGCCCAACCTGGAGATGAAGTTGCTGAGCATTGGTGGGACCATTCGTGCCGCTCTGTTCGCTGCGAGGGATTTGAGCGCCGGAGAGGAGGTCTTTTTTGACTACGGCTATGCTCTTGACTCGTGGGTTCAGTGACAAGCAAGGGAGTGACAGAAGGGCATTTTCAGCTCGAGTGTTTGTGCGTGTGCAAGTCAGATGGGGGGTCATGTTTCGGGCGACTTCTCGTCCCGCGGGCTTGCGCAAGGCGAACCTCCATCCCTCCTTTCTCTTTCAATGCGTTTTAGAAGGCAGCTCAACAGGGCTTCATCCGGGGCGCCAGCGCGTCGAGCTGCCACTCCGGCACTGGCGCGCCCTTCGCGGACAGTAGCCCACCGTTGCCGCACCTGCTGCTGCCGCCGACGCCGCCGCCGGAGGTGTCGGAAGGGGCACCGCGGCTGGCGCCTCCTCCGCCGACACCGGCCTGGGCGGGAGGCCGTTGTCGCGCTTGCTGCTGCTTGCTGCTCCCGGCTGCGGCCCCTGGTTGACAAAATTGGTGTGCGATGGACGGCGCCGGAAGAGCACGGTTGGAGTGCTTGTTGCCTTTGCGCGGGCCTCCCCAATACCGACCCCCCCATCTTCGTCCCCGCTCACCACACGACCGTCAGATCTGGGTCGGCTGTCGCGTCCAGCAGCAGCCGCAAGAAGGCGACGCGCTCGGCAGCGTCGGTGGTGGCTGATTCCCCAGTGCTGCCCCGCCGCGGCCGGTCGGCGGCAGCCGAGCAGCCCGCCGCTGCCGCCGGGTCGTCGTCGGTGCCCTCCCCCCCCCAGTCGGCGGCGCCACCGTGGGAGGGCGAAGCCGCCAACGGCCACCACCATGCCGCGGGGGAGGCGATTGCAAATGGAGTCGTGCCGAAGTCCGCGTCGGACGTAGAAAAGAGCGCACGCCCCACACCGCGGGGCCACAGGAGCACCGCGCCAAAACGTTCGACGAGCGCGTCGGCGGTGTCCCCCTTGTTGGCGGTCGGCTCGGCGGAGGCGGCGGCGGCCGCCGCGCCAGCGCCGCCTTCGAGGCCCGCCAGCCGCCGCAGGAGGCCGAGCGCGTAGGTGAGGGTGTCGGCATGGACGGGGGGCATGGTCACCACCACCCCGCGTGCGGCGGCGGGGGAGCGCGCCACCCCCGCCGCCACTGCCACCGCCCGCGCCGCCTCCGCCGCCGGCGCCCGGTCGTAGCAGCTGTACGGTACGACCGGCTCGTGGACGGATGCAAGCCAACGCAGCAGCGCTGACCGAGTGCAGCGGTTGGCGCGGTCGCCAACGTCGCATGCTCCCCGCGGTCGGTGGCGGCGAGCACCGCCGCCACTACCGCAAGCTCCCCGCCGTCACGGAGACAAATGGAGGCGTCCCCGGGCGTCACCGCCGGCAACAGCGCGTCGACAAGGTGCCACAGCTGCGGTGGCAGCGGGTACCGCTCGCCGCCAGTGGCGGCGGGCCCCCATGAGCGCGGCGGCGCGTCAGTCGCTCCCGCCCAACCGGTCCCACCCGATGCTGCCGCGGCGGCCAAAGGGGCCGCTCGGGTGGAGGCCGTCGGGCCCGCCGGCCGCATCCACATAATTTGAAGTGATGCCACCGAGCAGCGAGAGCGTCGAGCCGCGCGCCGTCGCCGCGTACTCGCCGGCGATGGTTACCCGCGCGAGCGTTATGGTTTTTGGGCAGGCAAACGGTTGCCGCCGTCTCCGCAAGAGGTTGGCGCTCACAAAGCGAGCCGCCCGCTGAGGGGCACCTCCGCAGCCGTCAGGACAGCCGCCCACACACATTCCAGGTCAACAGTCGCGGCGACATGAAGGGTAACCGCCTCGCCCGGGGGCAATCATTACCTGCATGACCTGGTCGCCACCATTACGCACTGTTGAGTACACCCAGGAAGGGGGTTAGCCGTACCCCCGACCCGTCACTCTCCCCGCTTGGTCGCGACAACGGTGAGAACGAAGGATGCCTGTTTTCTCCCTCATGCCTCTCCCGCCCGTTC
>Ga0115029_1001151_pt1 | contig 20054 bp, 17 predicted proteins | sample SidtaG_3_FD_87297 | JGI IMG/M metagenome (GOLD analysis project Ga0115029, IMG submission 87297) | Marine algal microbial communities from Sidmouth, United Kingdom - Sidmouth_Asex1 metaG | ecosystem: Host-associated > Algae > Red algae > Unclassified | place: Sidmouth, United Kingdom | collected... | reverse complement strand
GCAGCAGCTCAATGACGCCATACAAAAAGTCAAGACCCTCAGATCCCTCAGCTATATCCGCGCTCAAGAAGTTAAGGATGGCCAAGTGGTCAATAAGAGCGCCAAGCAGCTACACATCGATCCCAAGTCACTCAAGAAAATCCTGCCAGAGCTGGTAGACACCAAAGAAAATGGCCAGCAATACATCAAGTATCATGGTGTGATCGTCCTGCTCACAGAAGCTGTCAAGGAACAGCAAATGTCTATAGATCACTTACGCGTAGAGAATCGTGAGTGGAAGATTAAAAATGACGCACTCAATGCTAGACTGGAGAGGATCGAAGTTCTTCTACAGAATGTCCAGGAGGAGAATCGTGGCTAGTAACTAGCCGTATAAAAATGACTGTCAGTATTTTAACTTACCTTACCTAACCCTCTGATAAAATAAGTTTTGGATTCGGAGCTCCCTATAGTATCATAGCGACATTACGACATTTACCCAAGTTTCCTCAATACCACAAGAGCGCAGTAGTATGATCATGCTATACCTACCTACTGCATACGGGAGGATAGACGAAGTCTGAGAGGTCCAAATTAGCATTGGAACATGGTGTATCCATACATGCACCTAATCAATATATGTACCTTTAGCCTCTCGTCACACCTACCAGTCCTATGTCTGAATTCTGTCATCTACACTGCCACACTCAGTACTCCCTACTGGACGGTGCATCGCACATAGATAAGTTGATGAAGAAGATTTCAGAAGATGGCCAGAAGGCCGTAGCTCTGACGGATCATGGCAATATGTTTGGTGCATTTCAGTGGGTAAACGAAGCTAAGAAGTATGGAGTCAAGGGAATCCTCGGATGTGAGTTCTACATGGTAGAAAATCGTCACAAAACCTCCTTTGCTGTCTCAGCTGGCGAACGAGACAAGAGATACCATCAACTACTCATAGCCAAGAATGTACAAGGATATCAAAATCTTTGCAAGCTCTGCTCGCTCGGATTCATAGAGGGCCTCTATGGCAAATTCCCAAGGATCGATAAGGAGCTTCTTCTCCAGTATCACGAGGGCATCATAGCCACTAGCTGCTGCATAGGGGCAGAAATACCACAAGCGATTATGCGTGGTCAAGTTGATAAAGCAGAGGAGCTACTTAAGTGGTGGCTCGATGTATTTGGCGAAGATTACTACATAGAACTACAACGCCATGAAGGACTCGAAGGCCTAGGAGATCAACACCACAGAATCTCACAGGAGCAAATCAACCAGACACTACTAGGTCTAGCTAAAAAACACAATGTAAAAGTGATCGCCACGAATGACGCTCACTATGTCAATGAGGAGGATTCCACACCGCATGATGTCATACTATGCGTCAATACCAATAGTAAGATGCACGAGAAGGAGCGATTCCGCTTCTCATCAGCTGACTACTATATGAAATCTCAGGCAGAGATGGCACACCTATTCCGAGATGTTCCTGAAGCGCTAGCACAGACCCTAGAGATCGCTCACAAAGTAGAGCAGCTCGATCTCGCAAGAGATTTATTACTTCCAGCCTTCCCTCTACCTCCTGAGTTTGATAATCAGCCAGATTACTTACGGCACATTGTCTATGAGGGAGCTAAAAGACGCTATGGCGAAGTCACCGAAGTAATACGTGAGCGTATAGATCTCGAGCTAGGCATCATCAATAATATGGGTTATGAGGGCTACTTCCTCATTGTCCAAGACTTTATACGTGCAGCCAGAGACTTACATGTACGTGTGGGACCAGGGCGTGGATCCGCCGCAGGATCTGTAGTTGCCTATGCTCTCACCATCACAGACATAGATCCGATTAAGTACAATCTGCTCTTTGAAAGATTTCTCAATCCTGAGCGTGTGAGCATGCCAGATATAGATATCGACTTTGATGATGATGGAAGACAAAAAGTCATCGACTGGGTCGTCAATAAATACGGAAAGAAGCAAGTAGCACAGATCATCACATTCGGTACCATGGCCGCGAGGTCATCAATCAGAGATGTAGCGCGAGTACGAGACGTGCCGCTCGATATCAGTGATAGGCTAGCCAAGCTCGTACCTACCCGCCCAGGAACCAAGCTCAATAAAATCCTGACTGAACCCATAGAGAAAGTCAAGGAAGACTATCGCAAGGACGATCTTGATAATATCAACACCCTCAGAGGACTACTCGATAAGACTGGCTCAGAAGAGCAAGAGATCTTACAGCTAGCACTCAAGGTTGAGGGAACCGTCAGGAATACGGGAATCCATGCTGCTGGCGTCATCATTGCCCCAGACGACATCACTAATTACATGCCGGTGTCCAAACCCAAGGACTCGGACTTCTACGTGACACAGTTTGATGGAGAGTTCGTAGAGCGAGCAGGCATGCTGAAGATGGACTTTCTCGGTCTTACCACCCTATCCATCATCAATGATGCGCTGAAGAATATCGCTCTCACTCATCCCGATAGGGAGCCTCTCGACATAGATCAGATTACTCTAACTGACGAGAAGACATATGAGCTATTTCAGAGAGGAGATACAGTAGGTATATTCCAATTTGAGAGTACCGGAATGAGATCGCATCTCCGAGATCTGAAACCCACAGACATCGAGGATCTCATAGCGATGAACGCCCTATTCCGTCCCGGGCCCATGGACTACATACCGCTCTTTATCCGCCGAAAACATGGCCAAGAAGAGATCAATTACCCTCATGAGTGGCTGCAGGAGATCCTAGAGCCCACCTATGGCATCATGGTGTACCAAGAGCAGATCATGCAGGCAGCACAGATCATGGCTGACTTCAGCCTAGGTAGTGCAGATATCCTGCGCAGGGCTATGGGTAAGAAAAAGAAAAAAGAGATGGATCACCAGCGCGAGTTGTTCGTGGCTGGTGCTACTGCAAAAGGTGTAGACGGTAAGCAGGCCGATGAGATCTTTGACGTGATGGCCAAGTTTGCCTCCTATGGATTTAATCGTAGCCACGCGGCTGCTTATTCCGTACTTGCATACCAGACAGCCTATCTCAAATCACACTTCCCAGCTGAGTACATGTCATCCGTCCTATCCCATGACAAAGGTGATAGTAAACGTCTCAATTTCCTCATCCGCGAAACCCGCAAGATGGGGATCAAAGTCCTAGGACCAGATGTCAATGAAAGTCGTATGCAATTTTCTGTCAACAGCGAGGGAGACATCAGATTTGGCTTATCGTCAATCAAGGGCATGGGTGAAGGACCCGTGACAGAAATCGTTACCCAGCGTGACCAAGGCGATTTCCTCAGCGTTATAGATTTCACCAAGCGAGTCAATCCACGTACTGTCAATAAGAAAGCCATGGAAGCCTTAGCGCTCGGTGGAGCATTTGATTGCTTTAAGGAAGTTCATCGTGCCCAGCTGGTATCACCTACAGGAGCCTTTGAAAATTACTATCAAGCCGCCCTAAAGTACGGCGCGAGCTACCAATCACAAAAGGAGTCCGCTCAGCATTCCCTCTTTGGTCTCGAAGAAAGCTTTACACTTCCTGAACCTAAGATACCAGACTGCAAACCATGGAGTCTCATCGAGCGACTGACACATGAGAAGCAGATCTCAGGCATATTCTTATCAGGCCATCCACTTGATAATTACCCGATGGAGGTAGAAAATTTTACCTCTAGTACGCTTAGCGCCATGAGACCTAATCAGCAAGGCGAGCTACTCGTAGCTGGTGTGGTCACTAAGAGCGATAGCAAGATCAGTCAGCGTAATGGCAATGAATTTGGCATATTTGAGATACAAGACTATACAGATAGCCTAGAATTCAGACTATACAAGGAACAGTATCACGACCTCAAGGCCCGTCTCCAAATAGGTCAGGTCGTCCTGCTCAAGGCTCGCTATTCTCCCAGATATAATGGCGGCGACCCCTATTTTAACATCCTAGATGTCCGACTCCTTGAATCGGCTGCAGAGCAGTACTCACGAGGGATCATGGTAGGTGTATCGGTAGAGCAAATTACACCAGAGTTCATCCATGAGTTTCACCAGATCGTATGTGATCATGCCGGCGACAAGCCTATCAAGATTAGCTTAGAAGATCGAGATAAGCGTCAAGCTCTCAAGTTGCAAAGTAAAAAGTACCGTGTAGAGCTTTGCTCCGCTTTCACGAAGAAAGTTAAAGACTTAGGATTGAGTTATAAAGTGCTAACATGATGCACTACCCTCAGCCAACAGCGTTACACTTCTCATGAAGCATTATCTTCTGATCATTTCTCTAGGCTTGTGCCTATCATGTAACACAGCGCAGTCTACTGCCATAAGTGCTGTGCAAGTCCAGGAAGTAAATCTCACTACTACAGATGATCTTACAGAGCTCGAGAGACGCACAGACTCTAGCACTGATACTACTTATGTAATCAACTTCTGGGCAACTTGGTGTAAGCCATGTGTAGATGAGATGCCCTATTTTCTGGCTTTCGCCAAAAAATCACGTACCGCCCCAGTCAAACTTATACTAGTATCTCTGGACTTTCCTGATCAAGCTGATAGTAGGCTCATTCCTTACTTAATGGACGAGGGCATCACAGAAGAAGTGTGGCATATGACCAACATGGATTACAATGCCTGGATTGATGAAGTAGACCCCAGCTGGGAAGGAAGCATCCCCGCAACACTCGTAAAGAAGCAAGGAAAGCGACATTTTGGCGAGCGCAGTTTTGAAAGTATCGCTCAGCTTGATCGCTTTGTGAAACAATTAAATTAATCGATACGTTCTTTTTGTCCGAAAGGACCCACTATATAGTATTTACACACACTACATTATTTACTAAAAATAATCATCATGAAGACATTACTTTCTACTGTATTCTTACTAGCCCTTGCAGCACTCACTATACAGGGCGTGACAGCTCCTGCGACTGAAGGCGGATACGATATAGGCGACAAAGCTGAAAATTTCACACTTAAGGGAGTTGACGGTAACATGCATTCACTATCAGACTATGCTGAGAGCAATGGTGTGGTAATCATCTTTACTTGTAATCACTGCCCATATGCAGTGATGTATGAGGATAGAATCATAGACCTGCACAATAAGTATGCAGATCGTGGCTTCCCCGTACTGGCGATCAATCCTAATGATCCTGAAGTAGTGCCTGGTGACAGCTTCGAGAATATGATCAAGCGAGCTGATGAGAAGAGCTTCCCATTTCCTTACGTAATGGATGAGGGACAGAAGATCTATCCAAAATTTGGAGCTACAAAGACGCCACACGTGTTTCTCTTAGATAAGGAGATGGTCGTGCGCTACATTGGCGCCATAGATAATAGTCCTCGCGATGCGTCAAGCGTCACTGAGACGTATCTAGAAGATGCTATCGCAGCGGTTGCCGCTGATAAAGCACCTTCGCCAGCTAAGACCAAAGCTATCGGCTGCGGTGTCAAGTGCTCTAAGTAGCGCGGTAAGCCAAATAGTTAATAGAGAGGGCGATCCATAAGGGTCGCCCTCTTTATTTAGCATAGATTGATCAAAGCGCGATAGCTCCGGGGTTTACACTTTATACTAAAGTCTATTGCCTAGATCATCATCACTACTACCAAAGCCCACACACGTACCTTTACAAGCCTACGCACTACATTCCCACATCATACGTACTCTATGAAATTTAGCGAGCTCAAGCTTACCGAAAAACTGCTCGATGGCCTATACTACATGGGCTTTGAAAAGGCAACGCCCGTACAGGAACAAGCCATACCCATGATCCTCCAAGGCAGAGACTTACTCGCTTGTGCCCAGACAGGTACTGGTAAGACAGCAGCATTTATCCTGCCTGTCCTGCACAAGCTTAGCCTCAAAGAATCTGACAAGATCAGAGCGGTGGTCATAGCGCCTACAAGAGAGCTGGCATTACAGATAGAACAGCAGGTACAGGCCTTCGCCTATTTTGTAGATGTGAGTAGTGTAGCCGTCTATGGAGGCGGAGATGGTAAAGACTTTGATCGACAGAAGAAAGCACTCGTAGGCGGTACAGATATCGTCGTAGTGACTCCTGGAAAATTCATTGCGCACTTACAGAACAAGTACGTGGATCTCTCGCATGTAGAGTATCTGATTCTAGATGAAGCCGATAGAATGCTCGATATGGGTTTTCTGCCAGATATCGAGAAGATCATGTCCTACACACCCAAAGGTAGACAGTCACTGCTCTTCAGTGCTACCATGCCACCCAAGATCCGCGAGCTAAGTAAGAAGATGCTCAAGAACCCTGGCGAAGTATCCATAGCCATCTCCAAGCCAGCAGAAGGTCTGGTGCAGGCGGCATACCTCGTATATGACCGAGATAAGGCTGCACTCATAAGGCATTTGATTGCCGATAAACCTAGCTATGAGAGCATCATTGTCTTCAGCTCTACCAAGAAAAAAGTAAGCGAAATCGTGCGAGCCCTATCTCGTCAAAACTACAAGGTCCAGGCCATATCATCAGATCTGGGACAGTCTGATAGAGAAGATGCTCTGAGAAAATTCCGTAGTAAAGAAACTCGCGTCATCGTAGCTACAGATGTACTATCGCGTGGTATCGATATCAAGGGTATCAATCTGGTAGTCAATTTTGATGTGCCGCGTGATGCGGAGGACTACGTGCACAGGATAGGTCGTACTGCACGTGCTGATGAATCGGGCGTAGCACTTACCCTAGTCAATCCTGATGATGTGAGTCGCATGATGAACATAGAAAAGCTCATAGACCAAGAGGTCATGAAGGTGCCTCTTCCTGATGGATTTGGAGCTGGACCAGAGTATAAGATCACACGATCCTCACATGGAGGCGGAGGTCGAGGTCGAGGTGGCGGAGGCCATGGCAGATCAGGCGGTGGTGGACGCCACTCTGGTGGCAAAAACCGATCCCGCGGTGGTGGTGGTGGAAAAGGTCGATCTGGTGGCGGTGGCAATCGCAGCGGTGGCGGTGGCAATAGATCTGGAGGTAGTAAAGGGCGCTAGCTCATAGGGACACTACTCACTAGTCGCTCCACAGTAGGATGCTTACTGCCTCCCGCTGGTTCTATAGTAATAGTAAGAGACTCAGCATCCTCGATGTACTTCAGCTCTTGTAGATGCGGCGACTTGGTCTCTAGTAGGCCTACTGGTATCATCACCCCTTCTTTATCAGCCCATATTTGATAGGTCTCACTAGCGCTTACAGGTGGCAGGCCATGTGTCTTGAGATAGCCAGTCTTGAGCTCATCATTCCATAGCACTACAGCGTGACACTGCGTCACAGCACTTCCACTCATGAGACGATACATCTGGGTTGCCTCATGCTCATAGATAGCTATGCGCTGAGCAGCCATCTCAGCCTTCTCATCGCACTCTCTTGCGAGCATAGCGAACTCATGTTCCTGTGATTTAAGCTCTGACTGCACATTGTAGAGAGTCCAGATGCTATAGAGCATGGCCGCGATCAATCCTAGCCAGATAGCATAGTTCCATCCAGACCTACCCCTAGGATTTTTCGCTTTGGCACTGTCTCTAGCAATCCTATTACTTATCTTATCTGCAGTTAGTCTTGGCGGTTCTATAGCATTTTGTCGAGCGATCTGCTCGAGCGATTTTTCCATATATCCCAGTTCCTGACGGAGACTAGGATACTTCTCTAGATATTTCTTGACCTTCACGATCTCTGCATCAGTTAACTCTCCCAGAGCATATCGCTCCAGATAGCCAGATAGCATAAACTCCTCTTTACTCATTCCATCCTTCATAGCATGTATATAGACGTAAGTGCCATGACGATGGCCAATCGTGGCCCGGCTAGAGTTCTGAGATTTTTTAGCGCTCTGCGTATCCGTGACTTAACCGTGCCAAGAGGTATATTCTCTATAGTCTGTATGTCCTCGTGGGAGTAGCCTTGGTAGAATGACAGACTGAGCATCTTGCGATCCTGATCATCAAGCTGAGCTATCAATCCCTTGAGGTCATAGTCAGACTCCGTATTTTCTCCAGCTGATGTATCGGCAATAACTAGATCACTCCTTAGTTGCCTAGAGGCACGATCTCGTACGGCATTGAGCGCACGATTTTTAGCTATTCTATACATCCATGTGAAAGGAGCGGCGATCTCTTGATCATATGTCTGAGCTTTATTCCAGTAGCAGATAAAGCAGTCCTGAAGCACCTCCTCTGCGAGTGAATCTTCCTTAATGATCCTGATGATCACACCATATAGTGGAGCCGCGTAGCGCTCATATAGTTCTTTGAGAGCTTCTTGATCTTGACTCATCAGAGCGGCCATCAGTGCGTAGCACCTCGAGTCACTCGCTACTTTATCTGTAGAGGGGTTCTCGTGCTGACTCAAGGAGATGGTGTTGCTCATAGCTAATGACATACTCTGATGACTTTAAGCGTGGACTACGCTTACGCGCTAAATCAACTGTTGGACAAAGAGAATTATCAATTTGTTGAATAAGATGTGAAAAATAATTCGACAAAAGTGATCTAGCTGCACATAGTACGTGTACAACTCAGCAAATCACTCATTCATTAACGCTCAACATGGGCAACTAAATCACATTTTTCATGAAAACTCTATTTATCCTTTCAGCCCTGCTCATCTCAAGCCTCACACTCAGTGCTCAGTGTAACTCTCACAAGCAGAAATCCCATACCAAGACGATATCCTATAGCCAAAGCAGTCATCGCTCGCTGGTCGAGATCGCCGCTGGTGATGATCGCTTCTCTACACTTGTAGCAGCTCTCAAGGCCGCTGATTTAGTAGATGCACTAGAGGGAGATGGACCATTCACCATATTTGCTCCTGACAATACAGCATTTGATCGGTTAGCAGATGGCACTGTAGCTTCATTGCTAGAACCCGGATCTAAGAAGCAGTTGCAGGAGATACTCACTTACCACGTCGTAGCAGCTAATCTATCGAGCGACGATGTCACCCGCGCACTCAGCGCCACGGGTCGCGCATCGCTTGAGTCGCTCAGCGGTAAGAAAATTACAGTCCTCAAGAAAGGCTCAAGCCTATTTATCGAAGATGGTCAAGGGAATCTCTCACTCCTCAAAGCATTTGATATCGAAGGGACCAATGGTGTCATCCATGTCATTGACATGGTACTTCTACCCTAGTGTGTAACAGTTAGCACCACTTCCTAGTTAAATAACAGAAAAGGGGCAGACCTCACGCAGTGAGATCCGCCCCTTTCTTTATAGAGTATATAGCTTTTACTTCATCAGCTCTTGATAATTACACCAGTCGCCTCAAAAGCTATTACTTCTTCTGGCTCTGTGATCTTAGCTATTTCCTCTTCGCTCTTGCCGGCATCTTCAGCATAGTGACGCAGCATATCTACGCTCATCGTATCGCGAAATGCTCGGCCTTCCATGATAGCGGTCTTGCCTTCTGCTCCATCCGTAGGTACAAAAAATCCATAGTCTTTGAAGCGGACTTTCATAGCTGGGCCATCTGAGTTAGCGATGTCCATCCAGCAACCTTTCTTGGGACAGGTATCTAGTATTTCACCAGACAGCGTCACCTTCTCATCCTGCTTTCCATCCATATACTTGACAAGTTGCTCCACGGACATAGCATCTGTAGAGACGACCTCTTCACCGTAGTTGGTCATGGTCTCGCCATCAGCATCTGTGGTGGTCACGGATTTGGGCTCTGTGTTGCAAGCAACCAATAGTAGCATCGCAGCTACTGCACATAGTAAATTTTTCATATTGGAATAGTTTATATATCAAAATTAGTAGTTTTATCTCATCTACTAGCTCATGATAGCCTTGACTTGCGCAATCTTATCGGATGATGCAAGATAAGTAGCTATACACCATATCTCCAAAAGGCCCTTACTATGACACGACTCAAGATATTTTACTGGATACCTACTGTGCTCCTCTGTGCGCTCATGCTCTTCTCTGCAGGCATGTATCTCACTAAGACTGAGATGGTCACAGGCATGTTTGACGCACTTGGTTACCCGTCATATCTAGTCATACCGCTTGCAATTGCCAAGATTGCGGGCGTACTTGCTATCTTGACGAAGTGGAGCAAGATGCTCAAGGAGTGGGCCTATGCCGGATTTTTCTTTGATATGGTCTTGGCATCTGTTGCACATGTTTCCGTGGATGAGAGCCCAGCCTTAGCACTTAGTGGCATACTCCTTCTGGCTTTGTCTTATGGCTTTGATACTCGTCTCTATGGCAATGTATCCACTCCAGCGTGATCTGACGGCTCTATTGAGCTCTTGATTCCTCTCGATCTAGTAGGCGAGTGAATTTGGGCGGAAGCCCCATCTGTAAAGTCACGCGCTTAGCCTCTATGGGATGCGGCAACTCTAGTCCAGTGGCAGCCAGATAGACTCCCTTACCGAAAATTGTATGTTGATTACCCACGTACATCTTGTCACCCACGATAGGATGACCGATCGACTGCATATGGATCCTCAGCTGATGCGTCCTGCCTGTCTGTGGCCTCAGCGCTATGAGAGCAAGGCTTTTATAATTGCGAGACGGCACGCTACGGATTACTGAGTAGTGCGTAAGTGCCGATTTCTCAGCTACCTCCGTGTCTACACTTCCACTATCTGGTGGAGTGCCATGGACGATAGCGTGATAGGTCTTTTGTACGCGCTTTCGCGCAAATGAGTCTCCGAGACTCACCAGTGCTTTGCGACTCTTAGCCATGATCAGAAGTCCACGAGTAGGTACATCAAGACGATGAGCAGCAACGGGCCGAGCAAGAGCATCCGCCCTGCCTGATGGCTTAAATTTACCTATGACAGCGTTCTCTACGGTCTTGTACCTATTTCCATTAGTCGCGATGCCAGCTGGCTTATTGACTACGATCATATCATCATCTTCATAGACGATTGGCAGATCTATCTCAAGTGCCTTGATCGATTCATTTTTAGCGGCAGCTAGCTTGATCTCGTCTCCTTCCTTCACATACTCAGCACCACTGGCGAGTCTGCCATTGATCCTTATACGCTTGGCTCTAAGTGCTTTCTTGGTGGCGCTCTTGGAGCCTAGCTCTGGCATGGCAGCGCCCAAGTAATCCACGAGTCGTAGTCTCCTATTGATCGCTGCTATAGTGTGTGTAGTCTCGATGATATAATTGCTTGGCTCGTCCCTACTTGAAGTACGACAATGAGGTGTGCTAACCGTTTCTGAAATCATGCAGCATTTGGTCAAGCTCTGTCTCAGTGAAGACGAGGACCTCCCTCGGCTTACTCCCTTGAGCACCACCCACGATACCGATCGACTCCATCTGATCCATGATACGGCCAGCTCGATTGTATCCTAGCTGAAGCTTTCGCTGCAGCATACTGGTACTACCTGACTGGGAACCTACCACAAGCCTCGCTGCATCATCAAAGAGAGCATCAAGATCCGAGGCACTTACCCCATCTACTGACTTGCCCGTATCGTCTCCCGTATATTCAGGTAGTATGTACGGTTCCAGATATCCTTGCTGTGCGCTGATATGCTCGATCACTCGCTCTACCTCAGGCGTATCGACGAATGCGCACTGCAATCTGATGATCTTACCATAGGCACTGAGTAGCATGTCACCCATACCTGTCAGCTGATCTGCGCCACCTGTATCGAGAATAGTACGACTATCTACTTTCTGTTGCACCTTAAAGGCTAGACGAGCAGGGAAGTTTGCCTTGATCATACCTGTGATGATATTTACAGAAGGTCGCTGCGTCGCAAGGATCAAGTGGATACCCACGGCACGCGCTTTCTGCGCGAGTCGCGCGATAGGGATCTCGATCTCCTTACCCGCCGTCATAATCAGATCGGCAAACTCGTCGATCACTAGTACGAGATATGGTAAATAGCGATGGCCTTTGTTAGGACTGAGTCGACGACTAGTAAAGCGCTTGTTGTATTCTTTGAGATTTCTTACGCTAGCATCCTTGAGCAGCTGATAGCGCTGATCCATCTCTATGCAGAGGCTATTGAGCGTATGGATCACCTTGGTAGTATCTGTAATGATTGGCTCTTCCTGATCTGGTAGCATGGCCATGAAGTGCTTCTCTAGTCGACTGTAGAGCGAGAGCTCTACCATCTTAGGATCGATCATGATCAGCTTGACCTCGCTCGGGTGCATCTTGTAAAGCAATGAGATCAGCATCTGATTGATACCGACAGACTTACCCTGACCAGTTGCACCGGCTACGAGTAGGTGAGGCATCTTAGCCAGATCGGCTACGAATACTTCATTACTTATCGTCTTGCCGAGACCTATTGGAAGTGTAAGCTTAGCTTCCTTAAACTTGGTACTGCGAAACACCTCTCGCGCGCTCACGATCTGGCGCTTCTTATTAGGTACCTCTATACCTACAGTTCCCTTGCCTGGTATAGGGGCTATGATCCTGATTCCCAGTGCGCTCAGGCTGAGAGCGATATCATCCTCTAGGTTCTTGATCTTATTGATACGTATACCTGGCGCAGGTACGATTTCAAATAGCGTCACTGTGGGGCCTATGGTCGCAGTGATCTTAGTGATTTCAATCTTATAGTTACGGAGCGTCTCTATGATATTAGAGCACTGCTCTTGAAGATCAGACTTGTCTATCTCCATCTTTTCGTCGTCGTACTCATGGAGCAACTCTAGCGGCGGAAGCTTGTAAGAAGATAGATCTGCCTTAGGATCGTAGTTTTCTTTGGGTTGCTCTTCTACTTCACCACCGCCCTTGGGCTTAGGCCCTTCTTGTTCTTTGAAGAGATCGAGTGTCGGATCTGGTTGTGGTGCTTTATTGATCTCTAAGCTCGGATCTGCGATCGGCGCTTTCTTGCGACGTCGCTTAGCTCCCATAGCAAGTGGATCTACCTTGATCTCATGATCTAGTCCCAGTTCAAGTTGCTTAGCAGGTGTAGGCTTAGCAGCTGGAGAATCTTCTTTCTGATCTATCTGTATCTTGTCAGCATCGGCTGGTGTGGCGGCTTCCTCTGTGGTAGCGGCTGCTGCGCTCGGCTTCTCATCTGTGCTGGTGGTGGGTGTCCCCAAAAAGCGAGACAGGCTCGGAGCAAAATTCTTGAAAGGATTCTTAAAACCACGCTTCTCTACCGTATCTGTAGATCTATCTGCTGCAGCGGTCATAGCACCTGGTGCGCCAGCAAACTGCATCGCTAGCGGACGTCCAATAAGCGCCCACTGTCTGAGGTCTGGGTTGACTACCCAGATAAAGCTGGCTGCCATCAGGAAAAGTATAAAGAAGACCAGGCCTAGCGAGCCTAGGAAATTGCTGATCCATAGATAAAGTGACTGCCCTACTGCCCCACCCCACGGAAACGGACTGTGCGCAAAGGCAGCTGAGAATACTAGACTGAGGAAAAATGTCAAGAGCACCATACGTCTAGCTGGTAGCAAGAAAGTTGACCACGACTCCAGCCGGATGAGCTTGAGTGAAAACCGAGCAAGCAGCGCCACAAGCAGAAAGCTTGCCACGCCAAATCCCCAGTACATGAATCCACACGCCACAAATGCTCCAAATCTTCCAAGCCAATTGGCCATACGCAGATCACGCTCAGCAAAGATGGACCAGCTAAAGTGCAATACCTTATCCTGATCGACTTGCCATGTCATCAAGTAGCTCACCAGAGCGAAGAAGATCATAGCGCTGATAACTAACAGCCCTACACCAGTAATCCTGATATAACGTTGATCCTTGTAAAATGGAATCGAGGTGGTCTTGCGCGATTTGCGCTTACGTGTCTTTTTCTTAGCCATAGTTGAGTTGCCTTAGTCGGTGCAAATCGAGTTATCCGCACAAATATAGAGTGTTACATATTAAATATATCTTTAATGTGTAAGTTTTTTTGGCGAAAGCCAGCCTAGCTGTCAACTGTCATCTATGCAAAAAGTAACTTCGCAGCCACTTATCATAAATTGTTACATATATACTCGCCTATGAGTCATCATATATTCATCGCTGGAGCAGGAGGAATCGGAAGAGCGGCTGCCCTCATGATCTTAGAATCTCCTCATCTACAAGCTAAGGTCACACTCGGTGATGCTGATCCGCAAGCGCTACAATCTGCCATGACTTGGATCCAAGCAGGCACGGTGGCGCATAGAGATCTAGAATCTTATCAGATGCCTCGCGGTGCGGATGAGAGCATAGATGGAGCACTACTCGATCAGTGTGATGTGCTACTCGATTGCCTTCCAGGGGCACTAGCACCTACGATGGCGCAGTACTGTCTAGATCATAGCATGCACTATGCTAATCTAACAGAATATGTAGATGAGACCGAGCAGATCATGAAGATGGCTGACGGTGCTGAGACTGCTTTCATATTACAGACAGGACTAGCACCTGGCTATATAGATGTGCTAGGTATGCAGTTGGTAAAGCAGTTCAGAGCGAGACACGGAGATGGCAAGATCAATCATCTGCGTCTACGCGTGGGTGCGCTAAGTCAGAATGCTCGCAGCCCGCACTACTACTCGTTCACTTGGTCACCTATCGGTGTAGCTACAGAGTATGTAAAGAAGAGCGTCATCCTATCTGATGGTAAGGTAGAGCGAATTCCATCGCTCAGCGAGCGAGAGGATCTCATCCTCAACGGTATCTCCTACGAGGCAGATTACACCTCAGGCGGTATAGCAGACCTGCCTGAGGCACTAGCAGACGATGTGAAGAATATCAATTACAAGACCATACGCTATCCAGGCCACTATGACTGGGTCAAGACCCGTATAGAAGGAACTAGTCAGGCAGATATCGATCGACTAGAAGATGATATGCTGGCTAACATTCCTACCGTAGAGAATGATGTGGTCATCGTCTATGGCGAACTAGAGGGCAAAGACGCTCAAGGGCGCCTGCATGGTATCAATGAGACGATCACGGTGATGCCAAGACGAGTCGGTGATCATGTACTACGCGCTATCCAGACGACGACAGCAGCACCACTCATAGCCTGTGCAGCTTTGCTTCTAGAAGGTGATATGAAAGGACTGGTTACCCAGAGTCAACTCGATAGCAAAGCTTTTCTCAGTCATCCTATCGTGAGTGATATCTACGGAGATCTAGATCTGGTGTAGACTCATAGTAAAGTATCTCGCGTAAGCAGTACATTTACTACACATGGATATAGGTAAGTACAGTACGATTGTAGAAATCCCCGTGCAATGGGGTGATATGGACGCTGCTCAGCATGTCAATAATGTAGTCTATCTGCGCTGGATCGAGTGTGCTCGAGTGGAGCTATTCCGCAAGATCAATGGTCATAGTCTACAGAAAGACTCTATAGGGCCTATCCTCGCATGGCAAGAATGTAAGTACATATCTCCTGTTGTCTACCCAGACACAGTCATGGTGGGTGTAAGGATCTCGGAGTTTCTGAGTGATCGCATGGTCACAGAGACCAAGATCTACTCCAAGGAGAATATGGAGCTCGTGGCCATAGGCAGACAGATGATCGTGGCCTATAATTTTGATGCACGTGAGAAAACCGCTATTCCAGAACACTGGAAGATCTACAAGTAATCCGCCATATAGCGGAACTTTCATCATGCTTATGGCCTTTTGACTATACAAAGCTTACCTTTGTATATCCGTCTTGGATATGAGATTGGACAATGGTCTGGTCATGTCATATAAGGGCGGATAGTATTTTTTTCTTTTTTCAATTTTTATCGATGAACATTTTTGTTGCAAAACTTTCCTGGGACACCAACGAGAACACCCTTGAAAACGCTTTCTCAGCTTACGGAGAAGTAGACTCCGTTAAGATTATTTATGACAAGATCGAAAGACGTTCTAAAGGCTTCGGCTTTGTAGAAATGCCAAATGACGACGAAGCTCGTAAGGCTATTGAAGATCTTGATGGCAGTCAGCTTGACGGCCGTGACATCGTAGTGAAAGAGGCTCGTCCTCGTGAACCACGACAGGATCGCCGCTACTAGAAACTAGTAGAGGACATAAAAAATCCAAGCCCAAGCAGTTGATCTGCTTGGGCTTTTCTTTTGCCCGCTTACTGGTAGAATCATCTGTAGATAGTCGTATGACTATCAATAGCTTAACCACTAGATCATAGCGCACAGCATAGGATCCCTACCATATGATAGTGGCCGTATGGCAGGCTTACTGGAACCTTTGGTCGCGTGTAGCAGTTTTATCTGTCCATCTCGCTTGACGCAAGTGCTGATGAGAGCTTCATAGAGAAGCGACTATTGACATCATGGGGCTGACCGGTATTGACAGGAAATGTCTCGGATCAGTAAGCATGCCGGAGCAGGATCGTTCACTCCGTCAAAAAATGACAATCAACCTTTACATGGCAACAACAGCTATGCAATGGCTGCATAATCAGAATTGATTACTGCACCTTTATGCCCTGCACTTGACGTCTGATACACAGAGTAGCGCATATAACAAAACCTCGGACTAGAAGTATACATGTCTCGGCGTACTTCGAAATTTAAGAGAATAATCCTGTAGTGAAGTCGTGATTGTACTTGCTGCAGGCCGAAAACTAGATCAGTCACTAAGCATGTAGAAAGCTTTTTTGTACTTTGTCTGGACCTGGGTTCGATTCCCAGCAGCTCCACTATCATCCTATGAGCGATGAGAAACTACGCTATAGCTAGGTCTATACTGACTAGTCGATCTCATCCGCAAGCAAATCTGCTGCGACATTACTACCGTGATCAAGGCGATCACACCTCCCCTACGCCACTAGCAGGTATAGAAAATAGAAGATCTGGCTACTTAGCCTATCTGCGCCTCCGTCGTGTACCCTTACCCCACAGCCCTAGATCTAGGATCACAGCTATGATCATGATGATCACCGATGGCGTAGACCATATCCCTGTGTAGTGATAACATATGCCATATCCCAGCAGGGTAATCGGCATGAATAGGAATCCGATTATGGGTACTAAGAGTCCATCAAAAACACCCTGCCACCATCCTGTGAAGAAGTAAAGAAGAGCAATGACAATACGTGGGAAGAACAGTCCTATGAGTCCTATTAGAAATGGCATATGGGTGCTTTTGGCAGTGAACGGGGAACTCATAAATGTATTGCTATGTTTTTATTTCAAACGTGTTTTATGAAAAAGAAGTCAAACCATGTAGTGCCATCCAAAGAAAAGGGTGGCTGGACAGTGAAAAAGTCTGGCTCAACCAAAGCTTCAAAGCTTTTCGACCGCAAGGAGGATGCGGTCAAATACGCACGCCAACTCAGTAAAAAAGAGAAGACAGAATTATATATTCACAAAAGGGACGGCCGCATACAAGATAGAAACACATATGGGAAAGACCCATTTCCTCCAAGAGGATGATTGAATGGAAAAGCATGAAGATTATCACAGAAATGTCTTTATAAACTGTCCCTTTGATGACAAGTATTTTGACTTACTACAAACTTTGGTGTTTACCATTAGTTACTACGGTTTTGTTCCCAGGATAAGTCTTGAAAACTCAGACTCCGGACAGCCACGTCTCGAAAAAATCGTCCAGCTAATTGAAAAATCGAAGTACTCCATACACGACTTATCGCGATTGCAATCTAAATCAGCTGGTGAATATTATCGGCTAAACATGCCTTTTGAATTAGGTATAGATTACGGACTTAGAAGATTCAATAAAAATTATTCTGATAAGAGATCTCTAATTCTTGAGACAGAGCAATACGACTATATGCGGGCTATATCCGATATAAACGGATTCGACATTAAAAGTCATGAAGATATCCCAGTAAAACTGATCGAATGCGTTAGAGCTTGGCTTTCGGAGACAGTCAAGCTGACTGATCTCAATACATCGGAGAAAGTTTACAGTGATTTTATTGATTTTAACACGAGGTTATTTCAGAACAAAATGGTAAAGTATCAGTCAGATCACAACACTACTCAGGCGGAGCGGTTTGCAAAAAAGGAAATCGAGGAAATGACTATACCAGAATACATTCGCGAAATCGAGGAGTGGAAAGCACAGTATAATCGTATATAAGCTCTTTACATTCTTTTATCCTTACTCCCTATCAGGTTTGTCTTACCAGTTTATTTAAAAAAGTAACTACTCCGTTAGTTTACTACCTTATAGTGGATCTGCACTGTTTACCGCGTGTGTAAGTTGTCAACGTCGCTTCTATATGGAATAATAATCTTACTTGAAGTGTCGAGCTCTCTGACTGATTAGCACTATAATAGCCAGAGCTGCAATACCCAAGCAAAGCGCCATACCCAAATACTTACCATATAGTGCGTAGCCCGTACCTATCAGTATACCATAAACCATCACCGTACCAGCAAACACCATCACGAGCTGTTGCGACAAGCGATGATCTGACGCAGATGCACTTGCATCTACCATACCAGTCTTCAAAGCATTCCAGCCAATACCTGAGGGTCTGATGGTCGTGACGAATTTCTCAAGTACTCGACGATCCGTAGGACGGGTAAGGAAGGTCACGGCCACCCAAATGACGGTAGTGAGCCCTACGCTCAGCAGGAGTTCTTGACCAGTCGTAAGTAACGTGTCGTCAATTGACTTGAGGACGAGAGCTATGATGAATGACACGACCATAGCACTTAGCTCGCTGTAGGCATTGATCCGCCACCAGAACCATCGCAAAATGAACAGCAATCCTGTACCAGCACCCATGAGTACGATGATGTCAAAAGCTTGCTTAGCACTCTTAAGATAGAGTGCTGCAACAGAAGCCAAGATCATGAGAACCAGGGTGCATATCCTGCCTAGATTAACAAGCTCGCGCTGTGATGCCTCAGGATCCAAGAATCGCTTATAGACGTCATGGACGATGTAGCTCGAGCCCCAGTTAAGATGTGTAGAAATGGTCGACATGAGCGCGGCGATCAGCGAGGCGATCACAATACCGAGTAGACCTGAGGGTAGATGACTGAGCATGGCTGGATAGGCGAGATCGTGATCTATCACATCGGCCTCAATCCAAGGAAACTCCACTATGAGCGAGGGAATATCTGGGTACATGATGAGCGAAGCCAGAGCGATCAATATCCATGGCCATGGTCTCAGTGCATAGTGCGCAATAGTAAAAAAGAGAGTAGCCAGTACGGCATTCTTCTCGTCCTTAGCAGCGAGCATACGCTGGGCGATATAACCGCCGCCACCAGGCTCTGCACCAGGATAGTAACTGGCCCACCACTGCACAGCTAGGGGAATGATGAGCAGCGTCCAGAGCTGATCAGTGCCACCTGATCCATCTGGAATGATCTGGAGATAGTCTTGCACTGCATCATGCGACACCAGATTACTTAGACCACCGATTGCCGGCATATTTATTATATAGCAGGCAGCCCAAACCGTACCGATCATTGCAATGGCAAACTGAAAGAAATCAGTCATCAAGATTCCGCGCAGTCCTCCCAGCACACTATATACAAGCGTGACTATTCCGGTAAGCAACAAAGTCTGCCATGGAGCAAGATCAAGCAGGACAGCACCTATTTTGATACCTGCCAAGCAGACAGCAGCCATGACCAGTACATTAAATATCACGCCGAGATAAACTGCTCTAAATCCTCGGAGAAAGGCTGCAATGCCTCCACTGTATCGCAGTTCATAAAACTCTAGGTCTGTAAACACACCAGATCGTCTCCAGAGTCTGGCATAGACAAAGACTGTAAGCATACCAGTAAGTAGGTAGGCCCACCAGGTCCAGTTACCCGCCACGCCATCACTGCGGACAATGTCGGTCACGAGATTGGGTGTATCGGCGGAGAATGTAGTAGCTACCATGGATACACCAAGAAGCCACCAGGGCATGGATCTTCCAGAGAGAAAGAACTCACCAGCGTCCTTACCTGCACGACGCATAGACCACAGACCTATCAGGAGACTGATCAGAAAGAACACTCCTATACACAACCAGTCAATCCACTCTAGGCTCATGCGACAAATATAGAGATCAGCGAGGCGCGCATCAGTAGAACCGCAGTTGCTCCTCAGGAATCCACCCTTCCTCGAGATTGGGCAGAATGACGAGCGACCAACCGGCTACTTGATCAAGCTGCTCCACTCTCGTGCCTGTGGGTATGAGTCGGAGTTCTTCTGCACCT
>Ga0115029_1001143_pt1 | contig 20127 bp, 21 predicted proteins | sample SidtaG_3_FD_87297 | JGI IMG/M metagenome (GOLD analysis project Ga0115029, IMG submission 87297) | Marine algal microbial communities from Sidmouth, United Kingdom - Sidmouth_Asex1 metaG | ecosystem: Host-associated > Algae > Red algae > Unclassified | place: Sidmouth, United Kingdom | collected... | reverse complement strand
TATGTTGCGGTCGTTCGGCAATCTGTCCGTTTAATTTTAAAAGATAGGAACGTTCCAAGGTTTTAAAACCGAAATAGTCGTAGCCGAAATCGCGGTTATAAATAATGGTCGAATCCAGTTTTTCTGAATTCGCCATGATAACGTCATACACCTCTTCAGAAAGAAGGGGTGCTTTTTTACCTGTTCTCGGGTTTACGTAGAGATAAAGGTCCTCCATCGTTTCGGAAAACGATTTCTTAGTATTCTTATGTAAGTTCGAAACGGAAATACGTGCCGCCAATTTCGCATAATCGGGATGCGTGGTCGTCATCGTAGCAGCGATTTCTGCCGCCAGATTATCAAGTTCTGAAGTGGTTACGCCATCATACAACCCTTCTATAACACGCATGGCGACTTTTAAAGGGTCTACAAGGTCGTTGAGGCCGTAACATAACTTTCTTACTCTGGCCGTGATCTTGTCGAACATGACCACTTCTTTTCTTCCGTCTCTTTTTACTACGTACATTTAGCTACTTTTTTTGGTGGGGTTAAAGTTTAACGATAATCTACCAATGGGGTTTAAAAAATCCCTTGGCAATTAAGTCGATATAGGTTTTAGTTTTTCCTTGGAGCAAGACCTGTCAGAATTTGAAAACCTAACAGGTATATCTACTTATCTAGAAATCAGCATCGAAACTGATTTTCTGCGCGTCTTCGTCTTTTTCTTTGTTCAAAACGCCCGCTTTTTGGTATTCAGAAACGCGCTTTTCGAAGAAATTTGTTTTTCCCTGAAGGGAAATCATATCCATAAAATCAAATGGATTTGTTGTATTGTAAACCCTATCGCACTCAAGTTCTACCAAAAGTCGATCCGTTACGAATTCTAGATATTGTGTCATCAACTTCGAGTTCATTCCAATCAAACTTGCAGGAAGCGATTCGGTAATAAACTCACGTTCGATATCTAGGGCATCGGTCAAAATCTGTGTGATACGTTCTTTAGGCACTTTGTTAATCAGGTGCTTGTTGTGCAGGTGTACTGCGTAGTCGCAATGCATGCCCTCGTCACGTGAAATCAATTCGTTAGAGAAGGTCAAGCCAGGCATCAGGCCCCTTTTCTTTAACCAAAAGATAGAGCAGAAAGCTCCGGAGAAGAAAATGCCTTCGACCGCAGCGAAAGCGATCAAACGTTCGGCAAAACTCGGAGAATCTATCCAAGCTAGTGCCCAATCCGCTTTTTTCTTGATTGCAGGGAAGTTCTCGATGGCCTTGAAAAGTATATTTTTTTCCTTTTCATCTTTTACATAGGTATCGATCAGTAGCGAGTAGGTTTCGGAGTGGATATTCTCCATCATAATCTGAAAGCCATAGAAAAATTTTGCTTCGGCATACTGCACTTCACTCACAAAGTTTTCAGCCAGATTTTCATTGACGATACCATCGGAAGCTGCAAAAAAGGCAAGAATATGTTTGATGAAGTAGCGCTCATCATCGCTTAACTTATTTTTCCAATCATTGGTATCTTCACTAAGATCGATTTCCTCAGCTGTCCAGAAACATGCTTCACATTTTTTGTACCATTCCCATAAATCGTGGTGTTTAATGGGAAAAATAACAAAGCGGTCATCATTGGCTTCCAAAATAGGCTCTAAGGCTACGGACATATTCGATCTGTTTTTAAAAATTCGTGTGACGGGATGAGACTTTTCCTCGTGTATGGCTCCACAAAGATGGAAAAAAAGTAATCAAGTTTTAGGGAGCTGTTATGAATTCAATCACAAAGTTTTTAACATCGTGTGTTGAAATGTGGCTTCGAAGTGTATGACCATTGACCTCAGCGCAAAGTGCGATTTAACATAAAATTTACATAGAAGTTGAACCAAAAAATTAAACCAAAAAGTATGTTTTTAATATACTTTTTGGTTTAAAAACGGTTTTATTATAGAAGTGATTATAAGTGCTTTTCACAAAAAAAATTACCGTCTTACATGCAGAAAAAGATTTACATTTTGCTCTTCGCTACCGATGTGGACATCTTTTGCGGCAAAACCGGCCTGAGCGGCGAGATCGGCCAATTCTTCGGCAGTTCTGTGAATCAAGTGCCAATCACCTAAAATTTGCATGTAATCTCGGCTAGGGTTGTGGTCTTGATTAAAGTTACCGACCACTAGTTCTCCTCCTTTTTTCAAATTGATAGACAACTTTTTTAGTAATAGCACAAAACTTCGGTCATCTAAATAATCGAAGAGCCCTGCCGACCATATAAAATCAAATTTAGAATCGGTTCTGTACTTAAAAATCGTACTGTGCACAAAACTGATACAATCCAAAAATTGGCTATTCAATTTTTTGGCATACGCGATGGCTTTGGCATCAAGTTCAACACACGTAGTCCGTAATTTTTTTTTGGTCGACAATGTTTCATAGATTTCACAAAGTTCCCTTGCCGATCCGCTTACAACATTTAAAACTTCGAGGTCATCTCTTTGCCGTATTTTTTTAGTCACCAAATTTTTAAAATAGGCCTTTCTATTTCTCACAGCAGTTGGTGCCGCGTGCTGTTGAAAGTATTCATCCCAAATGCCGTACTCCGTTTCATTCGCGATATGCCTTGTATAGATACGGTCTAAGAGAAGATAATCGCCTGCGTATCCGTTAGGTTTTAGAAACCCACGGCCCTGCATGGTACTTTTCAGAAATTTGTGGTCAAAATACGCGCGCAGCGTATCGATGTTATTTGCTGTGAGCTTTCCATTTCTTAGCTGTGAACCGATTTCGGCCAAAACGGCGTCGAGTTCGAAGAAATTTGCCCTTGATAGATTTCCTTTCTTAGCAAAAAAATTTATGCGATCGAAAAAGGTTTCTTTTCTAGTCTCTGAAATAGTAGTGCTGTTCATGGTCTGTTATTTTTTATAATATGTTGCAGGGTTGATTGTTTTGGTATTCCAACGAACGAAAACTATCTTCTTTTTTTATAAACGAATATCTCGAGATGACCGAAATTAATTTCAACGGCCTTTGAAAAATCCCCTAAAAACTTATTGCTGAAATAACCGAGTAGAAGCAACCCTTCTACGGATAACAAAATAATCGGATTTATGCCTTTTACCATAGCGAAAAGTGGTTCGGCAAGCAGTAGTGTAGTATTGAGTAATAGTGCTGCAATAAATAGTAATGAAGTTTTCATAAGTTTGGTTTTTGAATTTTTGTTTGTACTTATTTCAATAAAAAAAATCAATTTTGGTTCTGGGCGACAATAGCCACACCATTTCGAAAGGTGGTTTCGGCGGCGGCGGTACTTTCCGCGATTTGTCCCATTTGCAGTCGAAAAACAGCAAACTCTTTTTGCATGGCGTACTGGTTGTTCTTAAGGTTTTCTATTGTATTTTGTTGTTCTTGAACGGCCTTGATCAAAATCGGAATCAAATCTGTATAAGAAATTGCCAGTATATCTTCTCCGTCAATATTTTTGACCAATGCAGGATAGATTTTTTTGACATCTTGAGCTATAAGTCCGATACTTCGACCTCTATTTCGCTGATTCTTCATTAGATAACTGACCGGCTCTAGTTGTAAAACTTTTTGCAACGTGCTTTCTTTTAATGCTCTGATATCTTTCTTGTTACGTTTGTCGGCCTCCTTCAAATAAGCACCGCTAGCGGCATTGAACGAAGCGCGAAACTCACCATCCCTATATATTTTCAATTCGTCTTTAACAAGCGTATCGTTTAAGACCGGAAGCACTGTATTATTAAGAGAGAAATCGACCCTGTTCAGCACCAGTTCATCTTCAACCGATTGCGCTGCGGGGTAGGCCGTTATGAAAATCAGTATGTATGTGATGAGCAGTTTCATTTTTGGTGTTTACACCTATTAATGCTGCCTAACCAAAAAGGTTAACAGGACGGCGGTATTTTTAAAAAATTACATGGGGGAGATAAAAGCCTTGATACTGGTGTTGGAACCAAAAGGCTCGTTTTAACTTGGTACAAGATAAAGGAAGACCTAAGGCAAAGATTGAAAATTGTGTAGTCTGCGGGGATTTGTGTAAGATCGGTAAAAATCGGAGTGCGACAAACCTGCCCGTTTCGGCCGGCCGGTTTCCTATTATCATAGAATCTGTTCCCCTCTTTGGGATGGGTTAGGGGAGGTCAGTCCATACCTAGAAGCAATAAAAAATGTGAAACTCCGTCAAAAAGTCCTCTCCCTAGCCCTCTCCCAAGGAGAGGGAACGGCTTTCTTAGAAATTGAACCGTACCAGGTCTTTGTGGGAATTTCACCAAAAAGAGAAATTTGTCATACGTCAGTAACATTCTAATCACAAAAAGCCCTGAAGAAGTCTATGGTAGCAATATCACGTTTTGAGCTAGAACTTAGAAAGCGTACCCTACAAACACGCCACAGCCTGTCACGTATTCTCCGTTACCGTGGGGTATTTCATAAAAAATGCGGAAGCTCATGGGAATCTTTAAATTTTGGATCCTGATACCGATAATGGGCTGAAAGCCACTTTCACGAGAACCGCCGGGAGCCAAAAGACCAGTGGAACAATGATTATAGATATAATTCAGTCCGATTTCACCATTGACTTTTCTACCAATTACAAGGCTGTTACCCGCCATTGCGTAAAAACCAAAATTTGCGTTGGGGCCAATACCTGACCGAACAGTATATCGAAACCATTTGTCGAGGTGTAGCAAACGTTCGTAGCCAAAAGCTAAACTACCGGGAAGCAAACCTTGTGATTCTATAAAAAGCCAGTCTTTTCTTTTGATAATTGTTTCTTGTGCGTGACAGAAAACAAATGTGAGAGCGAATACTAACGTTATGTAGCGTTTTCTTGGCATGGCTTTTTAAGAGACTGTTTTGAAATGCTTGTTTGATAGGTTTAATCACTTCTGTTCAAAAAACCTGAAAAATTCTACCTACGGGTAGTCTCCTAACTAGCCCTCCCCAGAATGTATGAACTCATGACATCAGAAAGAAGGGAACGGTTTCCAAAAACCTTTGAATTCTTTGGGTTTAGATTCATGGGAAACCACCAATGTCGAACTAGTTAAAAGTATACCTGCCCGAATAAATAATCTGTTCTCCTTCAGTATTGCTGGGTGCCCCTGCGACTAAATCAAAGCTAAAACTGTTTTCGCTTAGGTTGACACCTGTAAAACTATCGTCACCACAACCTCCGTCGAAACAGAGTTTGTTGTTTCCATCGAAAGACCATGTCCATGTATGGGGTTCCTCTTCACTATTCGCTACCTTTGTTACACCAGTGCCATCTGCCTTGAAGGTAAACTCAAGATCTTTATAACTATCATTGACTTCCGATTCAATCTGTTGATCGGTAATCGTATCTTTTTCGGTCTTAGTAGCCCAGGCTAACTTAAAGCTTTCGAATTTCCACAGGGAGTTCGAAGTCAAGACTTCTGTATTGTCAGGTTCCTCTTTGATAAGATCCTCGACAGAGCAAGAAGTAAAAAGAACGAAGCTTAGTACCAGTATTGATAATATGTAAATCGTTTTCATAATTTTTATTTTTTTATAGATCGTAATTAAATCCCTTTAAACCATTCTTCATATTTCTTTCCTAAAAGGGGTGCGGGTTTTTCCTTTCCGTTGATAGCGTTCACTAGGGCCATTATCCACATAAAGAGCAAAACAAAAATGCCTACTATATTAATGATCCAGCCCAAGATGGGAATGATTCCGATTACACCCAGTGCAAGACCGGTGACACAAAGCCCAACGGACTGCCGAACATGATAACTGGCAAAACCAAGCTTCTTTTCGTTGTTCATTACAAAGGCGATTATCAGTCCGATGATAGTGATATAGCCTATGACCGCTATTCTTTTTGCTTCTTCGTTTACGGCTACCGCCTCGGCGGCACCTAATTCTGTTTTTGTTGTTTCCATTTTTATCTATTTTTTATGTCTTTGTTGTTAGTACCCGACGCTTAAAAAGGTAAACATCATTATGCGCATTTTTATTCGACCAAACGTTCTAGGGCATCAAAATTCAACTCATCGACCAAGGCCCAAGTTTCATCTGCGCTATAATCGAATGCGGAGATTTTTATCATAAAGCGCTTATTGTGAAAAAAGAGTATGTTCGTCATGTTCTTTTCGATACTACGATCTTGTCTTGCTATCCTTCCTTTTACGTTAACCGAGCGCATTTGAATATCTCCGGCATCAGAATCCGGTTCTGTACCGAATACATTGACCTTGCTAGCAATCATTTCTCCGTTCGAGCCGGCCGCATCGCTGACAGACAATACAATTGCCTTATATCCCTCCCTTTCGTACCAGCCGGTCATTTGGCTTCGTTGAATATGGAAATTGATTTTGTCCGCTCAATTGACAATCCTCCCAAGGTTTTAGGAATCCAGGCTTCAAGGTCATCTAAAGCTACCGGTTGCGCATTTTTAAGACGTTCTTTCAGCTTTTCTTCTACGTTCTTCTTTTTTACTTTTTTAGTCCTCGCCACCACTTTTGGTGCATCGCTATTATTCTTCGTAGTCTCATTGCAAGACCATGAAAGCATGGCCGTAACAAAAAGTAAATATGTATAACGACCACTATCTATATAACTACGGCAAAGAAGATTGCAGCTATGAAATCAAAACGTAAGCTTCATGGTTCCACTGATAGGAAATTGATCTTCTTTCTTTGAACCAATTAACATCGGACTCCCCTTTCCATCAAAATTTATGGTTATTGAGTTCTCATCACGTTGCGCCTCGATTTGACCACTTCTAAATACAATACGTTTATGCATATTGTTTTTCGATTTTTATCAAAAAAACTGAGGTAAAGCGTTTCCGTTTTGGAATCTAGGCCAACGGTATAATTGAAACTACCGTTGGTAAAATTCGGGTCACTGGCCGGAAAACCGAAATCAATGCTCGGCAACCCCTTCTGAACGATTTTAATCAAGATATCGTTGTTCATCTCAACCCTCGAGTATTTCCGATCTATGTCATCATAGGTATAGGTTTTACCATCCATATTTAACGTTACCGAACTTTTTTCATCACTGGTTTGTATTGCTGTATGCTCCACTATTTTTAATTGCTTCCGGTTTTGACCGCAGCTTGTGAATGTCAATAGCATACAGCAAAACAAGAACGGTATAATGAGTTTGTTTTTCATGATCTTGCTGTTCTTATTGTTAATCGACCAGTCCTTCTAAATCTAGTTTTTCGACCATTTTCCAGGTTTCGTCAACATCCATATCCGTTGCATCGATGGTGACCATAAAACGTTCTTCGTAGACGAACATAAGGTTTGTTCGACTGTTCTTTTTATAATAGGTCTGCTGCGCCCGTATACCATCAACTTCGACCGTTTGTTGGTGTTTGCGCTCATCTTCCATCTCCATTTCCATATCACCGAACATACCGAAGCCCATGGCCAATACGCTGCCAGCTTCGCCGGCACCGTCCATTATCCTAGCGTTAAGACTCGTTTTCGTGCCTTTCTGTTTATAGGTGCCTTCGACCGAGCTTACATTGGCCACGCCAGAACCACCTACCCTGAACTTCGTGCGTTCCATTCCGTCAAGGTTTTCCGGTAGCCATGCCTTTAGGTCGTCGTTACTTGTAGGTTCCATTTCTTTTAGCTTGCCCATACGTTCACCCATGGTTTTGGCATTTTCTACAATGCTGCCCGCATTTGAAACCTTATTTTTGGCTTTTTTCAATTTATCGCTTACTTCGCCCATGCACGAGATGCATATCATAATTGACATTAGTAATGAAACTTTTAATACTCTTTTCATGATCTGTAGATTTTAATGTGTTTAATTCAGGTATTTACTCAGTATTTTATAATCAAAATACTCTTGGTTTTTCCGTCTGTTTAAGAGGTTGTTTTGCTGATTTTTGACATTCACGTTATTTACTTTCTATTGAACTTGTTGGTTCTTCTTCAAATCAACAGTGTGTATGTAGTATTCTTATAAATTATCACAACCCTCTTTATCGATATTGGCCTTCGCTTCTTTTATAGCTTGGTCGATTTCCGATTTATTACCCGTAGGTATGCAATCGTAGAAATCATCTATGGCACTGAGATAGCCCTTTGTCGCATTCTTATAGTCTGCGCAATTCTCCGACGTTGGATTTTCGCTATAGGCCGTAGCAGCAATCGACAATGCTTGGAACTCACTAGTGTATTTTTCTGCCCATTTTCCGTCGAAGCAATTTCCAGCTGGGTTCAATGGGTTGTCTTTACTACAACCGAAGGCCATTAGTACCGCTGCACCGCAGCCGATGACAAAAAGTTTTGATTTGATTTTTCTAATTGTTCTCATGATTTTTAACTTTTATTATTCTTAAATTGATTTTTGGGGGGATTATTTTTTTGTTTTCGGTAATGTTGAAAAGTCCTCCCCTAACCCCTCCAGGAGGAGGGGGTATCCTTTGAGCCGTTAGTAACCTGTTTTCCTAGATTCAACATGGTGCTGGTAAAGAATTTCGGTTTTATTCGGTTTTTTCTCATTTGTGATATTCTTTTACTGCCGACTGCAACTGCCGACTTTTTTTAAATTTTCACGAACTCCACCCGACGATTGTTCGCCTTGCCTTCGGGAGTCGTATTATCGGAGACAGGTACACTTTCGCCCATGCCCTTAATTTGAAGCCTTGAACTATCGATTCCCGAATTGGCCAATACTGTTTTTACCGCTGCGGCCCTTTTTTCCGATAGTTCGAGATTACTGTTATCATCGCCATCGCTATCGGTATGGCCTTCTATGCTGAACTTCAAATCGGTATGTTCTTGCATCATTTTTGCCACTTCGTTAATTACGCCCATCGAACTCGGCTTTAAGGTTGATTTGTTTACATCGAACAGAATGCCACGGGTCACGAATTTGCCATCGGCTATGACACGGTCGTAGAGATCTTTGCCCCCTTCGGCGATACGGATATTTTTTATGGCCATCGGTTTTCCTTCAGGCTTATGCATGTAGCTGGCGATACTCATCATTTTGGGCTTGTATCCGTAATTGGGAATATTCAAGGCGCGATATTCATCTACGAAAACCTTTAGGCTACGTTTGTTGAACGAGATGGCAATATGTTTCCAGCCAATTACCTCGCCCGTAGCTTCATTATGTGCATCGAATATTTTCTGGTAGCCCTTGGTTTTAGTTTGAGTTTTTGCCCCATCTTTGAATAATTGAATTGGCCAGAACACGTCTTCTCCTTCACTGAGATATTGGGTGCCTTGCCAAAAACGGATGTCATAAGACTGCCAGCTGTAGTAAGTATCGTTAAAATAGGCGTCGAACTCTATGGTAAATACTTCGGGCAGGTAGTATTGCTCATCCATGAGAGGATTTATTATGGACCTGTTCTCAAATCGGATTATGTTCTCATCGCCCATTTTTGCATTTTCGGCGCTACCTTGGGAAAGATCCCAGCGCGATGGGAATTCTCCGTTTTCTTCACCTGCCAGATCATCATCAAAAATAATTTTATCGCCCGGTACGAAATTGTATTTTGACCAAGTTTTTGGAGGCATTTCGGCCCGATTCGTTTCTTCTGAAGTGTCGATTTCGTTCGGAACGTTTGTAGGACCGTCATTTTCCGTTACTTCCGTGCTCTCGTTCTTTTTTGTTTTGCGTTTCTTTTGTTTTTTGCCATTGCCCAAAACGGTATCCATGGCCTTTTCGGTCTCTTTGGTCACTTTTTGGTCTGTTTTTTTGATTATGGCACGTTCGGCGGCCTTTTCGGCACTTTTACCCAATCTTTTGAGAAACTGGGCTTCTACGTTGCTTCCTATAAAGAGGAATGCTATCATGATCATTAATGTTCTTGTTTTCATTTTTGCTTTGTTTTTGAGGGTTATACAAACGTTAGTGCCCTGACCTTAAAAAGGTAAACACCAAAAACAAAAAACCCGATAACAGTAGTGAAATTAGGTTCTATTCAAACTACTCTAGCACTATAGGCCAAAACACTCTTTTTGTCCAAAGCCAAAACTTAATTCGTTTTCGATAGTTAATCTTGGATGCTTCCTAAGCCTCATCTTTCGCTTCCGGCGTAGATTTTGTTATAGTCATCATCATTATTACAAGACGAAAATCAACAGCGGTCAAAAAGTGCGGTAATTAGTACATTGTTTGTTTTTATAATCTGATGTTTCAATCGATTCTTTGACCATTTGCGCCCTAAACTTCGAAAGGTCAACTTGGCGGATAAAAAAAAGATATATTTAGGCTGTGAACTCATCTCAACTTTTTCAAATGTTTACCTTTTCACTAACCGGACACTAATGGAAGACAAACAGCTGATCGCCCAATTGAAAAAGCGGGACAGAAATGCCTTAAAAGACGTATATCGCGAATACAAGACCGAGTTTTTCAGGTTTGCCTCGCGGTACACCAAATCAGACGATATGCTAGAGGATATTTTTCAAGATGCCATAATCGCCGTTTACGAAAATGCCTTAGCAGGAAAATTGGATAATTTGAAGAGCAGCCTAAAAACTTACCTCTTCAGTACCGGAAAGTTTATGCTATTCAAAAAGTTCAGGGATACCAAAGAAATCGCTACGGAAGAAACTTATATTTTCGACCAACGGGAAACCGCAGTGATGGAAGATGTGTATAAAGACGAAGGCCCCAACGACCATCAAAAACGATTGGTCGCCAACTTTAAAAAACTGGGCGATAAATGTCGCGAGATTTTAGAACTGTTCTACTTACAGGGCCTAAAACTGGAAGAAATCATGACAGTGCAAGGGTATGAAAACAAGAATGTGGTAAAGAGCCAGAAGTCGCGATGCCTAAAATCACTTAAAGAGCTCGTGGCGGAAAACTAATGGCCTCCATGCATGACTGCCGAAAATAGCAGTTATGGCCTCTTTCACGGAGGAGTAAAAAGTCAAAGAACGACCTATTGGATGGTAAAATTCGAAATGGACAGACCTAATACCTACAAAAAATGGACAATGAAACACTTATAAACAGTTATTTTGAAGGCTCTCTCACCGAGAGTCAACAAGAAGACTTCGACCGTTTGCTAATGAGCGATCCCGCGTTTGCGGCCGATTTCGAATTTCAACAAGAACTGCAAGGTTCCTTAAAAAAGAACGAACGACAGCAGATAAAAAATATGCTCTTCAATCTTAATGAAGCCACAGAAAAACCGAAAACCAAAGTCATCAGCATGCGGCCATGGCTAGTAGCCGCTTCTGCAGTATTTCTTATCGGTATAAGCGCGTGGCTTTTCTTCTTTACCAACACTAGCCTTGACTCCGGTCAACTATACGACGTGAACTTTGTGCCCTATGAAAATGTGGTACACCCCATCGAACGCGGTGAACAACTTGAAGATTTAAAGACCAAAGCATTCACGGCCTACGAAGATGAAAATTATCGGCTTGCGCTCGAACTTTTTAAAGAATTACAGCAAAAACACGCCGATTCTTATATCGACTTTTATAAGGGTATTGTTCTAATGCAATTGAACAAACCCGAAGAAGCTATTCCGGTTTTAGAAAGCTATATAGCAAGCAATGGTGAATTGAAAGATCGGGCAACTTGGTATTTGGCATTGGCCTATTTGAAAATAGGAGATTACGCCAAGTCTAAAATCGAACTGGAGAAGTTGATTCAAATGGACTCATTTAAAACCAAGGCCGCCGAAGAGCTACTGAAAGCTTTAGGCTGATTTTCGCTTTATTCGGTAAAGAGCAGGTACTGTAATTGCAGGTATCACGAGCAACCACCACCACTTCGAAATTGGATCTGAGATAGGATCGGTATTACCCGAAACCACAAAGCCCGCCCAATAGTAGGGGTGTTTTAATAGGTTGTCATCCGTACTGGCCAGATAATCCAACTTGGCTTTTTGTAACGCCTCGTTCTTGGGTAGGCCCATTTTTAAATGCCTGTAGAACGAAACCATTATAGTAGTAGTTTGTTTATCGGGTACTTTCCATAGACTCATAATGGTACTTTCGACCCCGGCATACTTAAATGCCCGGGCCATATTCATTGTGCCCTCTCCCTTTTCAAACTTACCATAACCGGTATTACAGGCACTTAGTACAGCTAACTCTGCATCTAGTGATAAGGCATAAATATCCGAAGTGGTCAATTCACTATTAAGCGTATCTTTTGCGAAGTGTAGTTTGTTGTATTTAGGATTCAAATTATCCATTGTAGTGTGCGTGGCCAAATGTATAATGGATGCCCGAGCAGCTTCTTCTTTGAAATTTTCTAATGTCGCCAGTTTACCTGAGAACATTTTTCCTCCCATTATCTTGGCTATTTCTATGATTTCATCTTTCGTAGATGGCAAATTATCAAGTAATTCGAATTCAGGTGCAAAACCACACCATATCAATTTATCGCCGTGCAGAGAAGAGGTCTGCTTTTGTTGGCTTAATAAATTGGCAGATCCGCTATAACTAACTAAATGCTTTTTGATTAGCTGGCCAGCACCATTTTGTAAGATTTCAAAGGGAATGTCGTTCAGAAAGTTATCGGTAACTACGATAAGATTCTTTTTCACTTTTAAGTCCCCAAGTAAAAGTTCGAACATTGTTTGTGCTTCTTCGCTTACATCTTTTCTTTCGATTGCTTTACTTCTTAAGGCTACAGCTTTTTCCCGTAATCTATCAGACTTAGATATCTTTAGCATTTTCTTTGAAGTTTTTTCTATTACAAACAGATAAGTGTCTTTATCACCGACATAATATTCTATAAATGTCTGGTTTGCTTTAAGCACATCGTGTTGTAATCTATCAATGCTAATCGGCTCCCGCGCATATTTAAGACTAAAGTAATCCGGGTAATTCTCTTTTACTGCATTTAGATGTTCTTCTAGATTATCGTTTAAAACCAGTTGAACGCTCAGAAGACTGTCAATTTTTTTGGTTACGGGATCGCTTGCGTTTTCGGCATAGTGTATCTCTTTCTTCGTTAATTCTATATTTTGAATCAACTTGTTTTCTTTTTCCAATATATGGTCTGGAATTCCTGCCATTTTTTGGAATCGGGTTTTCTGAATCCCTTCAAGAAGAATGTTGTTTCTGTTCAATTCAGACATTTTAAATGCCGTTTCTAGGTAACTATCTTTTTTATCTATTTCGTATAGTCTATAAGAAAGGGCAATTGCGTTTGCAATTACTTTATCGCGCTCTTTACCCACAAACATTTTCGAATCGTCTTTAGCATATCGATTACGTATACTATTAATAATATCGACTTGGGCTAGAATGTTTGTCATAATCTCTCTTTCAAAACCCTTTTTGCCCGGTCGATGCAAACCTTGAGCATAAATTCTATTCTCTAGGTCAAGAATATCGGGAATAAAAAATTCGACCAATGAATTATTGTTTTGGGCGTATAGCTTTTTAAACCATTCAATACTATTTTTTGCAGCAACTATATCTTTATTGAAAAAGTAACTTTCTGCCAATAAATATTGAATTTCCAAAGAGAGATCATGATTTTCACCATAAATCTCATTACTCAAACGTTTTGCTTCTTGATATAGTTTCTGTGAATCTTCATGCTTGCCCATGGCCGTTTGCAGTTCTCCTAAAACTTTTTTTGAATAGCATAGGGATACCTTGGAATTTAATCTTTTTGCTACCTCAAAAGCATAGTGAAGATTTACTCTTGCACTATCTAATTCTTTCAACAGTAAATAATTATTTCCAAGGTCTAGATAACTTTCGAATGTCCATCTATGATTATATCCGTAAGTTTTCTTTCTAATCTCAAGAGCCTTTTTTATATATTCAATGGCTTCTCGTCTTTGGTTTTTTAGTTCAAGTAAATTAGCATAAGATACATAGACAAAACTGGAGTAGGTGCTATTTTCACCATATACCTTACTAGCTAATTGCAGTGCCTTTTTTGAGTATATTTCGGCGTTACCATAGTCTCCCATGCTGTAGTAAGAATTTACCATTGCCACATAAATATCGGATAAGACACCTACGACTTCACCACCATCGAGCAGGTCATATTTTTCCGCCTGTTTATAATAAAAAATGGCCCTATCATAATCTGCTGTCGCTTCGTAAACTGTACCAATGTTGAAAGTGGAAATCGCAAGTTCATAATTGTCCGCTTTTAATTGCTCTTTTAGCTGCAACGATTTATTGTAATAGACCAAGGTGCTATCGAGCTTATCTTGAAAATATAGACCTACTCCGATAATGTTATAGATTGCGGCTTGATTCGAGCTATCTTTTTCTTTGACATACCCCTCTAAGGACTTTTTTGCGGAGGCAATGGCATTACTATAGTTTCCTAAATCCATCTCTATTCTACTTCTTAGATGGTATATTCTATCGGCATATTGCCGTGAAACATTTTCATTGTTCAACAATTGATCGTTTACGGCCAAGGCGTTTTCGAATTGCCCCAAGTGCTTTAGATTTAGTGCCTTGGTATTCATAATTTCGACCCAAAGGCTGTCATTGGCCAATTGATTCATGCTGTAATATGCGACGAGCTCTTCTATGGTTTTAGAAGCAGCCTTAAATTTTTTATTGTTAATCTTGATTTTAGTTGCTTGTAGTACGGCCTTCGTAAAACCCATTTTGTTGCCGTCTGTTCTATAAACGGTCGTTGCTTTTTCAAACATCATAAGTGCGTCAACATATTGACCGGCATCTAAATCTTCGATTCCTTTGTCATAAGAAATGTCTCCGTCTTGAGCCGCACAGCCCAGTTCAAAAAGAAATATTATGATAAGAAAGAGATATGACTTCAAGCGTTGGTTTTGTAGCGGATATTAATTTCAACTCTAAGAGACTGTTTTGAAATAGCCTAAATATACAGAATTGCTACTGACCGTCATTGGAAAAATCGGCCATGCAGAAAATATGAAAAGTGAATGGATTCGAAAGCTTACAGAAAGTTCCTAAAATATATATTGCATTGATGGCTCGATTCATTACAACACCGATGTCTTGAACGTAACGCGTCTAAACCTATTCCTTTTACCTCTCACTTTCGACAGAAGAAATAAGACAACGAAGAACAATACGGCCGCACCCACGTACCACCAATAATTTGTTTTCGAAATCGGTGAAACATTGCCCGAGACCACAAAGGCAGACCAATAGTAGGGGTGCTTTAAAAGATTGTCATCGGTAGTCTCTAGATATTTTAATTTGGCATCCCTCAGTGCTTTTGCTTTTGACTTTCCAGTGCTGAGACCATGGTAGAAATACTCCATCAGTTTTACGCTACTTTTATCATTGATCTTCCAAAGGGTATTGACCAACGATTTTGCACCGGCATAATAAAACCCCTTCGAGAGGCTTAGCATGCCCTGACCCTTTTGTAGTTTTCCGATTCCGGTTTGGCAAGCACTCAGGGTTACCAAGTCGGCGTTCAACGAAGTATTATAAAGATCTTTAATATAAAGAATATTGCTTTCACTACTATCTTTCTCTTGCGTGAAGGCGAGATACGAATAATCGGGGTATGCGTCATTGGCCGAGGCATGTGTTGCCAAGTGCACTATATTAAAATCAGAAGTTTTCGCTTTAAAGTTCGCCAAGGTCGCCTGTTTGTTCAAGACCGTTTCTGTCTTGTAGAACGCCCCAATTTTGGCTACCTCATCGTCGTTGTAGCGTAGTTTTCCGAACTGTCTGTCGTTGTTGACCACTACGGCATCTTCAAAACTTGGTGCAAAGGCCAGAACTTTGTTGGTATCCGTGGATTTGTTTTCGTTCAGCTCCATAAGAGAGGCCACCGAATTGCCATAACCGATACTTTTCGTTGCCAATAAATAAGAACCCCTTTCCCGCAATAGGTCAAAAGGAAGGTAATGTAATTCGCCATCGGGAATTATGGTCAGATTTTCGTTCGTAAAACCTACCAGCGGTTCTTTTAGAATCTTTTTGAAAAGTTGTTCTCCCAGCGCGGAGATTTTTTCTTTTACGCCGCTGATTGCTGGTTTTGAAAGTAGTTGATAAAAATCGCGAATGGCCACCCTATCATCTTCAGAAAAAGGAAGTCTTAAAAAGTTTTGATGGTTAGCATTCAAAACGATGGCATAAAGATGCTTATCGGTCATGCTATACGAAACTAAAACAGCATCATCGTTCAAGACCTTCTTGCGAACTTTGGCCAAATCCATAGGCTTATTTTCGTACTTCAGGTCATAGTATTTGGGGTAGTTCGTTTTTATCGTATCTAAAAAGCTATAATATTCTTGTTTCAAATCGAAGAGATCATCTGAAAAACTAGATTCGGTCTCCGTTGCATCAAAAATTTCTTTTTCGATGTGGGTAATCTCCGCCCGTAGCTGGGCCTCTTTATCGAGTACCTTTTGCGGCACGTTGCCATATTGGGTGGCCTGGGCAGAGCGCAGGGCTTCCATAAGAATAAGGTCTTTACTTTTTTCGCTGATGTTCAGGGCCAGTTCAAGCAGTTCATCCGAACTATTTTTTTCATAGGCCATATACACGACATCGAGCATGCGTTCGAACATCGGGTAGGCTTTTTCGGCCAAGAATTGCTTGTCGAGTTTGCTATCAAAATCTTTTTTAAGTAAGTCGAACGTTTGGAGCAGGTCGCGTTCGGTCTGTAAGGCAACTTCTAAATAGTTTTCTTCGTAGGTGGATCGGTAAAGGCCGCTTAAAAGTTGTAGTTTGATATCCAAAAGATACAACAACTGGGTTTTTGAATAGACCTGCTCAGAATCTGGGTTACCATGGTCGGTTGTGACATTGATATTATTTCCGGCATTATTAAAAGCATTTTGAATCGTTTTTAATCCTTCTTGATGGTTTTTTTGTTTTAAATAGAGTTCAGCTATTTTTCCGTGTACTTCGGCAATGTCTTGGTGAGGCTTGTTTTGCCTGTATTCTTTATAGGTTTTCAAGGCCTTATTATAATATCTCTGTGCTTCTATATAATTCTTCTTCCCAAGAAAAGCGTTGCCATAAATTATATCGATTTCTTTTGAGAACGGATTAGTTCTTGGGTCGTCGAACTCATTGTTGCTCAAAACGGCTATAGCACCATCATAATCATTTTGCAGTATCTGGTTTTTCGCCAATAAAATATACGTGGTTAGAAAGTTGTTCCGAAACCGAGGGTTTCCCATTTTGGAGCGGTAGAAATCTAATGCCTCTCTTAATAATTCGTTTGCGCTGGTCGTTTTATTCTGAATCTCGTAAACTTGGGAAAGCAGTTTCTTGGTGTTGAAAAGCTTCGACTCCCATTGTGGCAGACTATCTTTATAAGTTGTGACCCATGCAATATCCCTATTGAAATAAAACTCAGCCTGTTCATACTTGCCTGTGTGCCGATGTATTAAACCTAAAAAACTATCAATTCCATACATAAAGTTAATATTCAACCTACCGAGTTCATTTTCCGGAACAGCCTTTATCTTATGGTATAATTCTAGGAAGTATTTTTTAGCGAGTGCATATTCTTTTAACTTATAATGATAGTTACCTTTATCGTAGAGCAACCGATCTTTGTAATAAGAACCCATGTGAAAATCGTTAACTCTACCATCAAGGCATAAAAACTTATCCATACGGAGTAAATTTTGCCCGTAAGGCCCTAAATCGTAAAAGTGTTCGTTAACATTGATCAGCGAGCTGAGACTACCTACCAAATAGTCTAAATTATTTTGTTGGTCAGCAAGTTCAATGGTTTTTTCGTAATAATGGTAAGCACTATCCCTATTCATGTAATGATAGGTTTGGGCTTTCTGTAGCACATTATCAATGTCGGATGTTTCGTTTTGAGACCAACCTAATTGACAGACTGTAAGAAGAAGGAGTACATAACTGTTTCTAGTAGATATCATATGCGAAAGTCCTTTGTGAAGAAGCACAAAGGACCGTGTTATTATTTGAGATTACCATCATTTATCAATCGGCGTAGACTTGTACTTTTAGTTCATCACCACCCCTTTTGAACAATTCTGTTTCAGGAGTAATATACATTGTTGCATTACCTTTGAAGTTGGCTTCTAGCGCCATTACCATTTTGCCGCCTCTAGCGAACGATATTCTACCGCCTCTACCCACAATAACACCCTTTTCATTGCGAAACACGACTCTAGACCCTTTCAATTCTTTGTTTAACTCCATACCTGTAAAGCCGGAGATATTTAGTTGAGGTGTACATCCCGCTTCAGGATCGTCCCAGCAACCTCCAGGGATGTCCGGTGGAAAATTACCTCCTAACGGAAACCTAAAACTTACTAAGTCAGATCCAAATTCGTTGAGTGAGGATTCTTTTTTCTGCGCTTCTTTTAATTTAGGTAGAAGGTGTTTTTTACCTCCATGAATAGCCGATTTTAATTTTGCAATATTTTGTTTTACATCTACGAGACTATTTACAACGCCGTATTTGGTAATTTCCAAACCGTTCAAATACTTGGGCTGTTGTTCAAAACGGAATTTCAGGTCGGTAGCGATAGGCTCGTCTATTTCCAATTCTGGCTCTGAACAAGAAAAACCGAACGCCATGAGGCAAATTAGTAAAATGTAGTTCATTGTTTTCATAATTTAAGGTTTTTAATTATTTATAGTTTTATGTGGGTTAGTGCCTATTTCTTGAAAAGGTAAACATCGAAATTTTTGTTTCCGCGCCGAAAATGCAATTAATTATGGGGCTTTTCAATGAGCACTGTATAATCGGCAGTAAATTTTGTATAGAATGCACCACATGGCTATTCGTTGGTTAATAAGGTTTACACGTTTATCTTTTTAAAGCCGTGAATATCATAAATAGCGCGACCATCAGCACGATAATAAAAAGTACTGCAACGGCGTCTATTTTTTCAAGGGCATCTCTAATAACTCTTATTGGTATGATGGCGCGGTAATTTTTTTTCAGATATGAGGCGCCAAAAACGGAGTTTGGCAGGGCTAAATAAGTATTTTGGCAACGAAGTAGCTGGAAAAAAGAACAAGTCAGCAACCGAAATAGAGTTTTTAGAGGTGCCCTTAATTAAACCCTGCTTTATTAATTTTCGTATTTTTATGGTTATCCCCATTCTTCTTATTCAATAGACCTCCAATATTTACTAATTCCAGGGAAAAGTAAGCAATACGGTGCCGCAATCATTGTAAAATTCGGACATCGTAGAAACCAATTTATTTTTCTTTCCCAACCCAGTCATATGATAGAAAACTATGCTCAAGAATTGAAATTTCATATTCCAGAAGAGTTGCGACAATATGTTTTTGCAGTTATTAAAGGAGAAACAGAATCGGCCGTGCAAACAACCTTTCCTATACACCCTACCGGTTTTCCGCTTTTGGTAAGTGTTTATAATGATGCACCTATAGTTCGGATACATGGCGAGCGTTCACATATAGCACCTAGACTTTCGGTCAATGGCCAGATCGATAAAGATGATATTGCATTGGAAATCAACGGTAAGTTCGGGCAGGTTGCATTGGTTCTATCACCCACGGCGACCTATTATCTTTTTCATAAACCTGGTATTCATTTTTCAAACCTATGTCAAAGCTTTGATGAGGTAACACCTACTTCTAGTCAAGGTTTGGTAGGCGAACTTGCGCATTGCAAGCTACCCGAAGAACACCTGCCCATTCTTTTGGAAATCGTACGCCATCTATCAAAAACCAGACTGCCGCCTATCGAGTGGCTCGATACATCAATTACCCGAATTTTAAGCAAAGACGGAAAAGTGACCCAGACCGAACTCGCTGAACAAAGTGGTGTCGGCGTACGGCATTTCAGACGAAAGTTCAAAGAGGTAGTTGGTATCGGGCCGAAATATTTTTGTAAAATAATTCAGTTGAATACCATCTTCGAACGTTTAAAATCGGCTGAACAAGACCAACTTCACCAATTGGCGCTTGACTGCGGATATTACGACCAAGCTCATTTCATTAATGATTTCAATAGGCTTATCGGGTCGAGCCCCACCCATTTTCTTAAGGGCAAACATGCCTTTGTACAATCTTATCTAGGACGAAAAGAGTTTAGAACGTAATCGAATAAACTTGGTATTCGTTGTTAAAATCTAGATGCCAGCGCAATAGTTACCATGCAAGCAGCAACGATAAATATGGCAAAAAATACCCAAGTTGTAGCGTCAATTTTTTTAAGTAGTGTCATGTTCTCGCGTTTAGTGTTTTCTATTTCCTCCTCAGTATAAGTTCT
>Ga0115029_1001132_pt1 | contig 20363 bp, 19 predicted proteins | sample SidtaG_3_FD_87297 | JGI IMG/M metagenome (GOLD analysis project Ga0115029, IMG submission 87297) | Marine algal microbial communities from Sidmouth, United Kingdom - Sidmouth_Asex1 metaG | ecosystem: Host-associated > Algae > Red algae > Unclassified | place: Sidmouth, United Kingdom | collected... | reverse complement strand
TGGATGGTTCCGGGCATCGATAACTACCCGAACGCAAAGGTGACGGTCTATAACCGCTGGGGCCACGAGGTCTTCGCGGCGATCAACTACCGGAACGACTGGCGGGGCAACCACGCCTCCAACTCCGAAATACTGCCTTCGGGATCGTATCTCTATGTCATAGACCTTGGTAACGGAAGCGCCCCTATGCGCGGATGGTTGTTCATCAATTATTAATATCCAAAAAAAATTAAAAACCATAATGAAAACCAATATCCTAACCACCATAGTGTTCCTTTTGCTGGCCATTTCCATCACCGGTCTCTCGGCACAGCAAGATCCGAACTATACTTTTTACCGGTTCAACATGAACCTGATCAACCCCGCATTCGCGGGTGCGGGCGAATCCACGGAAATCGGTATCAACATACGTAGCCAGTGGGCCGGTGTTCAAGGTGCCCCTGAAACGCAAAGTGCAATTTTCTCGACACCGATAGGTAGCAACGTCGGCCTTGGCCTTTCGGTCATCAACGATAAGACCTTTGTGGAAAACCAGACATCGGTCTCGCTCGATTTTTCCTATAAACTGAAATTGAACGACGACCATGACCTGTATTTTGGACTGAAGGGAGGGTTTACCTCCTATGATGTCAATACGAACGGTCTTGTAACCTATGGCATTCAACCTGATATGTCCCTGATGGACATCGATGGGCGTTTCAACCCCAATGTCGGGGCTGGGGTATACCTAAAAAATGAAAAATACTTTGTATCGCTCTCAGTTCCGAAAATACTGAATCCCGAGCGATTGGAACAGAACGACGGACAGGCCCGCTTGGGCGTCGACAAGACCCATATGTATTTGGCAGGAGGCTATGATATATCATTGGGCGGGAATACGATGTTAAAGCCAACAACGTTATTGCGCTATGTAGAGGGTTCGCCGATTTCCTTGGACCTTACGGCGATAGTGGAGTTCCACGAACGTTTCGGCCTTGGTGCCGCCTATCGCCTGGATGAGAGCATCAGTGGAATATTCATGTTCAAAACCGGCTGGATGGATATCGGATACGCCTATGAAATGGCCTTGGAAAGCCCGGTCAGCAATATCGACAACGGTACCCATGAGATTTTTATGAAGCTGAAATTATAGTAAAGTAAATTATCGTTTTTTTCAACTTTAATTTCAGCTCAGTTTATTGTTTGGCAGCAGTTTTTTCCGTTCTGCGTTTGAAAAAATCTAGAAAAGGTTTTAGTGCTTTTTCTAGTAATTTAGCTTTAAAAAGCAAAGCTATCACCGGTATAAGCATCAAAATCCAACAACTCATTATGGAATTGATAAACGTTTCCAAAATGAAAACCGGGCCTAAAGTAAAAAATAAGGTTAGTTTTTTACTGAATGAGTCCGTTCCGGTAAAATCTGGGATATTTTTTGGTTGAAATCCATTTACAAAGGCAGTTTGCCAAAAAACAAACTCTTCATGGTAGGATTCTCCGTATTCGTTTTCTAAATTTCGTAATTCTCTTTTCGCTATTCTATCAGAGTTTTTGAACACGTAAGTTTTATGGTCTATATATACCTCTGTTTCATTTTGCGTGTCAAATTCTTCTGAAGCTCCGTAAACGCCTATATATATTTTTTCAAGTAATTCGTCAGTTCCTAAATTTCTATTGATAATCAACCCAATCAAAGAGACTAGAAAACCTACTAAAACCGATAAAAATAGAAATTTCCACGGGTCAACACCTTTAATTTTCTTCAAATAATAATATATCAAAAAAGCTAATAATGCCATCCAAAAAATAGCATATGCAGCATTTCCGAAATCTGAAAAGGAATCTTTCAAATAGAAAACCAACTCTTTTATGAGACTAGTTAAGACAAGTAAACCGAAAAGAACTCCCAGATATACTCCGTTTTCTTTAAACTTTGTTGACATGGGTTATTTTAAATGTTTGTTAACGCATATAGTTCACAAAGTTAAAGGGACATAGCTTACACCGTATTAGCTTGAATCCAAGAATCCATTTTTTAAACTTTGATTAATAATTAGTTCTTATCAGGCCTGTTCAGTTTTAGCGCATCATGATCAAATCAATAAAAAGTTTCTTATTACGTGATTTTAATCCATCCGACAATATTTCAACGACAATCTTGTCTTTCTTTGAAACTAATTGCAAACCATAAATGTCAAATCCAAATTTATTTCTGTTTGTACTGGGTTTATTCATTTTCAATGGTCTAAATGTTAGCTCGCTAAGAATGATCCTCAAAAATGTCATCCAATACTCATCAGATTCAAAGCAATTGGATTCGAAAAGAAGTTTTTTATCATTTAAATTTTTTAACAGGATTTCTTTTACTTCACTTACCAATCTTTTTATTTCGAGAATTTCAGCAGTTTGTTTTAAGAACTCCACTTTTGATAATGAGCAATCTAGCGCTTCCGAAAGCTCATCAACAATTTGTGGTGATTTGCGACGGTCCAACTCGATATGATTTAACCAATTGCAGTAATGATTAGTTGTAGGGTATCTGTCTTTGTCTGAATTGAGCTCGATCAATAATCGAAGTTGATTCATTAGATAGGAAACATTTGCTACGGTAAGATAACCGCTTGCAAAAACTTTTTCAATTCTCTTAACAATTTTGTTTCTCAGTTCCAATATGGTTATTCATTAAGCGTTGATTAGATTGATAACAAACCTAGGTTTTATAGTTTAAGATTCTTTGGATAAAATCTAATACCTAGTCTTTTGCAATTTCACAATTCTTCATTTGAACTTTCTTAAGGCACGAACCTAATTTTTAGGTCCCTAAAATCCTTTTTATTGTCGTCATACGTGCTTAGCCAAAGGATTTCATTTTGTTTTTACCTTGTGGTGGTAAAAGCCAAATCCAATAGATATGGCAGTCTAATCAAAACGTTGGAGCCTTTTAATTCAGCACTTTGTGTCTTGATTGGTACAGTTAATCTTGTAATTAATTTTACCAGTCATCATCTTTTTCCTGTGTTTTGCCGTTTGCGTAATTATGAAAAGATTGCGATAAACTGTTCATTGTGAGTTCCAAACTTGTAACTGATACTTTGTACATTTTTCTAACTTCTCCACTCTTTTTGTAGAAGGAAGTGTAATTATATAGAACCTTTCCTCCAGCACTTGCGTAAAATTGTCCAATTGTATAGTCAAATCGATATTTCCCTTCTTTGAAAGAAATTTCAACAGAATATTCCATGTCCATTGATTGTTTCATTCCAAGGGATTTAAACCACCAAGCATCATTAGCGTATCCGCTAATTCTGATTTTCTCAGATTCAATATTTGCTTTCAAAACTTCATCAGGATTTTTATAAGTTTCCTGAACCCAATTCAGAGATTTCTTGTAGATTTCACGAGCATTTAAATTACCCAATTCTACAACAATGGGCTCAACTCCAGCAGGTGTCAATTTCAATTGTGCTAAGTCCTGGCTAAAAATCCAATTCGTTAATAAAATTGTCAACATTACTGGAAATTTTTTATTCATTTTTTTTTTAATTAATTATATCGTAAATATTTGATTTTTAGCCTTAATTTAATCCTTTATTTAGACTTTCCGGAGGTTCATAATTAACTCAAATATTTTACAAATCTCAGATATTCTTGGATAGACCACAAAAATGGATTCTTTCAGATCATAATTTTCTTTGACTTAGACTGGATATATATATTTATATCAGAATTAGAAGTGATACCAAATTTTCCATTTTATATATAGTTATCAGTTAGAGCTTTGTCGATTTGGACAGGGCTCTTTTTGATTTTATCCTTTATTTAAACTTTCATATTAACCGTACTTTGATACAGCGTAATACTTACTATTATTAAGCTTCACAAAGTTGTTATTTCTAACCAATTGATTAATGATAATTTTGAGAATTTAAAAATGTTCTAGACTGGGGAAGGCCACACTTATGGCGAAGCCTACAAAATATTATTCACTATTTTTTGTTTCGGCCATCAACTGCCACCGAATATGCTCTTACTTTTCAGATTGATTGCCCCATCAGAATATTTATAAACTATATCAAATTAGTAGAGCCGAAATTAAAAACATCGTTTAAAATGGTTATTTAGAAACTATCAATAACCTAGTACAGAAAGCTTAATAGAAAAATAAAAAAGATTCTGACTACTTGCGATTTATACTGATTGTAATATTCCCTATCTTTAATTTTCATATGACCACTACCAAACTTAATTTGATTGCCCTTGCCGACGACGACGCGGATGACAGGGATATCTTTATGGAAATTTGTGACAGTCTAGATAATGATATCCGTGTGCTTTTTTTTGAAAATGGTCTCCAGCTATTAGACTATCTAGTAAAGAAAAATACGACTTTGCCATCTACCCTGTTTTTGGATATAAATATGCCGGTAAAAGATGGGTTCGACTGTTTAAAGGAGATTAGAGATGAAAGGAAATTTAACGATATTCGGATAATCATTTACTCAACATCCATAACAACTTCAGACGTAAATAAGTCAAGACGTTTAGGAGCTGACCGATTTTTACAGAAGCCTTCGGATTTCTACAAGCTAGTGCAGGTCGTAAAGGATATTCTCGATATAGACTGGGAAAACCAATATAACAGTTCGAGCCAGTCCAACTTTTTAGTTTTGCCCACATAAGATTAAAACACCACCAGTCTTACTTCATGCTATTCTGTTGCAATGGAAAACAAACTATAATGGTAGTTCCGTTAGCGCTATCTTTATCTATGGCAATATAACCACTATGAATCTCGGCAATTCTAGAACATAAAGCTAGACCGATTCCGGTGCCGGAATAGCTTTCTTTGGAATGTAGACGTTTGAACGGTTTAAAAACCTTTTCTCTTTGAGCTTCGGCTATCCCGATACCATTATCTGAAATTTTTATAATTTTATACATCTTTTCCGATTTTGCATTGGCAAATCCTTCGATGTCCTTTCCCGATACCTCTTCAGCAGAAATCTTTATCAAAGGTCGATTCTCGTTGAATTTGATGGCATTCTTTATCAGGTTCGAAAATAACTGGTTGATTTGGGTTGGTATGGCTTCTATGGTACCCAAGCTTTTGACTGATATTTTTGCTTTGCTTTCACTAATCAAAAGTTCCAGATCTAACTGTATTTTTTTTAGGGCTTCGTCCAATTCTATGGTTTCGAAATTTGCCAATTCCGACGATGCCTCACTATATTCAAGTACGTCACTAATCAGGATTGTCATCCGAGTTGCGGATTTCTCAATTTTATCGACCAACTTAACAGCAGGCTCATTGTCCTGCACTTTATTCCTTAATATTGAATTAAACGTTCGAATCTTCCGAATCGGTTCTTGGAGGTCATGGCTTGTAACATGGGCATACTCTTCAAGATTCACGTTCAATTTGATAAGTTCATCATTAGAATTTTTAAGTTCTAAAGTACTTTCAGCAATTTTTAGCTCCAATGTTCTAGCGAATTCCTTCTGGTCCGTTATATTAATAACGCTACCTATAAAGCCCGCAAAATCACCGTCTTTATCGATCATAGGATGGGCCCGGTTCAAGAACCATCCAAATGAACCGTCTTTATTTCTCACCTTGTACTCTAATTCATAAGGTTCGCGATTTTTGGAAGCTTTTAAAAACGTTTGCATGGTGCGCTCCTTATCCTCGGGATGAAGATAGTCCAGCCATCCATCGTTCATACATTGCTTAAAGCTACTTCCAGTGAAATCCAACCAATTTTGGTTTATATAGGTACATTTGTCATTTTTATCCGTAATCCATATGGTAACGGGTGCACTATCAGCGACCACCTTAAAGCGTTCTTCGCTTTCTTTGACTTTGTAGAGCAATTCTTTGTCGTGTGAGATGTCAAGTACTGTAGCGATTGAACTAGTTGGGTTTTTCATTTCATCGAAAAGTATTTTGGCAATAAGACGAACATGCTTTATACCGGTCGCGAGAACGAGGCGAAATTCGAAATCGACATGGCCGGTCTCAAGGGCTTTAGGTATTTTCATCTTTAGAATTTTCCGATCTTCGGGATGAATTTTTTCGATTACATCCGCACCAGCACAGTCCTCTACACCTTCCATATCCAAAAGTTGGCAAAAGGAATCGTTTAAGGGGACAATTTCTTTGTTAAAGTCATACTCGAAAACAACTTGTTTTGAAACCTTCAATGCGGTCTCAAGTTTTATCTGGTTCCTTTTTGCCTCGGTCACCTCTTGGGCTAGATACATAATCTTCATTTCTTTTTTGGCCAATATGTCGAGCGGGACGGTACGAATTTCGTAATACCGGTTTTGGTATTCCATTTCTATAAAACCTGGTTTGCCATCTAGTGTGCGCTCACATAGATCCCGTATTCTATTTGATTCCATAGGGGATGGATTAAGATCGGGCATGAACTTTCCCTTAAGATTGCCTAGTTGTAAATCCTCCAATCCCCGTCCGGCCACATATTCGATTTCGAACTTGTCATTGAGTATACCCACTGTGCCATTTGGAATGTTCTCTGCCATGGTTCGATATATGAGTTCGTTGTGGACACTGACCTCCTTCTCATCGTTAAGTTCTCGTTCCTTGGAAATTAAGGCGTCATTCGCCAACCGCATTTCATAATTCGCAGTATTAAGTTCCTCATTGGCAGATTGCAGTTCTTCATTGCTGGTTTCCAGTTCTTCGTTAGAGGATTTTAGCTCCTCATTGGCAGATTGCAGTTCTTCATTGATTGTTTGCATCTCCTCATTGGTCGCTTCCAGTTCCTCCGTAAAAATTTGCAGATGTTCACTTTTTGTCGCAAGTTCATCCTCCAGTTCCTTGATACGTAAATCCACAAAGTCGGAAGTTTCCAGTTTCTTCTGCAGCTCTAGAACTTGCTCATCAGGGGTAATCTTTTCAAATACGACTAGAAAATATTGTGCATCCCCGATAGTATAAATTAATGGAGTAACCTTAATCTTTACATAATGTGCATTTTCAAAAAGCACAAATTTTATAAGATGGCTAGTATGGGGTACTTTTGTTTTCTTGACCTGTGCATGAAGCGCTTTCATAACCGTTGACAATTCCCTATTGGCCATCTTGAACAGATTGGCGTTCATGGCACCCTCGCTCATTTCTAGATACATGCGCAGACTACCGTGTACCTGCTTAATTTCTCCCTGACCGTTGATAATGACGAAGGGATGTTCGTACTTATGATATAGCGTCTCTTTCGCCACATCGACAATGGACATGTTGCGGGTTTCTTTTTTCTCTCGCTGGAATTTCTCCACATCTCCTAACCCCCGGAACCTTGAAAATTTTAATTGATAGTTGAAACTAATATCGGCTTTCCGGTATAACTTATTGGCATGGGCCTTATCGAAAAGATCTGCAGCTACGCTGATACTTTCCGATTTTCCTAAAAAAAGGATTCCCTTTGGGCGTAGGGAATAGTGAAAAATTTGAAAGGTCTGCTTTTGTAGGTCATTATTGAAATATATCAGAAGATTTCTGCATACCACTGAATCCAACTTAACAAAGGGAGGATCATTACTTATATCATGGCGCGTAAACAGGATATGCTGTTTTACTTCCTTTATAATCTCATATTGTACACCATCTTTGGTATCGAAGTATTTCTCCACCAATTCATCATCAAGATTTTCTAGGTTCTCCTTTTTGTAAACGCCCTTTCTTCCAAAGTTTAAGGCTCTCTCATCAATATCAGAGGCGAATATTTGAATCTGGAATTGATTAATGTCCTTTCCAAGAATCTCGTGCAATAATATAGCCACTGAGTAGGGTTCTTCTCCCGTGGCACAACCAACACACCATAGGCGAATCGTATCGCCTTTTGCCTTGTCCACAATAATTCCTTCCAATAATTTTTTAAAGCTTTGAAATGCTTTGACATCTCGAAAAAATTCTGTTACACCTATAAGTACGGATTCAAAAAGAAAGTCTAGTTCACGTGGCGTACTCTTTATCGTCTCGTAGTACTCCACCAATGAACTGATCTGGAGACCGGCCATGCGATGGTTTATTCGACGCATGATGGTAGTAGGTTTATAAAGAGAGAAATCTGTCCCGGAACGTTTCTCCAACAGTTCAAATATAGCATCGATACTTTTTTTCTTGGGCGGACTTGATGCTATAGCTTTGCTATTATATACAAATTGTGAAATTTCCTCGAACATCTGTTCTGGCGGAATTACCATATCAACCATTTGGGTCTTAATTGCAGCCTTCGGCATATCGTTATGTTCTGCCGTATCGGGAAACTGGGCTATAGTAAAACCATTGTTGCTTTTTATTTCTCTAATACCTTGCGAACCATCGCTACCGTAACCTGATAAAATGATGCCTACGCCCCTGTTACCATGGGTATCGGCCAGGGAAGCGAAGAAATTATCTATAGAAGGTGCCGTTGAGTATTTTGCAGGCAGTGAAGCCAAAATCAGTTTATCGCCATCGATATGAATATCCGCATTTTGAGGAGTAACATAAATATGCTTTGCCTTCATCCGCATTTTGCTAGTCACGGTGGTAACTGGCCATTTACATCGTTTGTTCAATATTGCGGTCAATTCACTTTTATACTTAGGGCTTAAATGCATAACTATAACAACGCAGAAATCCGCGTAAAAACCATTGAATGTCGACAGAAGCTTAGTGAGCGCATCGAGACCCCCTGCGGATGCACCCACCCCCACAACGTACAATTCATCTTTTATTACAGTTTTTGATCTTTTAGTTTTCATCTATCCGAAATTTCAAGTATGTTCCGCAATTTACTGATTTGCCATTGTACTTCATCTATTTTATTCTTATGAAAATTGGCTAATACCCCAATATCGTTTTTATTATACTCACAATGGACCCGCTCCAATAACATTTTTTTCTCTTCGAGCGTGCGCACAGCAATCCAAAGTGCCTCCTCTAAAACAAAATCCTGACTTTTGAGTAAAGCTTCCTCGGTAAAAGCATGCCCAAGATGGCACCTGTACCTACCTATTTCAGAATCCCCGACTTTCCATAAAGGACCGCCACATGTAGAACAGCTAAACGGACCTTGTCTCTGCAGGGCATTATTCCTGAAATCCTTCTCGCCCATTTTAATGGCCATAAAGTTTTCACGAACTACAGAGGGTGGGAGTTCAATTCTGCCGGGAATATTTTCATCACAAATTTTTTGAAGTACACCGCCTATGTCCTCAATATTTACGACGTAGTCAATCTCAACATAATTACTTGCATAAGAGGGCATCTCGGCAAACTCCGCTGTGGCCGGATTCTGTATTATGGCAATTCCCCCACATTTTTTTATTGCTTCCAATCCTGCCGTACCATCGTTCAACCTACCTGTAAGTAAAAGACCAACACATAGATTTCCATAAGCCACCGCCGCCGAACGAAAAAGTACATCTATAGATGGCCGAAAAAGATTCTCACGCTGACCTTTGGATATATAAATTTTTTCATTGTAAACGAATAGATGATAGTCAGGCTTGGCAATGTAAACATTCCCGCTCTCCAAGGGAGTATTATTTTTGGCCTCTAAAACTGTTAAATTTGTTCTCTTATACAAAAATTTAACGAATACAGATGGAGTTTCAGAAAATCCGTGGACTACAATCATGAAAACGGCATTAATGTTCGCAGGAATCTGAGCCAATACCATTTCTATTGCCTTACGCCCACCGGCCGAAGCGCCTATTACAAAAATCCTCATATTACTCAGCATAAATTAACCTAAAATACTAAAATCTCAACGTTGGATTGATTCATTTGAAATTTTAATCAACTCATTTCCTTGTGAGGGATAACAGAATTTTAGGCCATCCATTTCTTTTCCCAGAAAGCTTTATTGTAGAGCTAGTTTTTGGTTTCATACTTGCTGTTAATCCCAATTGGGTCAATATTAAAACGTATAGCAATACTTATACCTATTACGATAAGCTAATTTGCTATACCTTAAGTTTCGTGAATGAACATGCTTCTAGATTATTCTATTTGAATTCTTAGTGTTCGATGAATGAAATATTACGATACAGTATTCAGATAGGATATACTAGTAATATCATAACAACTATGGAGCCTGTAAAGATTTTTCTAGCGGTTGATGATATAGGTGACAGTGGTCTTTTTATTGACGCTCTGACAAGAATACCTCTGCGAACCGAAGTGCTCCGTTTCGAAAACGGTTTTGATTTAATGAGCGGTCTTTTCTCTAGTAAAATTTTGCCAGATGTTTTTTCTTTGATTTAAACATGCCCATAATGGATGGATTTGAATGTCTGGCTGACATTCGGAGTTTTCAAATGTTTTTAGAAATCGAAATTGTAGTATATTCTTCCTCCTACCGGGCAAGGGAAGTAAACCAGCTTATTCGTGATGGGGCTAATCAATATATAAAGAAACCCATTTTGTCAACTCAACTTGAAGTTCAACTCTATGAAAGCTTTAAACTTTATTAAAAAGGTACTAACAAGTCTAGAGAAGAATTTAAAATCTTAGGACACTAATAAAAATACTGTTATCTCCTGACATCCTAATACTCCTGCACTCCGAGATATCAAAATTTTTACTAAGCGTAAGGTTTAAAAACGAAGTGATTATATCTTTAGAAAATAATCCTTTCTTGACAACTCCATTTCAAGAGGATTTGAATTAATTTTCAATGCCTTTGTAATATATTTCTCAATTTCCTTAAGCTCGGTTGGCTTTTTTATGTAAAGATCAGCACCTAGGACAAAAGTCCCGTCTACATCCTTTCGCATTGACGATGTACTATAAATTGCAATCAGAATTCCCGAACATTTTTTCATCTGCTTTATGATATGTAGGCATTCAAGTCCACCCATAGCCGGATTGTTCAAATCAAGAAACAAAATTTGGGGTAATGGATTATCAGATTTTTGAAGAAATTCAACAAGTTGTGGTCCGTTTTCGAATTCTAGTGTTCTAATACCTAAATCCAGATTTTTAGCGGCCTGCATAAATATGGCCCTATCATCAGCGTCGTCGTCGATAATTGCTATATCTATTTTTTGTTCCGCCATTGATTTTCAATCTAGTACAAATTTAATAATTTTCTTTACACGACCATTGGTTTTGATAAACATGTGCGACTTTAAATTAATATAATCTAATAAGTTTAAAGTGAATACTGAACCAAACCTTCCACTATTTTTTTAGCCTTCCCCTAACCGGGGAGACTACAAAACCGTTAGCTTTGTACACCCTTTTACAAAGTTGACAACAAGCATCTCGGATGTTCTAACCAATTTTTATTTTTTCGTGAGACACTTATTTAATGTAAATTCTTGATATGCTAATAATAGCATATATCATACATTCAAATCTTATACCAAGCTCCCGCAATTGTCAATCTGATCAATTAGCTTTTATCTATTTGCAGACCAAAATATTAATGGATTATTTCGTGGCCATGGGCACCTTACCGCCAAATAAGTATTTGCAGCTTTAAATTTCGATACTAAAGTAGGTTAGCTATTAATCATCATAATTAAGAAAGATGTTAAACGTTCTTAGCTTTTTAATTGCTTTATTAGGTTTTGTTCATATACCGTTTTGCCATATCTATTTCAGAAGTTTCGACGTTCCTACAATCTTTATACTTAGAAAAATCTAATTTAAAATGAAGTTTCGAGCTATACATATATCATGTCATTGTCCTTAAGATATAGTCCAGTAACCCTTTTGCAAGTGTGCCCCCTGTTCGAGATAAAGAAGATATGCAAATCTATTAACCATATACTGAAAAGTAATCGGGATATACAAACTGAAAATTAACTATCTGCAATTTCATTCTTTTCAACCCCACGATAGATTATTCAGAATGCATTACGTCTTTAAGGATTTCACATTTATAATCGCATACTTTATAATAGAAATCCGTCCGATTACAACAATCTTTTTGATTTTATGGTACCCTTTTCTAAATTTGGTAAAACGATTAATTAACTGTAACCAGTTAATGATTTTTCAGGGTTAGGGCCCTGCCGACGGCAGGGCTTTTTCGATTTCCTCGATTGTAGATTTGGATAATCCTACCTTCCACGATGGTCAAGCCACGTTGGATACCAAAATCCTATTCCTTATCCGCTGCCAGAACATCTTGTTCGTTACCGATAAGTTGCCATTTTCCCCGACCAGGGTACTCATATCGACAGAGAGGTTCCTCCCGGTGCTGAGCTTAAGGGCAATTTCCCTATCGGACAGGAAGAACATCCCGTCCTCATCGAAAACCCGGGCGTCCCTTGGCCCTCGCCAAAGGGTCTCTACCTCGGCATGTCTCGGGTCGTTCTTTATTCTTTCGAAAACTTGGAGCACCTTTCTTTTCGGCCCTTCCAAAATCTGAAAGAAATGGTCCTCGAAGTATATCAGGCAACCCCCTACACCGTTCTCGATGTTCTTCATATCCGCCCTTTCGACCATGGACTGTACGTCCGACTCCCCGACAAGAGGGGATGTGCTCGACCGGTAGCTCAGTTCAAAACTTCTCGTGGCGTTTATCAGCGATTCACGGTAGTTGAACGGTAGCATCCCGAACCTTTCGCGAAAGATTCGCGAAAGGTGGCTCTTGCTGCGTATTCCGACATTGTCCGCAATTTGCATGATAGGTAGATCTGTCGTTTCAAGTTGTTCCCTTGCCATCTCCAACCTGAGATCTTTCAGGAAACCGGCAAAGCTGCGACCGAAGAGAAACCGGAAACCATCCTGCAATTTTCTAGGTGATAGCGCGGTACGGGAAGCAAAAAGTTTAATGGTATGCGGTCTATCCATTGCCAGCCGCATATCGGAAACGCCGGCCAATATTCTTTCCAGTTCTTTATTTTTCAACGGCGATGCCTCGGACGCATCGACGATACTTCTCTCATGGGCTTCCAACTGTGCCGCCATCATATTGAGTACGGCCGCCTCGGTAACGAGTTTTCCTATTACATCGGTACGCGGGTTCTCGATCAGGATTTTAACATGGTCGCGGACCTTCGATCGTACGGCGGCGAAATTCTCGAAATATCCTTGTGGACCGGCTTTTGAATATAGATCCTTCAGTATCAGCTTGAGCCCGTCCCTCCGTATCAGGTCCTTCGACGGGATATCCGATTTTTCTATCGCCACCGCGCAGAGCCTTACATCTGTTTTTTCGGGAAGTACGATCGTGCTCATTTGATCATCGGCCGGGGAAAGGATAATATTGCGGTCCCTCGCGATTCGGACCTGTTCGTTGCCCTCCGAAGTCTTATGGTAAAAGTGGCCTTTAAGGCAATAGACCATCAGTATCGGAGAATTCGGACCGCCCCCGATGCGGAAATTCACCTCGCTGGCAAGATTGATGTTATAGGCGCTCATCGAGAGGCCCGGCATCATCTCGTAGGTGAAGATGCGACCTTTACCATTGGCGTTGTCCAGTTCTAGGACCGCAGTATTATGCCCTTCCCGGAAATCCCCGCCTAGCTTTACCGACAGTATCCTCAGACGTTCTAGCGGGCCCTTCTCGTTTATCCTGAACATTGTAGTACATTTACAAAATGCCGAATTTAGGTAAATTAATGATGAATTTAAACAGAAAACGAGATATTTTTTGCCTGCCACATTCTTCATACCGCCTCTCTTCCAAAAGTTGCCCCGGGTTTTATTAGAGAAAATCGGGCAATAGGGAGGGTGTGAATACCACAGGTCATCATTGCAGGTCTTTTATTTGAGAATCAAATTCGTTAAATGCTGAATCCTTTTCGGTACGGATAGTAAATAAAAGGCTGTAGTTTTACCCCTCAAATTAATGGGGCCTTATGATAGATAATTTAAAAAAAGTGGTTTTTGGGAGCGGTAACGGTCAGTTGGACAAACTGTTCTCCGTTCTATTTTCATCCCTCCTGTTCCTTTTTTCCTCGCTGGTACTCGTCATTTTTTATTTTGTTTTCGGAATTTAGGACGCTGAGACCAAAGCTTCCTATTATTAAAAAATCAAAATGGTCTCATCCTGTATTTTCAAACTATCGATGCCCATTATTTAATCGTGTTAAGTCTATAATTCTTATTTGCCTGGGAGGCGCTGAATATCTGAACATTGTTTTAAGGACTTCCCTGTTTATAATGGTCGTGGGATTATACTACCTTCCTATTTTTGATTTGCCCTGTTTTTATTCTTTTGCAATTTTTGTTTACCCGCCCTAAGGGCACCGATTATCTCCTCGGACAATATCGAACCCTCTAATAAAAATTCGATTTCCGTGATGGCCTTGTTATGGGCGATCAAGCCCCTTTGGCATATATCACGGGGAGATGCATCGTTACCTATTCCAGAATTATTATCCATCCACGATACGTTCGCTCCTGATGAAATATTGATTTTCAGACCGCTTTGACCCCCTGATATAAAAGCCATTGCGAAAATGGAGTCGCCGATACCACTGAACATTAATCCCGACCTTTCCAAGAATTTTCTGCAGTTTAAATTGGTCGCGTTATCGGCCTCTCGCGCCATGTGATTATCCGTCTTATAGCACTTTTCAATAAAATCCTCCAAACCCATAATAATTGCCATTTTAAGAAAAGTAATAACATGTCGATTTACGAATTAATCTTTTCAACGATAATTTTAGCGCGTTCGTAATATTTTTAATTTCTAACCGATTTAAACTATTTTCATAAATCTTAAAATTCGTTATAAACATACGTGCTGTGCAAATTCCGCAATTCTGAAAAAAGCCTTTATTTATGAAATAGTGGACAATAATGCTAGAAAAATGAGATTGTGGTGTATGTTTCCAAATTAAAATGAAAATTCCATTGAAAAGTTTCTCTACAAGAACTCTCTTAACAATTAATAGATACGCTTAAAACGGCCGACTAATGAGGAAAGTGACGCGTATAAATTATTTCAGAAAAATCGCCACTGAGTTTGTATTTTTTTAATACAATTACCGAAGATGCCACAGGGTGGGGTTCTGAAAAGAACGTTGAGATAATCTGACTAGATACTAGTCCGCGCAAGACTAATAAAGAGTGAACCGCAATGGTAGGCATGGCGACCTGATGTCTCATCAAAACTCTCGAAGAGGCAACTATATAAACTGTGGAACTGATTACATACGCGGTGAAACGAATCAATGCCGGAATGGATTGTTACTGATTATTTCTCGACATGTGCGATACAATGAAGGCTCGGGAAAATGAACTAAAGTCATTACCTTCCGTATATGTTATTATCCAGTAGAGTGTTCCCATTCAAACTTTCCTATATGCTCGATTAAATATTTGCGAATTTCCATGCGGTTGCACCTCCAGTTTTAAAACTTAGCTATTAATTGACGTTCGAGCGTACCCTCAGGCAATTTTTTCTTACTTTCATAAACCAAGGAACAAATCGTCTATCTATTTTCAGGCCTTTTAGGTACTAACCATAATGTACACCAATGACTCCAAATTTGGGTAATTGACCGAATAAAAATGCTCCACAACGAGTGTGGAGCATTGGATCAGGAGTTAAAAATAAGGTAAACACTTATTTAGGTCAAAGCATACAACAGTGATAAAAAAGCGTTAGAGCTTTTTTCCCGTCACTAATTTATAAACTATTAGTATGGCAGCTATGACCAACAGGGCATGGACTATTCCGCCTACATCCGGGAAGGCCATGAATCCGACCAACCAACCGATAATAAGGATTACTACGATTATCCAAACTATATCTTTCATATTTAAAAGGTTTTGGTTAAACTATCAATATACCTAAATTTCAGCGGACGATGGGCCAAGGGTTTCAACATGTCAACTAAAAGATAAAAAATACGTTGAATCGTAACAAGCAAGTCATAATACAATACCTTTGTTTATACGAACTTTCTAGCCATAGTCTTAAATTTGGGATTGTCGCGTTAACTTTACGGAACTACTGATTTCTAATATCCCCAAGTCCATTTCCTGATGTGAGCCAATGCAGAATAGGGTTTTTGTCGTAGGTAATTTATCCAATGACAAATTGAATTATGTGGGTGCGAGCTATTATTACTGAAAAGAAACTCCCTTAAAATTCCCCTTGTAACGGAACGCCTGAAACGATTTATCCATAACTTCACAATTTACGGTCATCCCAGTACCTATTGCCTGACCGAAGATACTTGCTACGGCCGAATCCGCAGCGTCCCTTCCAGTAGCTATTTTAACGAGACCGTTCAGGGGTGCGAGCCGTGTAGGATCAAATATAACCCAGTCACCATCGATATAGGCTTCCATACATGCATGGAAATCCTGTGGAACTAGATTATGGGCATAACCCGTAAAGTAACGTGCGGGTATGGACAGGGCTCTACACAGGGCGATTGCCAAATGTGAAAAGTCCCTACAGACCCCGGCTCTTTCGATTATGGTGTCCATTGCCGAAGTACTGGAATTTGTACTTCCGCTGGAGTATTCAATATTATTGTATACCCAGTCGCATATCGCGACAACCTTCTCATATATGGATTTATGGTGTCCGAATTCTTTATAGGCAAAGTTCATTAGCTTATCCGATTGGCAATATCGACTGGGGTATAGGAACGATGCGATATAACTGTTGAGTTCGACGATCGGAACAAGATGTGGGGCATTCTTCTCGTCCAGAATCCTATATCTCATGTCTACTTTCGCGGAATATTTTATCGTGAATTTGGTAGGCTCAATGACTTTCAACCTCATAAACCTACTGTCCCCGTTATGTGAGGAAAATTCCTCGACCTTGAATTCAGGGTCGATGGATAATTTCTCTTCCAATACCGTTTGATTTATACTTCGCAGTGCATGGATATTGAAGATAAATGTAGTAGGTGCTTTTACGGTATATGACAGTGAGCTATCAATTTTGAAATTCATTTTTAAGGATTATTAGGCAATCTTTTTATATATCGGTGGACCAATCGTCCGGAATTTTTTCGAGCAATGTTTTTAGCCCATCGTCCCACTGCCGTGATACCCTTTCCATGTCCTTGGCGGTATACCTATTCTCCTTCACCATGAAAGAGTTGTTCGCGTAAATGGCTATGTCTATGGGGAAATCTACATTGTTGGCACTGACCCTTGTAGAATCAAAAGACAGGAATCCGGCCTTAACCGCTTGTTGAATGGACGAATTACTGGCCAACACCCTGTTCAGAATGGTTTTTCCATGGCCGGAATTTCCAATTATGACATAAGGGCTATCATCCCCTATCTCTACCCAGTTCCCCTCAGGATAGAGCAAGTATAGCTTATGCTCCCTATCATCGGCCAACTGCCCTCCGATAATGGTAAATAGGTTGAACTTTAGTCCCGCTTTCTTTAGAGCATCACCATCTTCTTCTGCAACACGTTTTATCTGCTCCCCGAACGAATTTACCGCTTTGTACATCTTGTTCCAATCAGGCTTGCGCTCTCCGAAAAGTTCTTGGAAATAATGCACTGCCTTGTCCCTGACAGAACGAAGTCCGCTCGTCATTATAAATAGGGAGTGACCCTCTCTCTGCTCTACATAGATTTTCTTTTTGGTGGATTTACTGGTGCCGGAAGTTATTCTAGTGTCCGCAATGGCGATTAGTCCTTCCTTGACTTTTATTCCCAGACAATAGGTCATGCTTCGAATTTATTATGGATTTTCTTTCAATGTGGTGTAAATATATATATTTCAAGCTAGTCATGATAACAAAGCTTACGTAATGTTCTGTGAAGTTTTTCTGCTGTTCATAAAATCCTTCTTATAAACTCTGAAATTAGGAGAGATTCGTCAGAGATGATGACAACTTTTACCAGGCGCCAGTTCGAGCGGGAAAATCCCCACGATAAGGGGTCGCCAAATAGCAATGTGCGCGTACATCAAGAATAATATGATTCCTAACGCATACTGCGCGGTTCACAACATAAATTTAATAATACGCATTAATGTAATTATATTGCATAAAGATTAATAATTCCGGGTGATTTTCATGCTAGGACCTGTTCGCCTCGAACAGGTCTTTTAGTTCTTAAGATATATTACTTTTTAAAAGGTTTGCACTCTAGGCGAAATCATTCGAATAGGCAAGCCTCCAACTCTTGCAGGGGGTCCTGATCTATGCTGCGATTCTACCTAAAATCAAGGTTATTAAGCAATTTAGTGCTCAGAATGTATATCGCGATTATAGAAAATTCTTAAATGATTCTTGTCATTCTTTTTATCCAACATATTCGTAACTACAGTCTCCTAATCAACTATAGTTGTTTATCAAGTTTCTATCCGATAGCGTTAATATTTAATTTTTGGAAGAATGAAATTTTGGGGCGTAAGCTACTTTACAACTTTAATAATCTTAAAACATAAATATGAAAGAATATAGATTTAAAGATGAGCGAATTGACAGGGTTTTTGGCACGGCAGAAGACGCTAATGACTATTACGATTTTTTGATTCAATCTGGCTATTCCAACAACGAGATAAATGTTATCATGTCGAAAGACACAAAGGAGAGATTTTATGCTACAAATGAGCATATTAGCGATACGGGTGAAGAAGCGACAAAGGGAGCAGGTATCGGTGGAGCAATTGGTGGGACAGTCGGCGCCATCGCCGCAGCACTTCTAGCAATAGGCTCATCTATCGTGATTCCAGGTCTCGGCTTAGCTGTAGCCGGCCCCGTCGCCGCAGCCTTGGCAGGTGCCGGTGCGGGGGGTGCAACCGGAGCGGTAATCGGGGCACTGACCAAGGCAGGGCTGTCGGATTCCGCATCAACTGAATATAAGAATGCCATGGATAAAGGAGAAATTATTATTTCGGTCGAACCTAAAGATAGACATGATGTCGTGATTGCATCCAAATATGGGAGAGAGATTTATAATGGATATGAGGTTTAAAAAAATTACCATCTCTGTAGAAAGCCCTGCTTAAATGAGCAGGGCTTTTTTAATGCGACGTCGGTTATTAAATTTAAGGTTGTTGGTTTGAGGTAATCCAAGTGTCTATACTATCTGACAGGGGTTTAAATAATTAAAATAGATTCTTTTGTGCCTGTTCTGAGTCTCGCTTGTCCTTTGTTTCCGAAAATTAAAATCTCTAAATCAAATTACATTTCGATGCACGTAATCCAAAATCTAATTATTATTTATTTGAACTTTAGTTTAGCTTAGTTAATCGTTACAGGTATTTTACTGTTTCCAATTTCCCGCCATAAAATCTGTTATTGTACTCAGAAATAAGTTGCCCAAAATCGTCCCGTGCTTAGGTGTGCTATGGCCGAAATTTGGAATAATCCATAGGTGTGAATTAGGAATATTATCATGTAAATTTATTGGAATTTGCATAGGAAAGTATGGGTCTTTATCTCCATGAATTATTAAGGTCGGACAATTTATTGTTGATAAACAAGGTGGTGTAAAATTCATATCATCATAGGAATCCGCCCATAAAAGATAATTATTCAAAACACTTCTTATCTGCTTCTCGCCTCCGGGTTGAACACTTTTCATATATTCTATCCATCCCGGATTATTAACTGATACGTTATCATAGTCATTTTTTCTCATCTTTTCCCTTGTGTCCATAGGGAAATACGGTGTCGCTCCAATTAATATTAAAGATTCGATTCGATTGGTCTGCATTGTTGCCATATGTATTAATGTCATACCACCAGTACTGAATCCCATGGCTTTGAACCTATCGATTTTCAATGTATCGAGTAGGCCATAAATATCCAGAGCGAATTCTTTGTGTGAAACTTCATCTGTTGGATTGGTAGATTGACCATGGCCTCTCAAATCAACGGTTATGACCTTATAATCCTCATTTAAATCAGCCATCCAAGGTGTCCACATATCATGGTTCATGGTGTTTCCATGTAAAAGTACTAGGGGATTTCCCTGCCCATGTATTTCATAATAAAGTTTTACGCCGTTTGTTTCGACAAAATCTCCCTCTTGGCTAAAAACCAGCGTGCTCGTAACCATTAGGATTACTAAAAATATCTGTTTCATGTTGTTCTGTTTTTAATTGCTTATTATATCAGCATAAAATACATGTTTACCCTTTAAAATTTCTGAATAACCCTATGTTTTAAAATGTCTTATCAGGAATCAAGAAATCCTTTATTTGAAAAAACTTAAAAGAGGAATTTACTTTAATTTCTTTTTCAAACTCACTATTAAGTAATGATATAACTGAAGGGATATTAATATCCATACCGTAATGTCCTTCTTCAATATATTTGCGCCATTTATCGTTAAACTCGTCTATGGTCATTTCATCGTTTATTTAGACTTTATATGTGATTAAAGTAGTTTCAAAGCTTCATTAACCTCGCCTAAAGCTACCTTATCTGCAGCTCTAACGTCTGGGTAAATATTAGGTCGTCTCACTGCATTTTTA
>Ga0115029_1001131_pt1 | contig 20365 bp, 16 predicted proteins | sample SidtaG_3_FD_87297 | JGI IMG/M metagenome (GOLD analysis project Ga0115029, IMG submission 87297) | Marine algal microbial communities from Sidmouth, United Kingdom - Sidmouth_Asex1 metaG | ecosystem: Host-associated > Algae > Red algae > Unclassified | place: Sidmouth, United Kingdom | collected... | reverse complement strand
TAGGTTTTATTTTTTGCCTGATTCCCGGTATATATCTTTACGTACCATTGGCCCTGTCTTTTAGCATTATGGTCTTTAACCAAAAGGGGGTTTCAGAAGCCTTTAGCGATAGCTTTACCTTAGTGAAAGATTATTGGTGGATAACCTTTGCGTCTATCTTTGTAGTGGGTATTATCGTTACCGTTGCCAGTTACGCCTTTGCCTTGCCCTCTACGATTTATACCTATGCAAAAATGGGAATACTTTCAGGTGAAATCGATGCCGAGAACTTTGATATTATTGATCCGGTTTCCATTCTACTGGGTATCATCGGAATGCTGGCCAAATTTCTTTTAAATATTATTTCAATGGTCGCCGGGGTGCTTATCTATTTCGACCTCAACGAAAAAAAGAATTTTACCGGCACTTACGAACGTATTAAAAACTTAGGCGGTACGGACTGATCTATATGCGCAAACTGCTTCTCTTTATCTTTCTGCTATTTTTCTGTGCTATTTCAACTTTGGCACAGCAAGATTCCACGGCGGTTATCTATGATATGGCACCTTTGCAGGTCAAGCAAATTGATGGCGAAGACTTGCAGAAGTACCAAGAAGACGAGTCGTTCAACTACGAAATTATAAAAACCGACCGCACTTGGTGGGACAATCTTAAGACCTGGTTGGGTAATCTACTTCTCCGTATTTTCGAAGGTTTGTTCGGTGTAGAAAAGGCTGTAGGTTTTTTGGCCGCTTTTTTTCGTATCGTGCCCTATCTTCTTCTAGGCCTACTTATTTATTTGCTTATCAAGTTCTTTCTCAATGTTAACGCTAGGTCGCTACAACAGGCACGGAACAATCAAAGTTTGGTCGCACTATCAGAAGAAGAGAACATCATCAAAAACGAAGATATACACGAGCTTATTAGAAAAGCCTTGGTTCACAAAAACTATCGATTGGCGGTTCGGTATTATTACCTCTATATACTCAAACTGATGAGCGAAAAGGATTTGATAACTTGGGAACTTCAGAAAACCAATAATGACTATTTAACGGAAATCAAAACGGCAGCTTTAATACAACCGTTTATGAAAATAACCCATTTGTACGATTATATCTGGTATGGTGATTTTCCCATAGACGAAAATCGGTACTACAAAGCAGAAAAAGCATTTTTAGAACTACAAAAAATGGTAAATGCCAATGCGTAAAAAAGGGGGTATATATATCGTTATTGCTATTTTGACAGTTGCCTTGCTGATGCTACTGCAATACAATAAGCCTAAAGATATAAATTGGTTTCCGTCTTACGTAGCCACACATAAAATTCCCTACGGCACCGTAGTGATCAACGATATTATGAAGTTAATTTTTCCCGAAAAAACACAGCAAGTCAGTGTTCCACCGTTCGAATTTTTGAATGCCAACGAAAATGCCCAGGGAACTTATTTTTTCGTTGATAATGCCATCGAGTTCGGAGAGGCCGAACTGAACGGCCTTTTAAATTGGACATCAAAGGGAAATACCCTTTTCATCGCGTCAAATGGTCTGGAGAAACAACTTTTAGACACACTCGGTCTAGATACAGGCAACCTTTATGGGGAGTTTAACGAAGAGCAATCGCATCGCCACGAATTGCTAAATCCGTTATTGGAACCTGAAACGGGCTATATTTTTGAAAAAGAAAGTTATGCTTCTTATTTTAGAGAAATCGATACGGCATCGACGACGATAATAGGAAAGGTTTCCAATCTCACCGAGAGCGATTACGCCCAGCAACATTTTAACGTTATCAAACAAAAATTCGGAGATGGCGAAATCATCTTGAGCACCTTTCCCAAGGCATTTACCAATTATTTTATGCTGAAGGATGACAATAAAAACTATACGGCCGGACTACTCTCGTATCTCGACGATTCCCGACCCATTTACGTGGACAAGCACCATAAATCAGGGAAATCGGTCTACACCTCGCCCATGTACATTTTTCTCAATATAAAAGAATTCAAGTGGGCCTATTATCTTGTACTCATCGGGGCGGTAATCTATATTATTTTTGAAGGAAAACGAAAGCAACGGGCGATTCCAGTTGTGAGTCCGCTAAAGAACCGAACTTTGGCCTTTACGCGAACTATTGCCGATATGTATTTTGAAAAAGGAGAACAGAAGCAAATCGCCGAACATAAAATTGCTTATTTTTTGGAATATATTCGATCTCGTTTCTACTTGGGCACCGTTACAAAGGAAGCCGATTTTCATGCTAACCTGGCGGCACGAAGTTTTCATTCCGTAGAAGATGTAGCAAAGCTGTTCACTTTTATCGAACGCCTAAGAAACCAAGAAAATATATCCGATTTAGAATTGGAAAAACTGAACAGATCCATAGAAAAATTCAAAACCAAAGCAGATGGAAAATAACGAAACCACGAACGAAGACTTGAATTTCGATAATCGTATTCCACTCGACGACCTTAAAAATACGGTCTCTGATATTAAAAAAGAACTGGCCAAGGTAATCGTCGGGCAAGAGACTTTTATTGAATTATTGATTGTTTCCCTTTTGGTAGATGGCCATGTGCTCATCGAGGGTGTACCCGGCATTGCGAAGACCATTACGGCCAAATTGTTCGCCAAGACCTTGAAGACCGATTTCAGCCGTATTCAATTTACGCCCGACCTGATGCCCAGCGATATTTTAGGCACTTCAATTTTTAATGTGAAGAACTCCGAGTTCGAATATAAAAAAGGCCCGATCTTTTCGAATATCGTCCTTATCGATGAAATCAACCGCGCTCCAGCAAAGACCCAAGCAGCCATGTTCGAAACGATGGAAGAGCGTCAGGTTACGATGGATGGCGAAACTTACCAAATGGATGTCCCCTTTATGGTACTGGCCACACAAAACCCTATCGAACAAGAGGGTACCTACACCCTTCCGGAAGCACAGCTCGACCGTTTTTTATTCAAAATAAAAGTGGATTATCCGTCGGTAGAAGAAGAAATTCAGATCATTCAAACACATCATGAACGAAAAGGCAATAAACCTCAAGAATTGATAAAGGGTGTGTTGACCCCGAAACAACTGGCCGAGTTCAAATCGAAAATTCAGGAAGTAATCGTAGAAGAAAAAATCATCAAATACATTGCCGACATAATTACAAAGACGCGCAACCACCCGCATCTTTATTTGGGTGGGTCTCCAAGGGCCTCCATTGCCACTTTGAACGCGGCCAAGGCTTTTGCGGCGATAGGCGGGCGCGATTTTGTGATTCCAGAAGATGTCAAACGGGCATTGGTACCTGTATTGAACCACAGAGTCATTTTGACCCCTGAACGCGAAATGGAGGGCATGACTACCGATAGTGTAGTGCATATGATTACGGAATCGGTGGAAATTCCAAGATAATGCAGTTTCTAAAATCGTTTTACATACATAATACATTTTTTAGGTATATCGCTATTTTGGCGGCCTGCTTTGTGCTTTCGTATTGGCTGCCATGGCTCTATCCGATAACCTGGCTATTGACACTTTTGTTATTGGCCCTTTTTCTATTCGATATCTATATATTATATACTCCGGGAGAAGCAATATATGCGGAACGGGTTTTACCTCGGAAACTATCGAATAGCGATTTGAATCCTATCCGCATCAAATTCAGTTCATATTATACTTTTACAGCCTCAATCTCTCTTATCGATGAGCTTCCAGCGCAATTTCAGAAGCGTGATTTTGAACACAAGACCAACCTGACCAAAGGCGAACCACGAGAATTTGAGTATACCGTTCGACCTGTTGATCGGGGGGAGTATGTGTTCGGCAACCTGATCGTCTTTGCTTCCTCTCCATTAAAAATCGTGAAACGTAAATTCGTTTTCCAGAAAGACCAAATGGTGCCTGTTTATCCGAGTATTATACAGATGCAGCAATATGATTTCTTGGCCATCAGTAATCGCCTTACGGAAATCGGTCTAAAAAAAATACGCCGTATCGGCCATACGCAAGAGTTCGAGCAAATAAAGGAATATGTGCAGGGCGACGATTTTCGTACCGTAAATTGGAAAGCTACGGCAAAACAAAATGCCCTTATGGTGAACCAATACCAAGACGAGCGGTCGCAGCCCATCTACTCCATAATCGATTCAGGTCGTGTAATGAAAATGCCGTTCGACGGTTTAAAACTTTTAGATTATGCCATTAATTCGACCTTGGCCTTTTCGAACGTGGCTTTGAAGCGGAATGATAAAACGGGTATGATCGTCTTTTCAAAAAAGATAGAAACCTTTGTGCCGGCGGTTCAAAAGATAACCCATTTGAATATTATTTTAGAAAAGTTGTACAACATCAGTACGGAGTACACAGATTCCGATTTCGGGCTGCTTTACGCAGATATAAAACGGAAAATAAACCATAGAAGCTTACTTCTTTTTTACACCAATTTTGAACATATCTCGGCCTTAAAGCGTCAACTGCCCTTTTTACTGGCAATCGCAAAAAAACATGTGCTAGTCGTGATATTTTTCGAGAATACGGAGCTCGAATCGTTGATTGCTTCAGATGCCGAAGACCTGCAAACTATTTATCACAAGACAATTGGCGAAAAATTTTCACTAGAAAAACGGCTGATGCAAAAAGAACTTCATAAATATGGTATTCAAACGATACTCACCAAACCTGAACAACTGACCGTAAATACCATCAATAAATATTTAGAGATAAAGGCGAAGGGACTTCTTTAAAATTGAACTTTTCTTGAACTGGATAAATTAAAAAGAAAGTTTTTTCTTACAAAAAACAATTTTGAATAGTCAATAAATTTTGAACATACTACTTCCTGTTAAATTGTTAATAACTTTTAAATTGTTAATAGCGATGTGCCCGGCCTGATAATACACTATCTAATCGACAAACTACATTGTTAATAGATTTTTGAGCCATGCAAGATTCGACAAACGGTCAAAAATTATTACTGTAAATATGTACTTTAGCAATCCTCCGTGTTACTTTTTTGTACCACCCTCAAATAATTATTGCTAACCAAACCTACCCTAAGGAAATGAACCACCCGTCTCTCTTAAACACTGATTTCTTCAATATATTTTCAATGTTTTTCAAGGGTAAAACGAAATTCAATTTTCGGCTAATCGATTTTAAGAATAAACAGCACAAGTCAGATATATTATTGAGCCAAACCAAATGTAACCTCGAAATTCTTCCTCAAGGTATCATGGTCATAGGCAACTTTACGGAAAAGGATACCATAATCTCTATGCTTAAGAGTGAAATCCAATCGATTACTATAGTTCGCGGAAAAGAAACCGTAGATACATTTCATTTATCGCCAATGCACATACTTTCAAAGTTTGGTGTACCTAATCACATATCGCAATACGTGAAAGTTTATCCATCGGAATACAAGATAACGGAAACCCAAATTGTTATTAAATGTTCAGAATTCCAACTCAAATTGACAACAGGCGGTAACAAGTTTGAAAAATTGCTGAGAACATTTAAAAAGAACGGGTATTCGAACGAACTGGGCTTAATCGAAAAACCTAGTTTGAACCTACTTCAATACAATACCTGATAATTTTTAATTTCAATCATTTACCCGCAAGTTCAATAGGGATATTTACTAGAAAAGCACTATTATTCTGTATTGTCGAGTATAATAACGCTACTATAAACTTACCGATACTTCACTAATTCTACGTCAAGCTAAGACACGATTATGCAAACTATTTTAGGCTCGGGAGGGATTATTGCCACTGAACTAGCCAAAGCGCTTGTGGCCTACACTTCCGATATTCGGTTGGTCAGTAGAAACCCGGAGAAGGTAAACACGACCGACCAACTACTTGCAGCGGACCTTATGGATGAAAAAGCCATTAATTTGGCAGTTAAAGGATCTACAATAGTTTACGTTACTATCGGTTTTCCCTACGACACTAAGACCTGGCAAGAAACTTGGCCAACATTTATCGCTAATGTTGTAGTAGCCTGTAAAAAGCATAAGGCAAAATTGGTATTTTTCGATAATATTTACATGTATGACGAGGACTACCTCGATGGCATGACGGAAGAGACACGTGAAAATCCATCAAGCAAAAAAGGAAAAGTTCGAATGCAGGTCGTAGATATGATATGGCGAGAAATTAGGTCGGGAAGCCTTTCTGGGCTAATCGCTCGTTGCGCCGACTATTATGGCCCGGGAATAAAACGTAACGGCATACTGCGGGAAATGGTATTCGATAAACTTGCCAACGGCAAGAAAGCCAATTGGTTGATGTCGGATAAATACAAACATTCGTTTACTTACACCCCGGATGCTGGAAAGGCTGTTGCCCTTTTGGGCAATACCGAAGATGCATACGATAAGGTCTGGCATCTGCCAACGGCACCTAACCCCTTTACCGGAAAAGAGTGGATCGAGAACATTGCCAAGGCTTTAGGTGTCAAACCTAGATATCAGGTAGCGCCTAAGTTTATGATTCATATTATCGGTTGGTTCGTTCCAGTAGTGAAGGAAGTAGTCGAAATGGCCTATCAATATGACCGAGATTATGTATTTGACAGCTCGAAATTTGAAAATCGCTTCGACTTTGTGCCGACGCCCTATTTAGCAGGAATAAAGGACATAATAGACAAAGATTATGCTTCGAAGCAAACCGTGAGCGATGCATCCTAGTAATTGGCTCTTGCACAGACAGCTGCAACTTATCGCTAGGTATCCTATGCTAAATACTGTTGCTCGAAAGAAATGGCCATCTAACATTAAGACTTGCCCACCGAAAGAATCCAAATCATTTCAAAATAAATATAGTATCTTTTGAATTGTTCATTTATATCAATAACAGAATCATGAGATTAAAAACAATACTAGTATCCATTAGCTGTTTTGTGTTTTTTGCGACCGCACAGGCTCAAGATCTTCATAACTTGGCTCAAGACTTTTTGAAAACTTTAGGTCCCGAACTGCAAGAAAAGGCGCATTTCAAAATGGATGACGAAGAACGCCACAATTTCAATTATGTACCTATCATGCGGCAAGGGCCGACTTTTCGCGACTTTAATTCCGAGCAGAAAGAGGCCGCACTTCGCTTGTTAAAGGCTTCCGTAAGTAAGGAAGGATATCGCAAAGCCTCAGAAATAATGCAACTTGAAGCCATTTTGGCAGTAATAGAAAATAATAGCCGAACAATGCCAGACGGTTCGCTTATGCGGGATAGCCTAAATTATCACTTCTGTATTTTCGGTGAGCCCGACGTAAATCAGTTTTGGGGATGGCGGTTCGAAGGCCACCATTTATCGCTGAACTTTTTAGCATCCGAAGGTAAATTGGTAGCTTCTACCCCTTCTTTTATGGGTTCGAACCCGGGCATTGTGCCAAGTGGCGAACAAAAGGGAAAAGAAGTGCTGAAACAAGAAACCGCACTTGGTTTTGAACTGGTCAATTCACTCTCCGAAAAGCAATTGGGCATCGCAAAATTTTCTAATACTGCCCCGAACGAAATCTTTACCAGTAATCAGAGAGCAGCGACCGACTTAGAACCGAACGGAATTTATTATTCGGATTTATCTACAGAACAGCAATTGAAATTTTTAAAACTTTTGCAACGCTACCTCGATAATTACGAAGCGGAATTTTCTAAATCGTTCAAAGCAAAAATAGAGGCGGCCAAACTCGAAAAATTATCTTTTGCTTGGGCGGGAAGTCTGAAACCCGGAGCCGGGCATTATTATCGCATTGAGGGTCCGACACTTTTAATCGAATACGACAATACCCAAAATAATGCGAATCACGTGCACACGGTAGTGCGAGATTTAACTAACGATTTTGGTGAGGATGTCTTGAAGCGGCATTACGAAGAGGACCATAATTGACTAGAAAAAACACATGTACATTAACTTTACTTTAGGCTTGAACTGAATTTGAATTCCATAAATTTATGGGGAAATCAATATTCAAAAACAAGTCATGAGAATCTTATTGTTCTTTATACTATTCATCGGTAATACATGGTTATATGCCCAGCCGGATGAGCGCATTTCAACCCTAGATTTTGTAGAAATTTTAAACGGAAATACAAAAGAAGCCCATTTCTATTACCAGAATAATTGGGAGAAACTTAGAGAAGCCGCAATTGAAAAGGGTTACATACATTCCCATGAAATATTGGAAACAACACCTACCGATGAAGCCCCTTTTCACCTTATATTGGTTACCACCTACGCAAACGCCAAAGCTTATGAAATAAGGGAAGAGCGTTTCGACGAACTTATTGAACAAGCGGGCGAGCTACAATTATTGAACGCTAAAAAACCTACGGAATTTCGCAAAAACCTTTTTAACAAAGAGAACGTCAAACATTGGAACACTGAAATAAAATAGTGAACTCATCTTGACTTTTTGTTTGGAACCAAGAATTATGGCTTTTGTGCCGTAATGAAGTCATTTTTTAGTTGCATAGCCATAGCTACGGAACTCAAAATTGACAAAATCAGGGCGCAAAACCCGCCTGCCGGACGGGCAGGTGTATAATTCGCAGGTAAAAGAAAAAGTCAAGACGAGTTCAGTAATAGCAAAACCGAAAGGCTTCATAACTAACTAAAAAAATCGTATTTGCACATGAGATTGCTATCGGTCAACCGTAATTTTTATTTTTTCGGAATCTTCTTTTCGGTACTATACCTTTTTCTAAATGTTTTTCATAGCGTCTTGTACGCACAGCTTGGCATTAAGGCCAGGTATTTACAGTCGTTTCCTAACTGGTTTTTGGTATTTAATAGTGTAGCGTTTGTCGGACTGCTCATACTATTAAACTATTATTACCATAAAAAGTATTGGATAGCTTTGGGAGCCGCACTTATATCTGGCGGAGCTGGTTTTTTTCATGCAACGGTAGTTTATTTTATGCTGACCGCGCAACGGCTCGAAAGTGCCTTTATCGGTAGTTATAACCTGCAATTGTTGGCCTTAATTGGCTATGGCATATGCATACTTGTATCTTCTACTCGAAAACGATATTGGTTAAAAATTGCTGGGGTTTCGATGCTCATTCTCGGTATAGCCTTGACCGTATCCTTCATTTGGAGCCTAAACACCCTAGATTTTGAATTGAGACGTGTATTTGACAAAATACATATCGGTATTACAATGGTGGGCGGTTTGTTACCATTGCCCTTTATCCTTAATTTTCGCGAGGAACTTAGACTACTACCTAGCGAAAACGGAAAATTTGGCACGTCAAAAATTATAAAAGCTTGCTTAATCGCCCTAACAGTTCTTGTTCTTATACCGTCGATAAACCTTATTCGGGACGGTATTGAGAATGTACTGGTTAACAAAACCCCTTCGGAACAGGAAAAGAGATTGGCCGAACCTTTTGAAGCGCTAACTTTTGTCAATGCCGAGGGCCAATCTTTACCCTATCGCTTAATGAAACCCCTAGATTATAATCCTCAAGAGAAATACCCTTTGGCTGTCTGTCTTCATCATGGAGGTGGAAACGGCATCGAAAATGTAATGCAGATTCAAACCTCTGAACTGGCGCAGGTCTTGGCAAAACCCGAAAACCGAAAAAAATATCCCGCTTTTCTATTCGTACCGCAATGTCCGCCCGGATCTAGTTTTGGGGGCATTCCCAACTATCCGAAAATCGACGATCTGGTTTTCGAAGCCATGGCCGCTCTAGAAAAAGAGTTTTCCATCGACGAGAAACGCAGATATGTCATGGGCGTTTCGCTAGGTGGTTTTGGCTCATGGAATTTTATTGGAGTACGACCCGACCTTTTCGCGGCAGCCATGCCCATTTGCGGTGGCGGTAATCCCGAGCACGCTAAAAATATGGTAGACATCCCCATTTGGGCCTTTCATGGGGAGTTGGATTGGAACGTTCCGGTTAAGTTATCACGCGATATGGTAAATGGTATCCGTAAAGCCGGGGGGAGCCCGAAATACATGGAATTCGAAGGCACCGGACATAACATTTGGGACTCCGTCGATGAGACCCCCGGTAAACTGGAATGGCTTTTTGCGCAAAAGCGAGAATGATTTTGCCCATAGAAAAGAATGTCCCATCGCTCAAGGCCAGATATTGGCAATTAAAATTTAACACTCCCCAATATGGTATCTAACTGAAATTCACTACATTTCGAATGCTGAAAATCATTTTTTTTAGTTTTCTCCCCCGACAAAGTACTTCCCCGTTTATATTTAGAGCCTGATTTGAAATATGTGATTAGTATTTCAAAATAGGCTCTCAACAACGACCAAGACCAAGTACCAATATGAAATCAAAAATATTTCTAGCGATTTTCGCAGTTGCCTTGATAGGAATCACCTATTATTATGCCCCAATTTCCGATAGAACGGCAGCGACCGCTTCACAGCGGGCAACCTTCGGCGCTGTGGGTTGTACTGTGGCCAATTTTATGCTTGGCGATATCGACAGCACACAACAGATTTCCCCCTTGTTCGAAAATCTGGGCAATCTTCATTTTGCCATTTCCACTTCTGAAAAAAGAGCCCAGACATTTTTTGACCAAGGCCTTAAGCTGACCTATGCCTTTAATCACGCAGAGGCGCATCGTTCGTTTATGGAAGCGTCGCGCCTAGATTCCGAATCGCCAATGACTTACTGGGGTCAAGCATATACCTTAGGTCCCAATATCAATGACCAATTGCCCGATGATGAGCGCAAGAACAAGATTAATGAAGCGATGATAAAAGCCAAAAAATTGGCATCAAAAGCAACGCCAAAAGAACAGGCTTTAATCAAGGCTTTGGACGCTCGGTACAGCCAAGATCTGAACAAAGATGTTGCTGAGTTGAATATGGATTATATGCACGCTATGACCAAAGTGGCCGAGCAATTTCCTGAAGATGCAAATATCCAGATTTTATATGCCGCTTCGGTTATGAACACTGTTCCTTGGAACTATTGGGATAAAGATGGGAAGCCTTCTCCATATATAAAGGAAGCGAAAGCCGCTCTGGAAAGTGCAATGAGAATTGAACCGGAGAATCCCGGTGGCCATCACTATTATATCCATATGGTCGAATTGCCTTATCCGGATATGGGCGTTGCAAGTGCCGATAAATTAGCATCCCTTATGCCGGGGGCGGGGCATATCGTTCACATGCCATCACATATTTATATACGCGTAGGTAGGTATTTAGATGCTGTAAAAGTAAATCAAACCGCAATTCTTGCAGACGAGGACTATATCTCACAGTGCTTTTCACAAGGTCTTTATCCGCTTGCCTATTACCCCCATAATATCCATTTTCTTTGGTCGTCGGCCAGTTTGTTGGGTGATAGTAAAATTGCAATCGATGCGGCTAAAAAGACAGCGGAGAAGGTACCGACCGGAGAGTTGACGACGCTACCTTTTTTACAGGATTTTGCGGCGACTCCTTTATTGGCCTATACACGCTTTGGCAAATGGAACGAAATCTTGACCATTCCCACACCCCGCCCAGAAATCAAACATCTTAATTTGATACGACATTACGCACGTGGCATGGCTTTTATCAGAAAAGGAAATAGCGTGGAAGCACAAGAAGAATTAGACGCCATAGCCACCCTGAAAGCAGATCCGGAATTGGAGACCTTAGTGGCTACTGCAAACAACCCTTCCATTAATTCCGCCAATATTGCTTTTGAATTGGTAGCAGGTGAATTGGCCGCGCTTGAAGGAAACGTTTCAAAAGCAATAGAACATCTCAAAAAGGCCGTAGTTTATGAAGATAATTTAAATTACACCGAACCTGCCGCTTGGCATATACCGACAAGGCAGAACCTAGGTGCTATATTATTAAATGCAAAAAAGTTTGAGGAAGCTGAAAGAATATTCAAAGAAGATTTAGCTATCCTTCGCCAAAACGGATGGTCGCTCATGGGGCTATACCAAAGTTTGAAAGCTCAGAACAAAACCCAAGAAGCCGATAGTATTAAAAAAGAATTTGACAAAGCTTGGCAGCATGCCGATATAAACATCGATACTTCTATCCTGTAAGATTGAAGGGGATATCCGGAATTAATCCCTTCGGAAGAAATCGAGAATAGTTTTCAAAACCTATCCAAAAAGAAGTTCGCTCATTCAATGCCCTTACAGTTCATTCCAAAAAAACAACGATTCGACCCTTTCCATCTTCAGGTTTCAAATTTTACGTCCATATTTGGCCATATAAACAACGGCACCTAATATGGAACAAACCATAACTATTTTAATTTACGTACATGCATTGTTTGGAGGTCTGGGCCTTATCACGGGTATCGGTAGTATGATCCTGAAAAAAGGGGGTAAACAACATCGAAAAATGGGCAAACTTTTTTCTATCGGAATGGTGACCAGTTCATTGGTGTCCGTTCCCATTGCCTGGGCACCGGGCCACGAGAACCTATTTCTGTTCCTTATTGCCGTTTTTACTATCTATATGGTATTGGCGGGAAACCGCTCATTGACTTTCAAGCCACATATTAAGCAAAAAGCCACTACAGCCGACTTTTTGATATCGGGTAGCATGCTTTTATTTTCTATATTTATGGTTGGTTTAGGCAGCATAGGACTTCTAAACGGTCAATATGCAGCTGCCACTTTGTATCTGATGTTCGGCGGTTTCGGACTCCTTTTTACCATACGGGATTTTCTCTTCTACAAAAGATTTACAGAAACGAAAAACGCATGGTTGCTCAACCATATTGCCAGAATGATGGGGGCACTTATCGCATCGATTACCGCTTTTGGGGTCACGGGGCTTCGCATAGAAAGTATTCTTGCCTGGATAGTACCCTCGGTATTGGGTACAATTTATATAATATACTGGCGTAGAAAGATGAAAGCGAAGATGGCCGTGTGAGTTTCAATACGCAAAGCAAAAAACCGAACGCAATCAAAGCCATATTCCGTATCTTCGATAAGATTATTTAAGATACCACGCATTATGGATTCAAACTTCACCAAAGTATTTACCGGAAACCGCTTCGTCGCACAACAGATCGATGCCAAGCTAAAAGAGATCGGGATAAACCCCGTTATAAAAGATGAAGCAGATTCTGCTCGCTTGGCAGGTTTTGCGGCCAATGTCGATGGCGAATTGGAAATACACGTTCATAACGACGAAGCCGAAAAGGCCATACTTATCGTAAATTCAATAGCTGCAAAGCAAGAAGAATAAACCCTTAACTTCATTTCTATCCAGAGAATTCCTTATTTTTATAGGATAGATTTTCTGCATGCAAAAAAATAAAATGAGCACAACTTTAAAGTTCTCCTATTTACTTTCACTTTCGTTATTTATCGCACTAGCTACTTCATGTGACGGCGAACCGAAAAAACCCAAAGAAACACCCTTGGTCATTAAGGAAGATTCGCTTACGGAGGTCGCAAGAGCCAAAGAAATCCGGCAGAGTATCACCCCGAAAATCGCCGATGGCCTAGAATTGAGTTTATGGGCATCCGATTCATTGATTCTTGACCCCATCGCACTGCAGATCGATGATGCCGGAAAAGTATATTTGACCCGTGCAAATCGTCCGAAACATTCTGAATTCGATATTCGAGGCCATCAAGATTGGATGACGGCATCTATCGCATTACAGTCCGTCGAAGAAAGGCGCGACTTTCTCCGTACCACATTTGCTCCTGAAAAGAGTGCGGAAAACGAATGGCTTACCGATCTCAACGAAGACGGAAGCCACGATTGGAAAGATTTGACGGTCGAAAAAGAGGAAGTATGGATGTTGGAGGATAGTAACGATAATGGCATAGCCGACAAAGCGACACGTATATTGGAAGATTTCAATGAGGAAGTTACCGATGTTGCCGGAGCGCTCTTAGTTCGTGAGAACGATGTTTTCGTTGGGGTCGGCCCAGATATGTGGCGACTGACCGATACAAATGACGACCTGATACTTGATGAAAAAACCTCGCTAGCCCATGGCTTTGCCGTACATATTGGTTTTGGCGGTCATGGTATGTCGGGTGCCATCGAAGGCCCCGACGGAAAAATTTATTGGGGAATCGGGGACATCGGTGCTAACCTGACTACTGTTGATGGTGAGAACCACAAATATCCGAATCAGGGTGTTATTGTGCGAAGTAATCCCGATGGTAGTGATTTCGAGGTTTTCGCAAGGGGACTAAGAAATACCCATGAATTCGTATTCGATGCCTACGGCAATATTATTTCTTCGGACAATGATGGCGACCATGCCGGAGAAAGTGAGCGATTGGTACATATCGTAGAAGGGTCCGATGCCGGATGGCGCGCTAATTGGCAATATGGTAAGTACACCGACCCAGCAAACAATAACTATAAGGTTTGGATGGATGAAAAATTGTTCGTCCCTAGGTGGGAAGGGCAGGCAGCCTATATTATACCTCCTATTCAAAATTTTCATAATGGTCCCACGGGAATGACTTTTAATCCCGGTACGGCCATGGGCAAAAATTGGTTAAATAAGTTCTTTTTGGTAGAATTCGTAGGTAATCCCGACCGTTCACATATTTGGTCTTTTGACCTAAAACCCAAAGGTGCTTCTTTTGAGCTGGACACCGATGAGAGTATTCTCAGCGGAGTACTCCCAACGGGAATACAATTTGGCCCCGACGGTGCGCTATATTTGGCAGATTGGATAACCGGTTGGGAACCTAAAAACTACGGTAGAATCTGGAAACTCGATGTTACCGACAGTACCAATGACCTAGAAAAAGAACGTGAAGAGACGCAACGCTTAATGACATTGGACTATGGAGACCAATCTACCGATGCACTTGCTTCGCTACTGGCACACCCTGACATGCGCATTCGTAAAAAAGCCCAGTTTCAAATGGTGAAAAGTGCGTCTAGGGGATATGATAGATTTATTAATGTCATTCAAGAAGAAAAAAATCAGTTTGCACGAATCCACGCCATTTGGGGTATCGGCCAAATCGCCGCAGAAGATTTAGATGCGGCCAAACCTCTCGTTGAACTACTTTCCGACAACGATCCTGAAATAATAGCACAGGTGGCAAAAGTGCTAGGCGATGTAAAATATTCCGAAGCGGGTGCTGCTTTTATCCCTTTGTTAAAGCATGAAAACGACAGGGTAAAATTCTTTGCCGCACAGGCCTTGGGCAGAATAAAACATGAAGCTGCCGTGCAGCCGCTAATAGATATGCTAGAGGCAAATGATGATATTGACGTTTATTTAAGACACGTCGCTGTATTGGCCTTGTCACGAATCGGAAAAACCGGGCCTATTGTCGCTTTGACCGATAACCCTAACCCAGGTCTTCGTATTGCTGCCGTTTTAGTCTTAAGAAGGTTGCAAGATGCGCAGGTAGCACTATTTTTAAATGACGAAGATGAATATATTGTAACGGAGGCAGCGAGGGCGATAAATGACGATTGGTCTATCGAAAAGGCTTTACCCGCACTTGCCAGCAAACTTACCGTAGAAAAATTTACTTCCGAACCCTTATTGCGCAGGGCCATCAATGCTGCACTTCGTGTTGGCGGTGAAAAGGAACTTGAAAATCTTATCGCCTTTGCAAAAAGAAAGAATGTATCGGGCGTGCTTCGCGGTGAAGCCTTGGCAACCATAGGAACATGGGCCAAACCCTCGGTTCTCGATAGGGTCGATGGGCGTTATCGCGGAAAAATAGAACGAGACCCAAATACTATAAAACAGAAAATTGAAAAGGATATTCCCGATTTTATTGAGGATACCGATACCGAAATCTTGATCAGTATTTCAAAGACATTGGCGAATTTGGGTATCGACAGCCACAATTCGCAACTGTTCTCCATTATGAAGAAGAACAAATCTCCCCAAGTGAGGTCCGAAGTTTTAAAAGCATTGGGTGAACTCCAGTTCAAAGATATCGAAACGGCCATGCAATTGGGTATGCAAGATAAAGACCAAGAAGTTCGCACTACCGCGGTGTCGTTGATTCCGCAATTGGAAGTTTCACGGGAAAACCTTCCTGGCATCGTAAACCCGATCTTTAAAAACGGGTCAGTGCGAGAGCAACAACAGCTCCTGACCGTATTGGGAGAACTTCCGTTAGAAAAAAGTGGTGATGTTTTGGAACGTCTAATAGGAGAGGCCAAATCGAAACGGCTGAACGAAAGCGTTATTCTTGATCTTATCGAAGCGGTTGAAGCTACAGGTTCCGAAACCATGATTGCCCAATTGGATGCCATAAAGAAAACAGGAAATTCAATCGATGCCTATCAGGAAACTTTAGTTGGCGGAAACGCTCGAGCGGGCTGGAGAGTTTTTGACAGAAATCCTACCGCGCAATGTACACGTTGCCACGCCGTAGGTGGCGCAGGTGGTAATGTTGGCCCTCAATTGGAGAATATCGGAAATATCCTTTCCCGTGAACAGATTTTGGAATCACTTATCGAACCCAGTGCGCGATTGGCACCAGGTTACGGCAGTGTTTCTCTGGTTCTGAAAGACGGCCAAAAGGTAAACGGAATTCTAGAAGAGGAAACAACGGAAGAATTGACCCTTCGCACCTCGGATGCCGAACCTTTGGAAATTGCTGTATCACGTATCGAAAAACGAGAGAATATGCCCTCGGCAATGCCGGCCATGGGTAAACTTATAACAAAAAGGGAGCTACGTGATCTGATCGAATATTTGGCAAATTTGAAAAAAGAAGAGGTTACATCAGGGCACGGTACGCTATAATTTTATAGTAAAGAAGATTGTTTTTTGGCGGAATTGAATTCCGTCATCATCTCGGCCACGATATAGGCGGCCGGTTTGATGTCATGAATTAAGGCGGACACCTGACCAATTTCCAATTCGCCTTCTACCATATCGCCTTCGAACATACCGCGTTTCGCCCGTCCGCGACCTAAAAGTTGCTCTAACTCTTCTACAGAGGCACCGTTTGCGTAGGCCGATTGCACGTCGTTGTAAAATTTATTTTTTAGTAGACGAACGGGTGCCAATTCTTTCAAGATCAAATGGGTATCGCCCTCCCCGGCCTCCACAACTTTTTGTTTGAACGATTTATGTGATGAAGCTTCAAGACTCGCTACGAAACGGCTGCCTACTTGTACACCGTCTGCCCCCAGAACCATAGCAGCTAGCATTGACCGACCAGTGGAGATTCCACCAGCAGCAATTAGGGGTATACCAATTTTTTCTTTCACAGCGGGAATCAAGGTCAGGGTCGTGGTTTCGTCCCTGCCATTATGCCCGCCAGCCTCAAAGCCTTCGGCAACAATGGCATCAACTCCCGCTTCCTGTGCTTTTAGGGCGAATTTTACGCTGCTTACCACGTGTATGACTATGATTCCTTTTTCCTTTAAAAATGACGTCCATGTTTTCGGGTTTCCTGCGGAAGTAAAAACAATTTTCACCCCGTTAGTGACGATGATTTCCATCAACCTGTCGATATCCGGATAAAGCATCGGTACATTGACACCGAAAGGTTTATCAGTGGCCTGTTGACATTTTTGAATATGCTCGCAAAGTACTTGCGGGTACATACTGCCAGCGCCGAGAAGGCCTAATCCACCTGCGTTGGAAACGGCAGAGGCCAATCGCCAACCACTGGCCCACACCATACCGGCTTGTATAATTGGATATTGGATTTCGAAAAGTTGTGTGATTCTATTTTGCATGAATCTTTATTATATTGCTTCTACTTCAAATTTAATTTAAGAACTTCGATTTAAGATTTTTTATACTTTGAGCCCTTTGCGTAAATCTTAGTGCTCTTTGTGGTTAACTATCCCGATTGTTTTAACCACAAAGGTCACAGAGGCAAGGCACAAAGTTCACCAAGTTTGCCTTTGACCAATTTCCAAAATCACTTTTTTGTATTGTACAATAAATAATGGAAGGGCGTAGATTATAATCAGCACTAGCTTAGCTCAAATAAGCTTAAGAAATCACCCCAGACCCAATTAGCTCATCCTTGAGATACCAAGCTACAAATTGCCCTTCGGTAATGGCAGACTGTTTTTCTTCAAAATCAACATAAAGTCCACCATCTATTTTATGCAGTACTGCTTTTTGCAAGGGTTGACGATAGCGAATTCGTGCCATAACTTGCATATTTTCATCTACTTGCAATGCCAAATCGGTGCGGATCCAATGAAGCTCGTCGTCGGTTACGAACAATGTTCTACGATACAATCCGGGGTGAGATTTGCCTTGGCCCGTGTAAATTACATTTTCGTCGACATCGGTTTCGATAACAAACAAGGGTTCTTTAGTGCCACCGACATCTAACCCTTTTCGTTGCCCTTTGGTGAAGTAATGCGCCCCTTGATGTTCGCCCACTACCCTACCGTCAGCAACGCTATAACTAGGTTTTTCGGAATAAAAAGCCAATTCTTCATTTAAGTTTTCAAATTCGGGCAAGGCTTTTTTATATTGTGGCACATCTGATGGTACCTCAACGATTACCCCTTTTTTCGGCTTTAATTTTTGTTGTAAAAAATCTGGTAACCGAACTTTTCCAATAAAACAAAGTCCTTGGGAATCTTTCTTATCCGCCGTAATCAAATCGTTTTCAGCGGCAATGCTACGTACTTCAGGTTTGGTCAATTCCCCTATAGGAAATAGCGTTTTTGCCAATTGTTGTTGTGATAGTTGACATAGAAAATACGATTGGTCTTTGTTGCCATCCATGCCGGCTAAAAGTTGATACGTTTCTGTACTATCTACGTTTTGTAAAGTTCCTTTTCTACAATAGTGTCCGGTCGCCACATAATCGGCACCAAGCTGAAGGGCGATTTTCAGAAAAACGTTAAATTTAATTTCGCGATTACAAAGCACATCAGGGTTAGGCGTACGCCCTCTTTCATATTCGGCGAACATGTAATCGACAATACGTTCTTTGTACTCAACGCTTAAATCTACAGTTTGAAAAGGAATACCCAATTTTTCGGCAACGATAAGCGCATCGTTACTATCTTCTAGCCAAGGGCATTCTTCGGAAATCGTAACCGAATCATCGTGCCAATTTTTCATGAACAGGCCTATGACCTCATACCCCTGTTGTTTGAGAAGGTATGCGGCCACACTCGAGTCTACACCCCCGGAAAGTCCTACAACTACTTTTTTCATAAATCCAATTACCAGTGCAAAAATACTGAAATGCCACGACAATATCTGAAGTAGAATTGACAACAGGAATATTAACACTGTAAGGTGTTTACGCCGAACACGGATAATTAAATTTAGAAATGCTTCGATTTTTAAAAGCAACCTTTTATCTATTTTCCCATCTACTAAATTGTACGATCTGTTATTCGTAATACCAAATGAAAAATTGAAGAGTACATTGTTGGCTCGTTACTATTAATTATTAAATTCGAAAAATATTATATCCTAATTCCTATGAAAAAAACATCCTTTAAGGTTTTTTCCTTATTCATTTTAACTACGATTTTAGCCATATCCTGTAAAGTTGATGATGGAGACCTGCTATCAGTCCCAGAAACAAATATTGTTGAAGTGGCCTCAAGTACGGCTGAATTATCTACGCTCGTCTCTGCCCTACAACGCGCCGATTTAGTAACAACTTTAGAAAGCTCAACGCTGTATACCGTTTTGGCTCCGACCAATGCTGCATTTACCAATTTCTTGGGTCAAGCCGGTTTTTTTACTGTTGACGAAGTGCCAGTAGAAACCTTACGCCAAATATTATTGAATCATTTGGTGGCGAGCCGAGTCGACGCAGCCGTTCTGTCTAATCTCCAAAAAAACTACGTGCAGACTTTTGCCGATGGTCCTTCTTCCAATTCAAGGTTATCGTTGTATTTTGACGCTACAGATGGTGTGGTTTTCAACGGTTCGGCTACTGTTACCAAAGCTGATATTCTTGCATCGAACGGCTTGATACATATTGTAGATCAGGTCATTGCCATACCTACCCTAGATACCTTTATATCGACCGATGATAATTTTGAGGATTTAGATACGGCTTTAGATGTGATATCTCCGTTGACTGATCTAACCGATTTGCTGAAAGAAAGTACGGCTGGGCCTTTTACCGTTTTCGCTCCGGTCAACGCAGCTTTCGATAATTTACTGGATACGAACGATGACTGGAATTTTATAAGCGACATCGACGAAACACTATTGACTTCGGTATTGGCACACCATGTCATCAGCGGTAACATTAGGGCTTTTGACTTTCAAAACTCCCCTACGCTTCCGAGTCTTGAAGGTGATGGTATTCTAGTGGGACAAAATGCAGGACTCACTCAACTTACAGACGGTTCGGGAGAGTCGGACATCATAGTTAGAGCGACCGATGTTCAAGCCTCGAACGGTGTTTTACATCTTATCGATAAAGTCATGATGCCGAATACCGAAAATTAAAAGAAAACATCTTGTATAGTAAAACTGCCAAAAAAGGT
>Ga0115029_1001124_pt1 | contig 20495 bp, 19 predicted proteins | sample SidtaG_3_FD_87297 | JGI IMG/M metagenome (GOLD analysis project Ga0115029, IMG submission 87297) | Marine algal microbial communities from Sidmouth, United Kingdom - Sidmouth_Asex1 metaG | ecosystem: Host-associated > Algae > Red algae > Unclassified | place: Sidmouth, United Kingdom | collected... | reverse complement strand
TCCCTCGGCTTCGGCAGCACCAGCATTTTCGGCAAAATAATCGTCCCAGCTCATTGCTCACCCTCACGCACGTCATAAATTTCGCACAGATCGTTTACCGGGCATTCTTCGCATCTGGGTGCGCGCGCCCGGCAGACCCGCTTGCCGAATTGAATGAGCCAGAAGTGCCCGTCGCGCAAGGCCCAGTCGGGAGAGCGCTCTTCCAATTGCTGCGCGGTTTTGTCCGCCGTCTTGGCCTGCGTCAGCCCGATCCGGTTGCACACGCGGTGGACATGAGTGTCGACTGCAATCACATCCTCTCCATAGGCAAAGCTCATCACAATATCGGCGCATTTGCGGCCAATTCCGGGCAGGCTGAGCAGACCGTCACGCGTGGTCGGCACCGTGCCGCCGTGTGTGCCCAACAGCGCCTCACAAAACTTGCGGATGTTGCGCGCTTTCACATTGTAAAGGCCGCAAGGCTTGATCGCGGCGGCAATCTGTTCATCGCGCAGTCCCAGCATATCTTCCGGTGTTCTGGCGAGCGCGAACAGCGCCTTGGCAGCCTTTGCCGTATTGCTGTCGAGCGATTGCGCGGAGAGCATGCAGGAAATACAGCTTCGGAACGGATCTGGCTGGCCCTTGGGCCCTTTGGCATCGCGCGTTCGGCCCGGCATCGCTTCGGCAAGGCGGCGATAAACTTCCTCTATTTGGCTGGCGCTCAGCATCAGGCCTTCTTCTCCAACGTTAGCACAATGCCGCCTAGGATGAGCGCGCTGGCAATCGCCAGCGTCAGGCTCAGCGGTTCAGCCAGCAAGAGCGCCCCGCCCAGCGCCGCGACAACCGGCGTTGCCAATTGGACGACTGCCACGGTCGCCAGCCCCATGCGCGGCGCCACCGCATTCCACACGACATAGCCAAGGCCTGACGTCAGCGCACCTGACAGTACCGCCATCAGGATGCCGAAACTGCTGGGCAATTCGCTGTCGAGCAGCAGCATCGGCAGCACCAGAGGCGTCGCCAGCAGGAAATTGCGGGCCGTTCGCCCGGCCGGATCACCTGCTCCGCGCCCCAGCAGCGTATAAATGCCCCACGCCGCACCCGCCGCCGCCATCAGCAAGGACGGCGCGATATCCACTGCACCGGCACCCGGAGCGAGCAAATAAGCAACCCCTGCCAAAGCCAGCACCATGCCCAGCCATCCGCGCAGACTTGGCGGATTGCCTTGCACCACCCCGATCAGCAGCATTGTCGCTTGCACACAGGCGAATAGGATCAAGGCCCCGCTGGCTGCTCCCAGACTGATATAGGCAAGCGAAAATCCGCCCACATAGATTGCGAGAGCCAAGGCTCCGGGTATATCCGCTCGGCCTGGCAAGCGGCCGATCACCGGCAACAATATCAGCGCCCCTGCCGCCAGACGAATGGCAGAAAAGGCGCCTGCACCCATCGCGCCATCGGCAAGTGCAGCACGCGCGAACAGCGAATTCCCCGCAAAGGCAATGATGGCAATTGCCGCAAGGACAACGACTTTGGCCGGGCGCATGACAGTTGGTGCCGGTTCGTTCATGCGGCGCCAGTGGCACAATCAGTACGGATCGGACAGTCACTGCATTTGGGATTCGTCGGGCGGCAATGCACCTGGCCAAGGCGCTTCACCAGCAGGTGATGCTCGTCAATCTCCGCCGCAGACCAGCCTTCCGGCAGCAGCGGCATCAATGTGTCATAAGCGCGCGCAGTGTCAGCCTTGGAACGCACAATACCGCTGCGCTGCTTGACGCGGCGATGATGTCCGTCAATCACCAGGGCGCGGCGCGCAAATATGCTGGTGTTCATGACTCCAGCGGCGATTTTGCGGCCTACTCCGGGCAGACCTTCCAGCCATTCCATCGCGTCTGCATCGGGCAGGTTGGACAAATGGCGCAGATCGACACTGCCGCGTTCCTCAATAATCATGGTGAGGCAGGCCTTGAGCCTTTCCGCCGCGACGGAGGGGAAAGTCTGCGGACGCAGCGCGTCCTCCAGTGCATCCGGATCAGCCCCCGCCACGCCTTCCCAAGAGCCGAACTGCGCGCGCAAAGCATCAGTCGAGGCATTAGAAATCGCCGTCTTGGTCTGCGCGCCGATAACGCCCTGCACCAGCGTCCAGACGGGATCGCGGCGCTTGTCATCCGGTCGCACAATCCGCCCGAATTCGGCAATCAGCGCGGCGTGAATGCGCGCAAGCTGATCGGTGCGCGGATCAGGGCCGAGCGGCAGCAGTCCGGTCATCGACAGCGGGCGTTGCGATGATTAACGCAGCTGTCCGCGTATAGCGCCTTGCGGAAATTCGGCAGTGTGGACGTTGACGTAATAGTTCGACAATCCTTCATCGAACGCCTGCTGCACCCAGCCGGTTTCACGGCTACATCCGCGCCAACCGCCTTCAGTCGCGCGGGCAAGCGGTAACACAACCGGACCATCAGTGCCAGCGGCACCGCGATGGATATGCGCCGCCGTGATGGGGCCGAGATTTTGCAAATCGTTCAAATCCCAGCACACCCGCGTCAGCTCATCGGAAAAGGTGATTTCTGCCATGCCACTTCCATCAGGATCAGCCTGATGCACTTCATTCGCGCCGCTTAGCTCCACCACATAGGTTGGCGATGTGTTTTCGATATACGCCTCTTCCAATGTCTCGCAGCCGGTAAGAGCGAGTGCGGCGGCGGAAAGGGTGAGAACTCTTTTAAGCATGGCGGCATCCTTCAGATTTTTCGTCGGGCTTGGTGGCGACGTTAGATGTTTAACGAGCGCCAAGCACGCCCGTTCCCTCAGCTCGGCTTGCTCTGGCGGCGGATGGACCACCCGGCAAGTGCCAGCGCCGCGCTGGGCAGCCAGATCCAGACGAGTTCGGACTTCAGCGTTTCAAGCCCGCGCGTGGAAAAGAAATCCGCCCCGATGGGTGACACGCGGATCGGCGTGAACGGCGCGAAAATGCGCGCATCGCTGGCAGGCCAAAGCAAAGCCGAGCCAAGCCCGCCGCTGGTCAGCGCATCCAGCAATCCGTGGCTCGCCATGGCGATTGCCAGAAAGCCAAACGCCCAGATCGAGCGCGCCCGTTTCCATAACAGCGCAATCACTCCCGCCGTCAGCACCGCAAAGGCCAGCGAATGCGTTGCCCCGCGGTGCCCCCATGGATCGGCGTAATCGATGCCCAGCGCAAAGCCGATCACATCGGCATCAGGCAGCATGGCAAGCGTTGCGCCTGCGACAGCAACTTTGGCAGAAATGCGCCCGCGCCCAGCCACTGCCGCAATCGCGAGCGGGACGATGGCGTGAGTCATGATTGTGGGCATGAGGAAACGATCTCGTAATTGTCAAAGAGAGCTTTGCTGTTTCTCCGAAAGCTCAGTGCGAAAAACGTAGGTCAGCTTGACCACCCAGCTAATCTCACTTTCCGGAGCAACTTGAAGCATGATCCAGATCAGTTTCGCGGGCCCATTTAACTCCGGTGAGAAAAACCAATGCGCGGATGGTAGGATTCCTGCATCGTAGAAAAGCTCTTGGGCCAAATCGCCAGTCGTGGATTGTCAGTATTTTGCTGTCAACTCGTGAAAGAGCTCAGAGAATTGAGCCACCGCAGTCGTGTCCAATTCGAACGGGCGCGTCCTCGCTTCAACATTGTAGCCGTCAGAGTCAGCGAAGTAGATGACGCGGTATTCTTCGAAAAACCCATGAGGCTTCGGAGGGAGACTGAAGACAGCTTCAACCCTTTCGTAGTCTAAACCTTGAACGCCTGCGGAAACGTTCAGGCCAAAAGGAACCTCTTCAAACACTCGATCACTCCCACTCAATCGTCCCGGGTGGTTTGCTGGTATAGTCATAGACCACGCGGTTCACGCCTTGCACTTCGTTGACGATGCGCGTCGCGCAGCCGGTCAGGAAGGCGGCGTCGAAGGGGTAGACATCCGCCGTCATCCCGTCGGTGCTGGTCACGGCGCGCAGGCCGCAAACGCTGTCGTAGGTGCGGGCATCGCCCATCACGCCCACGGTCTTCACCGGCAGCAGCACGGCAAAGGCTTGCCAGATCGCGTCATACAGGCCCGCATTGCGGATTTCTTCGAGGTAAATCGCATCTGCCTTGCGCAGGATATCGCAGCGTTCTTTTGTCACTTCACCGGGGATGCGGATGGCGAGGCCGGGTCCGGGGAACGGGTGGCGGCCGACGAACATGTCCGGCAGGCCCAGCTCACGGCCCAATGCGCGGACTTCATCCTTGAAGAGTTCACGCAAAGGCTCAACCAATTGCATGTTCATGCGTTCGGGCAGGCCGCCAACATTGTGGTGGCTTTTGATCGTGACCGAAGGCCCGCCGGTGAAGGACACGCTTTCGATCACATCGGGATAGAGCGTGCCTTGGGCAAGGAAATCCGCGCCGCCGATGCGCTTTGCCTCTTCCTCGAATACCTCGATGAATTCACCGCCGATGAACTTGCGCTTCTTTTCCGGGTCGGTCTGTCCGGCAAGGCCTGCCATGAACCGCTCTTCCGCGTCCACCACGACCAGCGGGATGTTATAGTGACCGCGGAACATAGCCTCGACCTGCTCCCGCTCATCCAGGCGCAGCAGTCCGTGATCGACGAAGACGCAGGTCAGCTGGTCGCCAATCGCTTCGTGGATAAGGATTGCGGCAACAGAGCTGTCCACGCCGCCAGACAGGCCGCAGATGACTTTGCCATCGCCCACTTGTTCGCGGATTTCGGCGATTTTGGTGTCGCGGTACGTGGCCATTGTCCAGTCGCCTGCCAGCCCGCACACGTGACGCACGAAATTCGCGAGCAGTTTTGCGCCGTCGGGCGTGTGATAGACTTCGGGGTGGAACTGCGTGCCGTAATATTTGCGCCCCTCGTCAGCGATCACGGCAAAGGGCGCACCATCGCTGGTGGCGACAATTTCAAAGCCGTCGGCAAATTGCGTCACCTTGTCGCCGTGGCTCATCCACACCTGATGGCGCTCACCCACTTGCCATAGGCCATCGAAGAGCGCGCATTCTTCGGTCACGGTCAGGAATGCGCGGCCAAATTCGCCGCCCCTGTTTCCCTCGGCCCCGGTTTCATGGCCGGGACGCACTTCGCCGCCCAGCTGGTGCGTCATCACTTGCTGGCCATAACAAATGCCAAGGATCGGCAGGCCGCTTTCAAACAGGATATCGGGCGCGCGCGGGCTGCCTTCATCGGGCACGCTGGCGGGTGAGCCGGAGAGGATGATGCCCTTGGGCTGCATCCGCTTGAACGCCTCTTCCGCCATGCTGAATGGCGCGATTTCGGAATAGACGCCCGCCTCGCGCACGCGGCGCGCGATCAGCTGTGTCACTTGGCTGCCGAAATCGACGATGAGGATGGAATCGGCCGAGGCGTGAGTCGTTTGATCTGGTTGCATGACCAGCGCTTAAAGCGCGAAACCCGTCCCTGTCCAGCGGTGGCGAGCGGCAATACTCAATGAACCGTAAATGCCATGTTGCAAAATGCGCAACACTTGTCGATAATTTCTCACTTTTAGAATTATGCAACAAGGCCCATCTGGGTTGTCACAGCGCAGCCGGACGTTTCCCGGCTGGGCATCCCAAGTCAAACCAAGGAATTCTCCATGCGTAATCTCGCAGCAAACATTTTCGCGACCGTGGCAGCCGTATCGATCAGCTCCACTCTGTTTTACGGCATTCTCTAAAGTCTGCCGACATCAAAAAAGGGGCCGCTCCATATGCTGGAGCGGCCCCTTTTTTGTGGGCGCTTGCCTTGCGCCGCTATACAAAATCAGATGCGTGCGAGCAGCCGGTCCATCGCCTCTCGCTGCTCTGCCCCAGCAAATTCACGCAGGTCACCGATGATGCGGCGTGCCTCTGCACCCCGGCCATTGGCGATCAGCGCGTTGGCATAATGCCAGCGAATCTGGAGATTGCCCGGCTGCCCTTCGACTGCACGCGTCAAATGGGTCAGCGCAGCTGCGGACTGCCCGTTTTCCAGCAATGTCCAGCCCAGTGTATCGGCAACGCGGGGGTCACGCGGCGCCAGATCATGCGCGGCGCGTGCGCGGCGCAGTGCCTCTGCAGCGTTGCCTGTATCAAGCGCGGCATGGGCCGCATTGTTCATGATAACCGCATCGCTTTCTCCGCCGTCTTCAAGCAGCGCGGCGTAGAGGCGTTCAGCGTCTTCCGCTTCGCCAGCAGCCAGCGCAGCTTGCGCCTCCCGAGCTTGCGCGACGAAATCTGCCGAGCGTGATGTGGCAAGGCGAGAGGCGAAACGGTCTTCCTCGCCGACTTCCCCAGCCAGACTTGACGCGAGCGCAAGCAATTGCGGTGTCGCCGTCGCGCTATCGGCCAATGGCTCGACCAGAGCCCATGCCGCTGCCGTATCGCCTTGATCCATATGCGCCCGGGCCAGCACGGTGGAGCCGTGGATATGGCCAGGCTGGAATTGCAGAAAGCGTTCGAGATGGACGATGGCTTGCGATGGCAGACCGCGCAGATAAGCAACTTCGCCCATCAGCAGGCGGCCTTGAGGAATTCGCCCGATATCGCTTTCAGCGCCCTGCAAAATTGCCTGCGCCTCGTTCAGATCGCCATCGACAAAGGCCAGCTTGGCATCAAGCAACAAAGCAAGCGGGTGGCCCGGCGCCAATGAAAGCACTGCATCAAGCCGGTCCCTTGCCTCATCAGCATTGCCCAGATCAGCCTCAGTTGCCGCCAGCGCAAACATGGCCGCCAAACTTGCGGGATGTGTTTCATTGGCAGAGGCATAAATATCGCGCGCGCCATCATAATCGCCGCGCATTACGCGCAACTGGCCTGCCAGCATCATCGCATCAAGATTTTCAGGATCGGCCGCGAGAGCCCGGGCGGAATAGTCCTTTGCCTCTGCCGTAAAGCGCTGCGACAGCGCGATTGCGCCGCGCAAGGCCAGCAGCCGGGCATCTTCCGGAAAAGCCTCAACCGCAGCATCAGCGCGTGTGACGGCGTCTTCGGCGCGGTCCAGCTGGCCCAGCGCATTGATGGCAACCCATGCGCCTAGCGGGCCGGGTGCGGCATCAGCGCGCGTCAGGGCAGTTTCGTAGTCATCCCGCAGCAGCGCAGCGTGGGCAGCAAGCCCGTCGATGTCAGCAGGAGCAGCACCGCTTTCACGCAGCATGGCGACAGCGCGTTCTGCGCCTTCTCCATCTTCCAGCGCCAGCAATGTGCGCGCGTACATTTCGATCAGTTCTGGAGAGCGCGTTTCTGCATCATCAATGGCAGTGGCCAATGCAACGCGGGCAGAGCGGTAATCACGCTCCTCGAAAGCGGCGCGGCCATCGGAAGCGGGGTCGCCGCCAAGAACACCACAGGCCGTGCAGGCAAGCGCCAGCAGCGGAGCGAGAATTATATGCGAAGTTTTCATAGCGCGCGGCATAGCGCGAATCGTTTAAAGCTTGCCTAAGCCGCGCAACATTCTTTGCGATCACGACGCAAAAAAGGGCGCCATCCTTGCGGACGGCACCCCTTTTTTGTGTTGCCACGTTGCTGCGCCCGAAGGCTACGGCAGCTTAGGCAGCCTGACGGCGCGCCTTGCGAGCGCCCCAGACACCGGCGAGGCCGAGACCGAAGAGCAGCAGGCCAGCAGGTGCCGGAACCGGAGTGCCAGGGACCTGTGCGAGGTCAAAGTTGATGTCCCAATGCGATAGCGCATGGCCATTCGGATCAAGAATGTTGATCCAGCTGGAACCGCCGAAGTCGCCGGTCTTGTCGTTGGCGCCGAAGCCAAGCTGGAACACGGTGTTGCCAGCGAAAGGATCGGATGGGTTCAACGTGTAGGTGTCGCTGCCGATCGTGATCGTGCCTGCGCCACTGGTGAAGTAGTCCTGCACGGAAGGATCGTAGGGACCGCCGCCTGCTTTATAGTCGAACCCTGTGCCATCGAGCGTGTCGAGGAAGCCCGACAGTGTCAGGTCCAGAGTTGCCACTTGACCAAGACTGTTGATCGCGGTGCCGGTGAAAGTGCCGGTGCCATTGTCTGTATCAACAGAAAAGGCGCTGCCGTCCTGGAAGGAATAGCGACGTTCACAACCGCTACCCAGTGTGTTTGTCCAAAGGCCGTGCGAACAAGAACCGTAATCGGCCCCGTCTGTTACGTTATAGTTCAGCACATCAGCCTGTGCGGGAGCTGCTGTTGCCAGCGCAAGTACTGCCCCTGCTGTTGCAATTGTCTTCTTCATTTCAATGCCCTCCAAAATGGCAAATCGCTGCATAATGCTGTGCGGTGTTTCTTTCGATCTTTGGGAAAGCAGGGATTTGGATGCCACGCCACTGGTTCGCTGGCGCTGTCTCAAAACGAACCAAGCTTCGGCCATTGCATTACTCAAACGTAAACAATTGCAAATTGCTCAACACATGCCGCAAATTACGCATTTGTATAATAATGTTGCGCGGCCTATTTGCCCGTCACGACACGCGCTTGGGTAGATGCGCGTTTGTTCCAGAACCCCCCGGCCCGGAGCCGCCCCCCCCCTTTGTCTCCGGGCCACCAAGCGAATGGCCGCTCCTTTGACCCACCTGGTTTAGGCAGCGGCCATTTTCGTATTGGCGTCGCGGCGCGAGGCAGATTTCATATCTGTGGAACACCCGCACCATACACAGCACGGCGCTTCCTATTTGCGGGCGCAAATCCTATATACTGCGCATGGCAGATACCCCTGAAACGACTCCCGAAATCCCAACTGAAGATGGCAGCGACGCACCGTCGCAAAATGCCAAGCGCATGGGCACTTATGGCGCAGAAAGCATCAAAGTTCTCAAAGGCTTGGATGCTGTGCGCAAGCGTCCCGGCATGTATATCGGCGATACCGATGATGGTTCGGGGCTGCACCACATGGTGTTCGAAGTGTCGGACAATGCCATTGACGAAGCGCTGGCAGGGCATTGCGATCTTGTCCTGATAGAGCTGAATTCGGACGGATCAGTATCTGTAGAAGACAATGGCCGCGGAATTCCGGTAGATATTCATAAGGAAGAGGGCGTTTCCGCAGCAGAGGTTATTATGACCCAGCTGCACGCTGGCGGTAAGTTTGAAAACACCTCGGACGACAATGCCTATAAGGTATCGGGCGGCCTGCACGGCGTGGGCGTGTCAGTCGTCAACGCGCTTTCCGAATGGCTTGAGCTGCGCGTTTGGCGCGATGGCGAAGAGCATTGGATGCGTTTCGAGCACGGCGATGCGGTCGAATCGCTGCGCGTCGTTGGCACAGCGCCTTCGGTGGACAGCAATGGTGACGACAATGGCCTGAAGAAAGGCACCCGCGTCACCTTCCTGCCCAGCACGGACACATTCAAGAACGTTACCGAGTTTGATTTCGACAAGCTGGAGCACCGCTACCGCGAGCTGGCCTTCCTTAATTCCGGTGTGCGCATCCTGATCCGTGACAACCGCCATGAAGAACCGCTGGAGCATGACCTGTTTTACGAAGGCGGCATCGGCGCTTTTGTGAAATATCTGGATCGCAACAAGCAGGCTTTGGTGCCCGAACCCATTTCCGTCAGCGCGGAAAAAGAAGGCATCGGCATTGATGTCGCGCTGGAATGGAATGATTCGTACTACGAAAACGTTCTGTGCTTCACCAACAACATCCCGCAGCGTGACGGCGGAACGCATCTTGCAGCTTTCCGCGCGGCGCTGACCCGCACGCTCAACACCTACGCTGGCAATTCGGGCCTGCTCAAGAACACCAAGGTTTCGCTTTCAGGCGAAGACATGCGTGAAGGCCTGACCGCCATCGTCAGCGTCAAACTGCCTGATCCCAAGTTCGGCAGCCAGACGAAGGACAAGCTGGTCAGTTCAGAAGTGCGCCAGCCGCTGGAAAGCCTGATGAGCGAAAAGATGGGCGAATGGCTGGAAGAAAACCCCGCTGACGCCAAAGCGATCATCGGCAAGATTATCGACGCCGCAGCAGCACGCGAAGCGGCGCGCAAGGCCCGCGAAATGAGCCGTAAGGGCGCAATGAGCGTTGCCAGCCTGCCGGGCAAGCTTTCCGATTGCCGCGAACGCGATCCGGCGAAATCCGAAATCTTCCTCGTCGAGGGTGATTCTGCTGGCGGCTCTGCCAAAAGCGGGCGCGATTCCAAATATCAGGCAATTCTGCCGCTGAAGGGCAAAATCCTGAATGTGGAGCGCGCACGGTTTGACCGGATCATCAGCTCCAAGGAAGTCGGCACGCTGATTCAGGCAATGGGTACGGGCCTGCGCGATGAATTCACTTTGGAAAAGCTGCGGTATCACAAGATTGTGATCATGACCGACGCTGACGTTGACGGGGCGCATATTCGCACGCTGCTGCTGACGTTCTTCCACCGGCAGATGCCCGAAATTATCAAGGCCGGGCATCTTTTCATCGCGCAGCCACCACTGTTCAAAGTCGCCAAGGGCAAGAGCGAAGTTTATTTGAAAGATCAGCCCGCTCTGGACCGCTATCTCGTCGATAACGGCCTGCAAGACCGCGTGCTGGAAACCGTTGGCGGGGCGCGTTCGGGCGCTGATCTTGCAGATCTGGTCGATAAGGCGCTGCTGCTCGGCAATTTGATGGGGTTTGCTCCGCGCAAATATAATACCGCCGTCATTGAAGCGATGGCCATGGCCGGCGCGCTGGAGCCCGGCATCTCTGTTGCCGACCGCAACACAAGGCTTTCTCATGCAGCGGGACAGATGCAGCTGAGCGACAGCGAGGCCGATTGGTCCGCCCGTGTGACAGATGACGGCGATGTTCGCTTTGACCGGGTGTGGCGCGGCGTAACCGATGTACATTTGATCGAGGCCAAGTTCCTCGACAGTGCAGAGGCGCGCAAGCTGAACACCCGCGGCGTAGAGCAGGCAGAAACCTATGCTGGCCCGGCGCGGCTCGTAAAAGTTGGCAGCGCAGAAGCGCAGGCCGCTGGCGATGCTGCAAACGATGCCGATGCAGAAACGCCCGCTTTCGATCCCAACACCGCCATCACCCGCCCTTCCCAATTGTTAGAGGCCGTGCTGAACGCTGGCCGCAAGGGCCTGTCCATAAGCCGTTACAAAGGGCTGGGCGAGATGAACGCAGAACAGCTTTGGGAAACCACGCTGGACCCGGAAAACCGCGAGCTTCTGCAAGTGAAGGTCGAGGATGCTGACGTGACGGATGAAATCTTCACCCGCCTCATGGGCGATGTGGTCGAACCGCGCCGCGAGTTTATTCAAGACAATGCGCTGAACGTTGCCAATCTGGACGTCTGACCGGCAGGCCAAAGCCGACACGTCAAAAGGGGGAGCCGGAATTGGGTACTGACGAAGGAAAAGCACAGCTCGAAAGCGGAGGCTATCTAGTCTTTCTTGCGCTGGTGACGCTTGCCTTCATTGTTATTATCTGGCCATTCATAATGCCCATCCTGTGGGCCGGGCTGGCGGCAATTATGTTCCAGCCCCTGTTTTGCTGGTTCCAGCGCCGCATGGGCGGAACGAACCGTGCGGCGATCATGACATTGCTGGTCATCACCATCGCGGTGATCCTGCCAGCCATCATGATCGGCAGCGTCGTGGTGGAGCAAGCGACTTCCTTGGTGATTGCCTTTCAGGAAGGGCGCATTGATCTCGCCTCACTGTTCAACATTGTCTACGGAGCCTTGCCCGAAGTCGTGCGGCAGAATCTTGACCTTGAGGGGTTTGGAACCGCCGAACTGGTGCAACAGCGGGCGCAGGATATTGCGCTGGAAAGCTCCGGACTGATCGCACGCGAGGCGCTTGCAGTTACCGGAAATGCGCTTGGCTTTCTGCTGGCCTTCGGCGTTGGGCTGTATGTCGCCTATTTCCTGCTGCGTGACGGGAAGGAAATCGGTGCACGTGTTGTGTCGCACATGCCAGTTGCCGGCCCCATTGCCGAACAACTGTCAGAGCGTTTCCTGTCAATCGTGCGCGCCACGATCAAAGGCTCGATTGTCGTTGGATTGGTGCAGGGAGCACTGGGCGCTGCAACCTATTGGATTGTCGGCATGCCTTCCGTCGTTCTGCTCGGATTGCTGACTGCTTTCTTCTCGCTGCTTCCTGCTGTGGGACCAGCCATAGTCTGGGGTCCGGTAGCGATTTATTTGCTGGCCACGGGGGAAATCTGGCAGGGCGTGCTAGTGCTTTTTGCCGGTATTGCGGTCATCGGCATGGCGGACAATGTGCTGCGCCCGATACTTGTGGGGAGAGGTACTGGTATTCCCGATTGGTTGATCCTGATTTCAACACTAGGCGGCATTGCCGCAATGGGTTTGGCAGGCATTGTGATCGGACCAATGGCAGCAGGCCTGTTCCTTGCCGGATGGTCGATCCTGTACCAATCGCGCAATCCGCAATCAGACGCCATAAAGGCAGCCGCAGATTAATGTACAGCGTGCGCCCCGGCAGTCAGGAAGAACAGATCGGGCGTTTGATCTTGTCAGCAATGCTGGTGCTTTTCCTGCCCGCCATACCGCTTGGCAATTATTTGATTTACCCCTTCGTCATCCTGTCGACCTGGTATCATGAAATGGGCCACGGGCTGACGGCGCTGATCACCGGCAATCAATTTGAAATGCTGGTCTTGAATTCGGATGGCTCAGGCTATGCCGCCTCTCGCATTGATGGTGGAGTGTTTGACCGGGCTCTGATCGCCATGGGTGGTCCGCTTGGGCCAAGCGTGATCGGTGCCCTGCTGATCCTCGCCAGCAGCGCGCGCAAATATTGGAAACCTGCATTGCTGGCGCTTGCCGCGGCCTTGGTTCTTTCCACGTTGATCTGGGTGCGTAGCGTAATCGGGTGGGCCGTGCTGCCGTTGATCGCGGCCGCTTTGGCATGGACCGCGTGGCGCGGGGACGATTGGCTCAAACGCTTCGCCTTGCAATTCCTCGGTATGCTCGGCGCGCTCAGCATGTTTTCAGATTTAAACTATCTGTTCAGCGAAAGCAGCGTTGTCGGCGGACAAGTGATGGCGTCAGATACGGGCACGATGGAAGCCGCGCTGTTCCTTCCGCATTGGGTATGGGCAGTGCTGATCATTGCGATCTCAGGCCTGATGATCGGTGCCAGCTTGAAATACGCGCTTAATCGGGAGGGCTAAGAGCCTCATCCTCGTCACCGTCGTCGGTAACTGTCAGGCGCTCTGCGTCTGGCCCCTCACCGCCTAATGACGCCTCGTCAAGTTCATCGCGGGCTGACTCAATAGCGTCCTGCGTCAATTCAGGAGCTTCCTGTCGCGGAGCAAAGCGCGCAGCTTGCTGGCACAATTCCACTTCCAGCGGGAAATGGTCGGACCCGATGCCGGGTCCAGTGGCAAATCGGATGACTCCGAAATCATCGGTATGAAACACATGATCCAATGGCCACCGCATCAGCGGGTTATTGGCATTGAAAGTCGCATAAAAGCCGCGTCCAACACGCGGATCGACCACTTGGCCAACACGTTGAAATGTTTCCGTCACATGTGACCAGCCGACATCGTTGAAATCACCGATGACAATCGTCGGCTTGCCCGAATCGCGCACCTGATCGGCGAGCAGCATCAATTCTGCATCACGTTGGCCGCTATCCTGTCCCGGATGCGGGGGCCGGGGATGGACGGCGAATAATGTCGGCGTGCTGCCATCAGCCCGGCGAATGCGCGACCGGATAGAAGGCGTTCCGCCGCCGGCAAGTTCATTCCGCTCGGTCCCGATCAGTTCAAACCGGGACCACAGAGCCATACCATAGGTATTGTCCTGCGGTATTTTGACCGAATAGGGATAGGCGCCGTCCAGCCCGGCAGACAGCGCATCAGTCCACGCCTGATCGTTCTCCATTGCAAGAATGATATCGGCATCGGTTGCGCGCAAATAGGCTATCGCTGCATCGAAATCGCGATTGTCCTGATAGACGTTCAGCGACACGATATGCAGTTGGTCAACCGCCGGGCAGTCCGGCGCATCGACGGCCTGTTTTGGAGCGATGGGCGAATAGGGAAACAGCTGGAAAATCTGAAAACTCAGCGCCGCCAAGGCCACCCCGCTCCACAGATACAGCCGCTTCGATTTCACAAGCACCAGCACGGCAAGAGCGAGAGCGAGCAGGATCGCCATTTGCAGACGCGGGAAATCGAAAACGCGAATCCACCATTTGTCAGCGCCCAGCAGCGCGACAATCGTAGCGACTGCGATTAATATAACGACCAGGCGAGCAATGCGCGCGATCCAGATTTTAATACGCCCAGCGTTCATACCAACGCACTTGCACGCTTGCTTACAGAAGTCACGCCTTGTGCTTGTCCGCAGGTGGAGCCGGGATGAAGCTGGAAGTGCGGCGCACGTAATCCGCAAAAGCATCGCCGTATTTTTCGCGCATTCCGCTTTCTGTCATCGCTGCGCCCGACCATTTCACCAGCGTAAATGTCAGGAAGATTGGCCCGGCAATCGTCCACAGGGCATATGTCCATCCGGCAGCAGCGCAGGCCAGCCAGATGCCCCACCACGCGCAAGCATCGCCAAAGTAATTGGGGTGCCGTGTGTAGGCCCACAGGCCTTGATCCATCACCTTGCCCTTGTTGGCAGGGTCCGCCTTGAACCGGGCCAGCTGCGCATCGCCGACCCATTCAAAGAAAACGCCGATCAGCCACAGCACGAATCCTACCCAAGCCAGCAGCGGAATGCCCATTTCTTCGCCAGCCAATATCCCGACCTGCGCCGGACTGCTCACCAGCATGATGAGCGCCGCCTGCAACAGCCAGACTTTCCAAAGTGCCGTCACAGCAAAGGCGATGCGATTATCAGGAGATGGCAACATCTTGCGGTAACGATCATCTTCGCCATTGCGGAAAAAGCGCAGAATTAAATGCACGAACAGGCGGCCGCCCCACAGAACCGTCATAAGTAAGATAAGTGTCGCCAAAGCACCGCGTTCTGCAAGCTGAAGCGCGCTCGCAATCGCCAGCCCCGCCATCGCTCCGCCCCAGATGGAATCGACGAAACTGACCTTGCCGCTGGCGACAGAAATCACCCACAACAGCGCCGCCGCTGCCAGCAGGTATGCGGCATTGATCAGAAGAGCATCAATCACGCTTGCGCCCCGGATCCTCCACCTCACCGCGTGCTTGCTTGGCGAGCAGTTCGAAACGCTCGCAATCGGGACGATGCTTGCGATAAAACTCGGCAAGAATGGCGACATCGGCGTGGAAATCGCCGCTTGGCATTAAGGGCTCGCCCATACCGCCATCGCCGGTTTCATTGTTCACCCATGCCGGGACAATCGGAATGCCCGCACCATGCGCGATATGATAAAATCCGCTGCGCCATCGGCCATCGCTGGTGCGTGTGCCTTCGGGCGCAACGACCAGCGCAATATCATCTGCCTTGCCGATCGCTTCGACTACGCTTTCGACGTAATTGCCCTTTTTTGTGCGATCAATCGGAATGCCGCCCATGTCATACATGAACCGCGTCATCGGCCATTTGAACAGCGTATGCTTGCCAACAAAACTGGGCCGAATGCCCAATTCTCTCACGGCTCCCACGAAGAAGACAAAATCCCAATTGGAGGTATGCGGCGCCCCGACAATGATGAACTTTTTCACCTCTGGCGCTTGGCCGCTGATCCGGTAGCCCTTCCAGCGGTAAAGCCCGCGCAAGATGCGCCAGACGATCCGGGATAGGATGGTGGGTTTGGTCAAAAATGCCCTTCCAGAGGTTACAGGCAGCAACGCCTCTATGTCGGCTTGCAGTCAGGGGCGACTGCGCGGAAAGCCGTGGCGCTTATGCAGGGCTTCCATCAAGGAAGGCAAGTCGTTCGCAAATTCGCCTTCGGCAAACACCAACGCAGGGCAATTCTGATTGTCCTCTCCAATGGCCTCCACCACCGCGTCACGCGGGCGCGGCCAAGGGACGCGGATCACCTCGATATTGGCAGCATGTTGCGGATAGACGGCCAGCATTCCTTCAACCGTAATACACGCCTCGCAATGAAAAACTTCGCTGCCATGCGCGGGATCGGGCCAGTCGGAAGGCAGGAGGAAGAGGCGGTCTTTTGCTTGGGTCACCACCATTACATCCTGAATACACCGAATTGCGGGCGCTCTGCGAACGGCGCTTCAAGACATGCCGCAAGGCTGAGGCCAAGCACATCGCGGGTTTGCGCCGGGTCGATCACCCCGTCATCCCACAGGCGCGCTGTCGCGTAGTAGGGATTGCCCTCGTCTTCATATTTCTGGCGGATGGGTGCCTTGAATTCTTCGGCTTGTTCCTCCGTCCAAGATGCCGCATCGCGGTGGACGGTGGCGAGCACGCTGGCGGCCTGCTCTCCGCCCATTACCGAAATGCGCGCATTGGGCCAGGTGAACATGAAGCGCGGAGAGTATGCCCGCCCGCACATGCCGTAATTGCCCGCGCCAAAACTGCCGCCGATCACGACTGTCAGCTTGGGCACTTGCGCCGTGGCAACTGCCGTCACCAGCTTCGCGCCGTGTTTGGCAATGCCTTCAGCTTCGTATTTGCCACCGACCATGAAGCCGGAGATATTCTGCAGGAACAGCAGCGGAATGCCGCGCTGCGCCGCAAGCTCGATGAAATGCGCGCCCTTTTGCGCGCTTTCCGAAAACAGCACGCCATTGTTGGCAAGGATCGAAACCGGCATTCCCCAGATATGGGCAAAGCCAGTGACGAGCGTAGAGCCGTAATCGCGCTTGAATTCATGAAATTCGCTGCCATCCACCAGTCGCGCGATAACCTCATGCACATCATAGGGCGCGCGCACATCGTCGGGGATCAGCGCATAAAGATCATCCGCATCGAACTTGGGCGCGCGCGGCTCTTTCAGCTCCACTTGAGCTTTGGCGGGATTCCCAAGGTGCGACACGATATCGCGCACGATAGTCAGCGCATGTTCGTCATTCTCTGCAAGGTGATCGACCACGCCTGATTTCTTCGCATGGAGCGCGCCGCCGCCAAGGTCTTCGGCGCTGATTTCCTCACCCGTTGCAGCTTTTACCAGAGGCGGTCCGGCAAGAAAGATCGTGCCCTGCTCGCGCACGATCACGCTTTCGTCAGACATAGCGGGCACGTAAGCGCCTCCCGCCGTGCAGCTGCCCATCACGCAGGCAATCTGCGGGATGCCCTTCGCGGACATATTCGCTTGATTGTAGAAAATGCGCCCGAAGTGATCGCGGTCCGGGAAAACTTCCGCCTGAAAGGGCAAGTTCGCACCGCCGCTATCGACCAGATAAATGCACGGCAGATGATTGGCCTCGGCGATTTCCTGTGCGCGCAGGTGCTTTTTCACCGTCATCGGATAGTAAGCGCCGCCCTTCACCGTGGGATCATTACAGGCGATCATGACCTGACGACCCGACACGCGGCCAATGCCTGCAATCATGCTCGCGCCAGAAACATCCCCACCATACATGCCATTGGCGGCAAGCTGGCCTATTTCCAGAAAAGGCGAGCCGGGATCGAGCAGCCGCTCCACCCGCTCACGCGGCAAAAGCTTGCCCCGCGCTACATGACGCTCGCGATGCTTTTCACTGCCGCCCAAGGCCGCCTTGGCGACGTGTTCGCGCAATTCCTCGACAAGCGCCTTGTTGTGGGCAAAACGCGCCTTGGCTTCGAGGCTTTCGCGGTCGAGCGTGGAGGTGAGGGTGGGTGCGGTCATGGGTAAGCGTCTAACGCCAATTGGTTGGGCTGGAAAGTTTAGCGCGCAGCCTTAGCGCTTCTTCACAAACTCGGCGCGCAGCACGAGGCCTTTGATGCCAGGATATTTGCAGTCAATCTCCTGCGCGTCACCTGTCAGCCTGATCGATTTGATGAGCGTGCCTTGCTTCAGCGTCTGACCTGCGCCCTTCACATTGAGGTCTTTCACCAGCGTTACTTGATCACCATCGGACAGGACATTGCCAACCGCGTCGCGCACTTCGACAACGCCAGCCGCAGCCTCTTTTGCCGCCAATTCGGAAGCAGGCACCCATTCTCCGCTCGCCTCGTCGTAAACATAGTCTTCGTCAGAGGCGGCCATTACCCAGCCGCCCCGATCAACTCACGCCCGATCAGCATCCGTCTGATCTCATTCGTGCCAGCGCCAATATCGAGCAGCTTTGCATCGCGTAAGTATCGCTCCACCGGCCAGTCTGTCGTGTAGCCCGCGCCGCCGAGCGCCTGAATTGCCTCACCCGCCACGCGGAAGGCATTCTCGCTCGAAAGCAAGATTGTGCCCGCTGCATCAAAGCGTGTGGTTTGGCCGTTGTCACAGGCTTTCGCCACGGCATAGGTGTAAGCGCGCGCCGATTGCAGCGCGACATACATATCCGCCACCTTCGCCTGAATCAGCTGAAAGCCGCCAATGGGTTTGCCGAACTGGGTGCGTTCGCGAACGTAGGGAATGACCGTGTCGAGGCACGCCTGCATAATGCCCAGCTGCACGCCGGAGAGCACAACGCGCTCATAATCCAGCCCGCTCATCAGCACCTGCACACCCTTGCCCACTTCGCCGAGCACATTCTCTTGCGGAACATGGCAATCTTCAAACACCAGCTCCGATGTGATGGAGCCTTTCATGCCCATCTTCTCAATCTTCTGACCGCAGGAGAAGCCCGCCATATCCTTCTCGATCAGGAAGGCGGTGATGCCCTTGCTGCCTGCATCCGCATCGGTACGGGCATACACGACAAGCGTTTCCGCCGCATGGCCATTGGTGATCCAGAATTTGGTACCATTGAGCAGATAGCCGCCCTGCACCGCGTCTGCCTTCAGCTTCATCGAAACCACGTCAGAGCCAGCGCCCGGCTCGCTCATCGCTAGGCTGCCAACGTGCTCACCCGAAATCAGGCCGGGCAAGTACTTCGCCTTTTGCTCTGCATTGCCCCAGCGCGCGATCTGATTGACGCAAAGGTTGGAATGCGCGCCGTAGCTGAGGCCTACAGAGGCGCTGGCGCGGCTCACCTCTTCAATCGCGATGGTATGTTCCAGATAGCCAAGGCCTGTGCCGCCATCATCCTCGCTCACCGTCATGCCGTGCAGGCCAAGCGCACCCATTTCAGGCCACAGTTCTATCGGGAACCAGTCCTCTGCATCAACTTTGCCAGCGAGCGGCGCGATCCGTTCATCAGCAAAGCGCGCCACGCTTTCGCGGATCATCTGCGCCTCTTCACCAAGGCCAAAGTCAAAATCAGGGGTCGCGCGCATTGCTCAGTTTCCTCAAATAATCTGCCGTCCAGATAGCAATAGCGCGGGCCAAGGCAAACAGGTTACACCTGCAACCAGCGTAGACCCCCCTTCCATTTGTAACTAACTGGCGCTAAGAGTCGCTCAAATTGGAGTAACTATTTGAATTTGCATGATCCTTCTATTTCGGCGACCATGCCTGAGCCATCCCCGCACTTTGCCGATGACGCGAAGCGGCTCCGCATTCTTGAAAGTTTTGAGGCGGATTCGCTCGAAGATGATCCTGAACTTATGGCGATGGTAAGCTTTGCAGCGAAACTCTGCAATGTCCCCGTTGCGCAGGTGACACTGGTAGAAGAACTGCGCCAGCGCTTTCTTGCGGGTGAAGGGCTGGAAGAGCGTGATACACCGCGCGAAGTCTCCTTCTGCGCTCACGCGATGCAAACCCCCGATTTGATGGAAGTGCGCGATGCAGAGCAGGACACGCGCTTTGCTGATAACGCCCTGGTCACTGGTGCACCGGGTGTACGTTTCTATGCCGGGCAACCGCTGATTTCCGATGAAGGCGCACCGCTGGGCGCGTTATGCGTCGTCGATGTTGCAGCACATGCAGACGGCCTCAACGAATTCCAGCGCGAAGGGCTGGCGGTGCTGGCCCAGGCCGTGATGCGGCGCCTGAATGCGCGGCGCGAACAGATCTTCGCCACGCGCGAAATCAAAGAGCGTGAGGAACGCCTGCGCCAGGTAATTGAAGGGGTTCCGCAAATCGCCTGGTCTGCCGATGCAGAAGGCAATTTCGATTATTTCAATGCCCGCTGGAAACAGCTGATCGGGACGCAGCCGCCGAAGGTCGCCAATGACTGGGCACAGTATGTTCATCCCGATGATACCGAGGATGCCTTCAGAGAATTGAATGAGGCATTTGAAAAGGGCGAGGAATTCGAAGCTGAATTCCGCATGCTGCATGGCGATGGAAAATATCGCTGGGTGCTTTCGCTTGGAGTGCCCGTGACCGAAGCCGTCGGCGAGCCACTGCGCTGGTTTGGCACGGTGACCGACATCGATGACGTGAAGCAAGCGCTGGAAGAGCGGGACATGCTCGCCAATGAACTGTCCCACCGGATCAAGAATATCTTCGCCGTAATTATTGGCCTCGCGAGCTTGAAAGTACGCAAGACGCCTGAACACGAACCCTTCGCCCGCGAGCTAACAGATGTCTTGCGCGCACTTGGGCGGGCGCATGAATTCGTGCATCCGGGCGGCGGTGTCCTGCAGGAAAAGCTGCAAGGCCTGCTGTCCGCACTGTTCGCTCCGTACGAAGGCAGTGATGACGAAACGCGCGTGACGATATCCGGCGTTG